>Ga0315288_10003501_pt1 | contig 20063 bp, 19 predicted proteins | sample YL17G11_20_MG_FD_203454 | JGI IMG/M metagenome (GOLD analysis project Ga0315288, IMG submission 203454) | Sediment microbial communities from Yellowstone Lake, YNP, Wyoming, USA - YL17G11_20 | ecosystem: Environmental > Aquatic > Freshwater > Lake > Sediment | place: USA: Wyoming | collected... | reverse complement strand
GTGCTCGTGCTGTTGATATTGTTCATAATCCTGCTTGTAGTAGGCATACTACTTCTCAGCGGAATTGTGCCAGACTTCAGGGCAGCCTTTGGCAATGCAACGTGCGGCCTCGGGTTGTGCTAATTAATAAATATGAATAATAGCTCGCTTGCGTTTCGCGCAAGCTCGTTAGATTAACACGCTGGTTGCTGCCACGTTGCTCGGTTCCACGGAGTGACAGGCACGTCAAAACTCCAGCTGGTTATTCTGTGGTCAAAGCAGCGTGTTACAGTTTCGTCCGATAGAGGAATAGATTCGCTGAGGGCAATCTGTTGCGGCGTAAACGTGATGTTTGCGCAGCCAAGCAGCGTCGAGTTCCAAACGGTTACGTCAACAGAGTCATAGTACGTCCAGTTCCTGCCGGCAGTCGTTACAATATCGGCACAGACCTTATGGGCGGTCCACCGCCAGATATCGACCGTTTTGATGCGGATTTCGCCGCCGCACATCGTGTAGCGGCTTTCTTCGCCCTTGCTCTGGATGATAGTGCCGCCGTCGTCAGCGCATCGCACGGTGTAGCGTGCGCGGTCTTCCAGTAGCACAGTCGGCAATTCAAGATACGAGAATTTTATTGAAAAGTTTCCCACAACGACCGTCTGACCGTCAAATATCACGCCGTCTGCTGACGTATAGTTCGCCGCATTTGCGATCAGCGTCGGCGGCAGCGAATATACATTCCCGCTGAACGTAGGCGACACGTTGAATCCGATTCCGTCTGTTGTGATAACGCAAGCGCCGTTCGGCTGCGGCGAAACCGGACACGGCAACAGCTTTTGCTGGCCTTTGTATTTCACTGAAATTAATGCATCGCCCGTTGAGCTTTTAGCCTTCAGCGCAAGTCCGCGTATCTGCATGGCATAAGTGCATGTATCGCCAGAGCACGCATCAGGCCCTACGGCCAAAATAGTCGGATATTTCGAGACAAGCTCGACGTCAAGCGACCGGGAAAACTGCCCTCTCAATGTACCCGTTTCACCGAGTATTATGAGGGCAGCCGCAAGTATAATAAATCCGAGAAGAAAAACCATTATCGGCGTGAAAAGAGTTTCAGGCATGTCTATTAACCCAAATCAGCCGAACGGTATAGGTATCGATGGCGCGCTGGATTGTGCGGCATTCAACGTTCCTGTGAGCACAAACATCAGGACCGATATTGCAACCACAAGCAATACGATGAACAACAGCTGTTCCACAGTCCATGGCATATTCTCAACCTACCATCCAGATATTCTTTTGGACGTACATCGTCACTGCAAAGAGTATTGTGACTACCGCCAACAATATCAGTATGAGCTCATATTGGAAGCGTGTCATGAATATTCTACGGCGTTCAATCTATTTTAATATCTCGTCAAACAGCCGCCACTGCAAGCGGGCTGAATATGCTGAGCGTTATGATTGTCGTAATGATATAAGTCGCCGTTCCTACAACGAGGACCCATCCCGTGAGTTCGCCGCGGCTTATCGGGTCCTCGCCGGCTTCTACGCCTGACATGAGGTAGCTCAGCAAAAATAAGGATTCGACCATGAAGATGGAAACAACGATTATGAATTGGAACGGCGTGATTACAAGATTTGCCGACGTTAACGGCGAAACTCCGCCGAGTCCTATGCCAGGCCCGAGCGCAGCCGTTTTCGCGGATAGTTCCTGCAATATACGTATTATCATGACGGCCATCGTTGCAACTACGCCTGAGATCAACGGCGTCAACGCATATGCTTGGAATCGAAGCGAGCCCGTGACATCCGAAAGCGATTCATCCACCTGCAATTGCGTCGCATGCAAGCCACGTAAGTATTGTGATATCGCTATCATCGCCGAACTTGCGTTACGCACGCCTTTGCGCGAAGATTCCATCACCGCTCGGACTACCGAACGGATTAGCAGCGACGGATAGAATATCAAAGCGCCTTGCTTGGAGTCGAAGAACGATTGCTCGAACGTCATAGAAAATCGTTGCATGTTGAAAGCGGCTCGTTGGAACAAGTCCTTGATTTTCAGGCCTTCCATGCGCTTCAACGCATCGACCAGTGCTGTTTCTATGGGAGCGCCTCCGCCGAGCACAGTTCCGAGCTGGAACAGCGCTTCCTTGAATTCTGATTCAATCTTTCGCACAGCTTCGCGCAATTTGGATCGTCCGCGGCTCAGCAGCAGATAGTAAAGTGCAGGTCCTGCTGCCAATCCGATTGTAGCAATCAGTGCGCTCAGGACAGACCAGCTTATCAGCGGTCGCTCGTTTGAGACAAACAGCCCGCGCGCCTCATCTTCAAAACATAGTTGTCCACCTTCGGCTGGCTTGCATGTTATCCCGACAAAATACGACACAAAAGCAAGTCCGATGAGGATCACAAATACGACCGCGGCAACCGTCAATGCTTTTACAGGTTTCTTGCCATAGAAGAACTTGCCCGGCGGCGGCAGGTTCGGATGCAGAGAAATATCGATCTTGGAATACGTCGCCGGTCGTGATTCAAGCGCTCGTGATATTACGAAAAATAGCACGAGCGGCAGCATGATGTCGTACATCAAGAATAGCGGCGTAGCACTGACGGAAAGGAATATGGCGATTATAGGAAAGAGTACAAGTCCCATCACCGGCAGGATAAGGCCCATCGCGTGTATGACCGTTATCGGCATCTTTAGCTTCTGGACATAAGCCTGTGCGCTCTCTCTATTGCCGTCAAGGATGACGCGCACCGCTTCATCTAGCAAAGTAGTCGAACGCGGCGCCGTCTGCTTTAGCGAAGATATTATCAGCTCTATGGCTTCTGCGAATTCGCGGTTGTTTTTCCATCTGCTCGCATAATCCAACAGCGCATCTTCCATAGAAAGATAGTTGCCCACGCGCACGTCCCACATAAGTTTCCGGAGCTCTGCGGCCATAGCGCCTGATAAGTTGCGCGCCGCGAAATCAGCCGCACCCTCTAAGCCCGGCACGTTTCGCATGTATACGACCATGTAAAGTATTGCAGAAACCATGTCTGAGCCGACGGACATTTCATATCGCTTGCGCAAGTGCAGCGGATAGAGATATATGTAATACCCCAGCGCCATAGCCGTCATGAAAACGAACATGGCAAGGCTGAGGTCCAGTCCAGGCAACGGAATTCCGAATGCCGCCCCTACGTTTCCGAGCAGAAGAAGAACAAAAGTCGGCAAGCAGATCGCGAACATGAACAAAAGCGTAAGAGAGGCTACCTGGCTCGGTGTTATGCGCAGATGCGCAAAATCTATAGCCGCCTGCAGTTTCTTTCCGGTTTTTTGGTCGATACTGACTCTTAGGGCGCGCGCGGCCGTATGGCAGGCTTTTTCGTACAGCGTCAGCGGCACACTTGCGCGTATTTCCTCCTCCTTGAACCGCTTGTACTCTTCCGAAACCAGCTCGTGCACTCGTTCATGTACTTCCCGTTCATCTTCTGGCACTTTGTGCATGTGAAAACAACTTTGCTTACATCAGCTAAAGTGATATGCAGAGTTGTTTTACAACACGCATACCACCTCACCACCAGTCACAACTGGTGGTATGCATGGTTGCCGATACCTGAAAAGAATTGGCTTTCCAACCTAATAAAACGTTTTTATTGGAGGGCGTAGAATCATAATCATGCGATACGCCGATTACGTCGATTTGAAATACAAGCCGAAATCCAGCGACCTAATCTGTGATTTTTACGTAGAGCCATCTTCCAGAAATGCGGCAGGCGCTGTAGCTGCCGAATCGAGCACTGGCACATGGACCGAACTCACAACTGCACAGAAATATGTCGAGCGGCTCGGCGCCAAAGTTTTCTCAATCAAAGGAAACAATATTCGCATCGCTTATCCTATAGAACTCTTCGAGGAAAACAACATGCCGAATATTCTGAGCAGTGTTGCAGGAAACGTATTCGGTATGCGCGATCTGAAGAATCTACGTCTGAATGATATTCATTTTCCTAAGCAGATTATTGATGCTTACAGGGGTCCGAAATTCGGAATTCCTGGAATCAGAAAACTATTGCATGTGCCAAAGCGTCCGTTAGTCGGGACAATCGTGAAGCCAAAGCTCGGCCTTCGCACAGCCGACCATGCGCGCGTCGCGTACAACGCCTGGGCAGGCGGATGCGACGTCGTGAAAGACGACGAAAATTTATCAAATCAATCGTTCAACCGCTTCCAGCAGCGCGTCGTGCAGACGTTAAAAATGCGGGATCGCGCAGAACGCGAAACAGGCGAACGCAAAGTTTACATGGTGAACATAACCGCAGAGACAAACGAGATGTTGAGAAGGGCAAAATTCGTCAAAGCGCACGGCGGCGAATATGCGATGGTCGATATAATTACATGTGGCTGGTCAGCTATGCAGACGCTGCGCGAGGCAAACGAAGATTTTAAATTGGTTCTGCACGCACACCGAGCAATGCATGCCGCATTCACGAAAAATCCAAAGCACGGCATAAACATGCGCGTGATATCAAGGATAACACGCCTGGTCGGTCTTGATCAATTGCACATCGGAACAGCTGTTGGCAAGATGTTCGAGAGCAAAGATGAAGTTCTAGCTAACAGAGATGCTCTGACTGAAAAGATGGGCAAGCTGAAGCCTACTTTTCCCGTAGCATCAGGCGGTCTGCACCCCGGCTTGATTCCGCAGCTTGTGAAGATATTTGGAAATGATATAATACTTCAATTCGGCGGAGGTATTCACGGCTTGAAACTGGGGACGCGCGCCGGCGCTATGGCCGCTCGACAGGCACTTGATGCGGCGCTTAGCGGAATGTCGCTGCGCGAGCATGCGCGCAAGCACAAAGAGCTCGCAGCAGCGCTGAAAACGTGGGGCGAAAACTGAGTTTGACATAAGTAAGATTGTGCAGAACCGAGAATGTGGTCAAATTCAGTTTCAGAAGTAGGTTTAAAGCATATTCGCATTTATTCTCAACATGTCGGAACAAACTACCGTCCTCTGCGGCGGCTGCTTTAACGTTATACACGAAGGCCACATCTTTTTTCTGCAGCGAGTGCGAGCATTAGGTAGTCGTTTGGTCGTTGTTGTCGCCAGTGACGTTCATAACAAAAAACCGTATGCACGCTCGGCAGCCGTGCGCGCACGCGCCGTGCGCAGTCTTGGCATAGCCGATAAAGTCATAATAGGAAGCTCGAGAAGTTTTCTTTCCACTGTATCGAAAGTCAAGCCGCAAATCATAGCATTAGGCTACGACCAGACGTTGCCTAAGGATGTCGCGGAAAGATTGGATGTGCTTGCAATCAAAGTCAAGCGTATTCCGCGTTACAAACGTTTGTCAACATCAGCGCTGTATAAAAGCTATTCTAATAGCTCGCCGCTGCCTAAGCAGCGGCTCGTTAGGCTACAGGGCCGCAAGAATCGCAGACTTTGAAATCGGGCCCTTTCTTAACACTTTCATTGTATGCACATCGTAAATCGTCGAAGGCGTACGCTTCGGAAGGTTTCCTGCATTCACAATGACATCAACCTTTCCATCAAAAGTCCTTCGCACATCTCCAAACCGGTAGAGTGGCGATTGGCCTGATATGTTTGCCGATGTCGCCGTTATCGGTTTGCCAAAACGCTTGGAAAGCTCAAGCGCAAACCAGTGGCTCGGTATTCGCCACGCAAGAGATTTTCTGCCCTTCAGCCGAGAGACAATGGTAAGCGGACCAGGCATGAATTTTCTTGCGAGCTTGAGTGTCTGAGCGTCAAGTGCGACGTAGCGCTTTACGGTGTTGTAACTCCCGACTATAACTGATAGCAGCCATCCCTTTGGCCTGTGCTTGATGCGATATATTCGTGTGACAGCTTTCGTGTCGGAGAAGTAGGCGCCAAGGCCGTACGCAGTTTCAGTCGGATATATTATTACTCCTCCTCTGCGAAGTGCAGTAATAGCTCGTGCAATCGCACGTGAATTGCTCGCTTTGACTATGACAGTTTTTACGATATCAATCACCCGGGAGATTATTCAGACAATTCTGATACTCATCGGTATTTCGCCACGCGCACGTTCCGTTTACACAGCCGCAGCTCGTAAGCCGTAGGCAGTCGTATTCTGAGCTCCATTCGCACGTTGTTATTATCCCGGGCGCAGCTCTGGAAGTTGTGCAGATTTGTCCTGAACAACCGGCTGCAGCGCAATCGTTATCTATAGCGCATTGCGTACCCAGCGGAATGGGATTCGATAATACAATGTATGCAGCTGCAATTATGGCAACAGTTACAGCCGCAACCCAAGCGGTTCTGGCGAGATGCATATTCTTCCGATTAACATATACCACAAACCTATATTTATTTTGATAAACAGATACTGTTACTGATTACATGCAAGGCGAACCATAGGTTTGCCTGCATAGCAAAACCAGGTTTTGCCCATGCCAAACGGTCTATACGAGCTCGAATACGATGCACCTGGCGACAAGCTCGTAGTGCACTCGATGTATGGCCAAGCGCTTGAGGATTATCCGCAAGTCATGGCAGCCGTCATCGATAAGCTGATCGAGCTCAAGCGCATACCTCGCGTAATCGTAACAGCCGAAGCGCGTGAGTACGAGTACTCGTACGACGAGTCAAAATTGCTGTACGAAATAGCCGATGCAATAATGACGATACGTGCGCGCGAAATAATATCGATACCGAACATCCTTTCAAGCCCCGCCTGCGATGCTGTTCTGCCCGGTCGATTCGGCCTGGTACAAAAGATTGTTTCTGATTTGCGCTACGACCCTGTTAATGCCTACAAAGAGCTCATACACGAAATCCGTAACCTGAAGCTCAAGATGAAAAGGCTGCAAGCAGGCGAAGCCCTTCCGGAGATAGCATCACTGCCGCCTGATCTCTGCGCAGAATGCTTTGAGCATTACATGTCAAGCACGCTGACCCAGATTCGCACGATACTTGAAGGTTGTAAAATAATTCAGATGGCCCGTGCAGCGCGTCCGCATGGCCGTGATTTTTACCGCAAGGTGTTCCACCCGTCTACGCGGCCGACTTTCATGTACACGCGCTTCACGATAACGCCGCCGCCAGGCGCAGAGCTTCTCGAGCGATACATGGTTGGCGAAGCACAGGTCGAAATATTCCGTGTGCCAGGTCGTGTGCGAAAACTCTATCATATCATACCGCCGGAATTCCGTCTTCATGATGAAGAGTATACCGTACTTGAGCAGGCGCGGCGCATGCTCGGCACCCACGAACCTAGTGCAGTCGAAGTCTCAGAGCCGCAGCGGTTCCGTGAGAATATTTTCAACATATCCCTCGACCTCATTCGCGACATCGTACGCGGTCTTGGCAGGCCGATGCCGGAAGCCCGGATGAAAAAGCTCGCTGACCTACTTGCTAGGTACACCGCAGGTCTCGGCATTCTTGAAGCATTTCTTGCGGACGAAAAAATCCAGGACATACTTGCTAATTCACCGATCGGTACAGTTCCACTCTATATAGTTCACGGCGACCATCTCGAATGCGAAACAAACGTCACGCCTAGCTCTGAAGACGGTGAGAGTTGGGCGACCCGCTTCCGCTTGCAATCGGGCAGACCGTTGGACGAAGCAAGTCCTGTGCTCGATACCGAAATGTTTGTCCCGGGTGGCCGTGCCCGTGTTGCCGCCATCACTCGCCCGTTATCGCCTGACGGTCTCGCGTTTGCCTTCCGCCGTCACAGAGACAAGCCATGGACATTTCCGCTCTTCATCCGTGCAGGTATGTTCGATTCTTTTGCGGCAGGTCTGTTATGGTTCATAATCGACGGCAGTCGCACGATGCTGATTGCTGGAACAAGAGGCAGCGGAAAGACAAGTTTTCTCGGGGCATGCATGACGCAGATAATGCCTAAAATTCGCATAATCACGACCGAAGACACGCTCGAACTGCCCGTTGTAGCGTTGCGCGACCTCGGCTTTAACATAGAGCGTCTGAAATCACGCTCGGTTATCACGCACGTTGAGACAGAATTGCCGGCCGAAGAAGCGTTGCGAACAGCGTTGCGTCTTGGCGATTCCGCGCTAATCTTGGGAGAAGTCCGTTCGTCCGAAGCACTGGCTTTATACGAAGCAATGCGTATCGGCGCTCTGGCCAACGTAGTTGCGGGTACTATCCACGGCGAAAGCGCGTACGGTGTCTTCGATCGTGTCGTGCACGACTTGGGCGTCCCGCCGACGTCGTTCAAAGCAACAGATCTTATCCTGATTTGCAACACACTGCGCTCGCCTGACGGTATGCACATGTTTCGCCGCATTACAGAACTAACCGAAGTGCGCAAGCACTGGCAGACCGACCCGGGCATCGAGGGTGGCTTCGTCCCGCTGCTCGAGTACTCGTCGAAAGAAGATCGTTTGAAACCGAGCCGCACGCTGCTCATGGGCGAGTCATCCGTACTAGGCGACATAGCCAATCGCGTTCGCGATTGGAAATCAAACTGGGAAGCTGTCTGGGACAACATCAACCTGCGTACAAAAATATTACAGACGCTCGTCGACGTCGGTGCGGCAAAGCCCGAGCTCATGGAAGCCGAAAACGTCGTCCAGGCAAACAATCAGTTCCATTCGATATCAGACGCAGTCCGCACGGAAGTCGGAACGCTCGACAGCAAGATGATATACGAGCGATGGCTGGCGTGGCTGCAGACTAAGCTGTAAAAATTTCCAGCAGTTCTGAGAGCTTGTATGTGACATAGTCGGGTTCGTAGTCTTTATCGGCAAGCTCGCGCTCGAACCAGATTGTGCGAATGCCGACTTTTTCAGCTTGCGAAAGATTGCCCAGCTTATCGTCTACAAACCAGCACTCGTTCGACCGACCGATTTTTTCCAGTAGCCATTCATATGTGCCCTGCTCGGACTTGGTGAATCCATGCTCGCCGCTCAGGAGTACCGCGTCGAATAGCTTGTCCAGCCCGAATTTGTGAAGCAGCCATTCGCCCCATTCTTTCGGAAAATGCGAAAATGCAACCAGTCCGAAGCCGCGCCGCTTTAGCTCTGGCAAAATCGTCACAGCTTCGGCATCGATTCTGATCGCATCCAGAAAGCGCGCCTCTTGCGTCTTGTCGATGTCCGCTCGCTGCAGGAATTCCGCATTGCCAATTTTCCCGCGCGCATACTCGTTGTAAGCTGCCTTGATGTTCGCATAATCGCCGCCAAGCAGAGGATGGAATATCTTTTTGATGACGTGCCCTTCAGGGAATATCACGCCCATAAGGTCGAAAATAATAGTCTTCATATTATTTCCGTCCAAGCCATTGCCACAGTTTCTTATCGCGGAAATCTTTCACAACCAGGTCTGCGCCTGCTTTTAGCAAATTTTTCTTTGTAGTAGTTGTCAATAGTGCAATGCAGCGCATGCGTGCACGCTTAGCTGCCCGGACGCCAGCGATACTGTCCTCGAAAACGGTGCATTCGCTTGGTTTTGCGCGCAACGCGCGGGCAGTAGCGAGAAAAATCTGAGGATGCGGCTTTCGTTGCGGGATTCTGTCTATAGTTATCATCGCTTTGAACATCTTAGCGTTCAGCCCGACGAGATTCAGAGAATTAATTATATTCCTTCTGTGCCCGCCTGAAGCGAGGGCCACGACAAATTTTTTAGCTCTGAGTGCTTTCAGAAATTTCGTGAATCCTGGTGTAATCTTCAACGCTTTGGGATTTTTTCTTATAAGTTCCTCGTAAAGTTCTGTGCGTTTCTTTACAAGTGCTTTTACGTTTGCTCTGACGCCACGTTCGGAAAGCACCGTCCGGATTATGTTTTCAGCGCCCGTTCCCGCTAAACGGGTCGAATGTTCTTTTCTGGAATATCTTATCCCGAACGGTTTGAATATCATGTCAAGAGTTTTCAGGTGAAGACGTTCGGATAATACGACTACATTATCCATGTCGAAAATTAACGCTATCATTGCATCACTTGTGCAAGCAGAAGTCTTCGACTTCTGCGACACAGTAGAACACATTCGTGTTCTACTTGTGGCCAAATACGGATATGATTCCAGATTTCGTTTTCTTTTCAATGCGCACAAACCCGAAGCGCTCAAATTGGACGACTTCACCGACTTTCGCCTTGAGTAGATTCTTTTCTCCAACGCCATTTATCGTTTTGTCAGGCATAACGGCCTTTACTTTTATTGTGCCCTTTGTCGGCAGCCAGTGTATCTTCTGTCCTGGCTTTAGCTCGATACCAGTAACTTCGCATTGCTTGCCATCACGTAGCATAATGTTGTACAATCCGATTAGGCGCACTTCCTTGTTGCGATACCACTTCATGTCCTGTTGTTCGATAAGCAGCTCGTTTCCGGCTTTGAGCATGCGCCAGCCCTTTGGTTTGTTGGGGTGCAGTTTCAATTTCGCTTGCTTTACAGGCGGCTTTGCAATTTTGATTTTCAAAGAATCGGCGATGAAGAAATACCTGCTTGCAGTTTTGTCGACGATTTTGCGGTTGTGCGCGGCTAAGTTTTCAATCGCAACTGTGCTGTCCGAGGACGTTGGGCCGACCTCAACGACGAGATTGCACAACGCTTCGGGCTGCCAGCCTCTGCGGCGGAACGTTCGTATCGTGCCGAGTTTCGGGTCGTCCCAGCCTGTATATTCGCCCTTTTCTATTCCTTCGCGCGTCAGAGATTTGCTGAGCATAAGTCCGGGCAGTGAGAATCTTCCAAGGATTATCACTGCGGGATATTCCCATCCGAAATAATTGTACACAAAGCGCTGTTTTGTCTCGTTGGTCGCATGCTCCTGTCCGCGAAGAATATGAGTTACGCCGAGCAGATGGTCGTCCAATCCTGCAGACCAGTTATACAACGGCCATACGCACGCTTTTTTGTTGAACGGGTGTTTCGGTTTGTCGACTATACGCAACGCAGGCCAGTCGCGAACAGCCGGATTCGGGTGCGCTAAGTCGGTTTTAATCCGGACAACGGCTTCACCTTCCTTGAATTTATGCTTCAGCATGGCATGCCATCGCTCCAGTTGCGTTTCGAGCGAGAGATCGCGGCAGCTGCATGGCCAATTTTTCTTGATTAGTTCGCGCCACGCCTCCGGCGGGCACGTGCAAACGTATGCCCCGCCTTTTTTGATGAGCTGTTCAGCATAGTCATAGTAAATCTTGAGGCGCTTCGATTGGATGACCTCTTGGTTCCATTTTATGCCAAGCCATTTCAAATCTTCTCGCACCCAGCCATAGAAACGCTTTTCCGGCACTTTGATTTTGGGATCCGTGTCCTCAAATCGCAGGATGAATTTTCCTTTGTACATTTTTGCGTAAGCATGACTCAAAATCGCCGGTCGTGCGTTGCCAAGCGTCATTGCACCGTCGGGATTTGGTGCAAAGCGGACGACGATGCCTTTTTCGGTTTTTGACAGCGGCGGCAATCCTTCTTTCTTTTCCGCCTTCGGCTTCTCAAGTCCGCCGAGCTTCTCCAATTCTGCTCGCTGGGCATCAAGTTCCATAAGGTTAACGTTGTCGGCTATCTCATCGATGCTCGCGTGCAGCTCAGCAACTTTGCTGCGCAGGCTTGGTTCGGTCGCTAGCAGCCGCCCAAGAATACTGTGCGCGTTTGCTTTGCCGTCATACTCGATTGCATTGGCAAGCGCGATTCTGCGGATTTTGCTTTCGATAGAAGCATCCATAGGACTAGGTTGGAGAGCCATCAATTTAAATCTCTTGAACGCTTCGGTGAATTATGCCAATCAATGCGACCGCAGAATACTTCAAGGCCGAGCAGCATTTTCACGATGCTCGCACGGTAGAAGAGAAAATTGCCGCGCTCGAGGAGATGTTGCGCGAAATTCCGAAGCATAAAGGAACAGAGAACGTGCGCGCGCAGCTTCGGTCGCGTTTGGCGAGATTGAGAAAAGAAGCGGCCGCAGCAAAAAAGCGCGGCCGAGCAGCTGCGGGCATAAAGAAAGAGGGCGAAGCGCAGATATGCCTGCTCGGCAAGACGATGTCTGGAAAGTCGTGGCTACTGCGAAAGCTGACGGACGCAAAGCCCGAGCTTGCAAGCCATCGCTATACGACAACAAAACCGCAGATAGGTATGATGAACTGGCGCGGCGTGAAAATCCAGCTCATCGAGATTCCCGCAACGCTAGAAGCGCCGCACATGTCGATTTGCAGAACGGCAGATGCAATCGCGCTTGTCGTAAAAGACGAATCGGACAGGCAAGAACTTCTCGAGCTGCTTCGAAATCATTTTGTCCACAAACCCCACATTTTCGTAAATCCGTGGACCGAAGACCCCGAGAGCATCCGCCAGCGGCTTGGCGCATCTGTCGGGTTGATAATCGTCTACACGAAATCGTCCAAAGGTCTATCGGCTATGGCGTTGTCGGCAGGTTCGCCCGTACGAAAGTTCGCGGAGCAGATACACAAGGATTTCATTAAGCATTTTCATTTTGCCTTCCTATGGCGCATGATCAACGGTAAGAAGAGAAAGATGCAAATCGGTCTGGATTATACGCTGCAAGATGGAGATATCGTGGAGCTGCACATGAAATGAAAGCGCAAATTTACGCCCCTGCCGAAGACACGTTCCTGCTCGCTGATGTTCTAAGAAAAGAACAAATCGGAAATAAGGCAGTTTTGGAAATCGGCTGCGGCTCTGGCTTCTTGACAAAATTAATGGCAGAGAAGAAAGCAATCGTTACAGCCGTCGATATCAATCCCGCAGCAGTCGAAGCAACGAAGAAATTACTAAGCGAGGAAAAACTGGATGGCCAGGTCTTTCAATCGGATTTATTTTCTAACGTCGCTGGTAAATTCGACATCATAGTCTTCAATCCGCCATACCTGCCAGAGAGCGAAGACGACGAAATTGCCGGAAAGGACGTGCGCTATTCTGGCGGCAAATCCGGTCGTGAGATTATCGAAAAATTCATACGCCAAAGCGGAAAACATCTGAAGTCTGATGGCAAGGTGCTACTATTAGTGTCGTCTGTAACAGGAGAACAGGATGTTATCTCCGAGTTTATTAGAAACGGATTCATTGTGCACGCCATAGCGAGCAAAAAAATCGACTGGGAAGAGTTGATTGTGCTCGAGGCAATGCGCAAAACCGAGTAGTCTTAAATACTCGGCAAAACAAATTCTGCCTATGCTTCTAGCTCAGGCAGGAGGAGACATATTCGGAACGCTAATGTGGTTCGTAGTGTTCTTTGTCTTCATAGTGTTGTACCCGCGCATGATGCTTTCTCAGATTATTTGGAAAATCGAAGCTGGGGCTCGTCGCCTCGAAGCGATGTCTGAAAAGGCAAACACGATGGCGGCACGCAAAGCAGGTGCAGCGAAGAAAGCAATAGACCAGTTTACTGAATTCTTTGTCATCGAGCCTAGTTCGCTCGATCCGTTCGGCATCGTGAGAAAAATCGATCAGGTTATCCGCCAGATCGAGCACAGGTTTGAAGACTTTGTCAGATCGGTGGCTGGGAAAAAATCGGCAAAAGCCCAGCAAGAATTTAACTACGGATTGCGCGCAGCTATAGGCCTGAAGCAGATCGCAAAAATCGTGCGCCACAATGTCGAACTCGCGAAGAAATTCAAGAACTTGCAGATTGCGATGATTATCCAGATGCAGCTGCCGATTATAGAGAAAATCGCCGAAGGAGAGTTCAAGGGCACACAGGCATTTCTCAGTGGCTGGGCGATCGGCGATTCAATCGGACCGCTAGTAGCAGCCGAGCTTATCGACCGAGCGAAGCCGATTGCAGAAGACACAGTCGTCGGCGAGACGCGCATCGAAGGCCGCAGATGTTTTGTACTCAAGGCAACCGGTCCTGAACCGCATTTGGGCCGTATCGATGAGGCCATAGAGAAGATAATGTTGCGATATGATATTTCTCATGTGATAACGGTCGATGCCGCCCAGAAACTGGAAGGCGAGAAGTCGGGCAGCGTAGCAGAAGGCGTCGGCTTTGCAATGGGAGGCTTCGCACAGCGTGAGATGATTGAAAATGCACTCCTGCCGAGGAAAAAGCCTATTGATTCTATTGTAATAAAGGTCGGCATGGAGGATGCGCTTGTACCGATGAAAAAAGAGATTCTCGACGCAGTTCCGGCATCGCTCGAAGCCATTAAACGTTCTGTTTTACGTTCGCGAAAAGGCAGCAACGTGCTGATAATAGGCGTCGGCAATTCGTGCGGTATACCGGATGTGAAAAAAGAACTGCCTAATGTGAAAGCAGCCATAAAACAGATCGCGGCAAAGATAGCGGAGCAAGAAGCCAAGTCGCAGAAAGGCGGCTGGTTCTGAATAGTTTAACCGACTGGTCAAATTTTATCTACTCGCAAGGGACAAAAAACGCTTAAAAGGTTTTTCATGCAAGTTAGGGTAGGATTTTGTGCGTTGCAGCACCGCAAATGGCAAAATTTTGCGGGTCCGAAGGGTTCGGTACAAAATCAGAATTGAATCGGAATCGACGAACAGTAGAAACACTTTAAAAGCTTACGTTTGAAGTATAGTTTCGTTGCGATAGTGACAACGATTTAAACAATTGCAACGAAAAGATAACAATTGTTGGGTGTTGAATGTGCTAGCAAGTTCAAAGACGATGGACGCGTTAAGGGCTATCGGCCTGAATAAGTATCAAAGGAACCTCTGGGCAGCTCTACTATCACGCGGGGCAAGCACAGCCGGTGAACTTTCTGACATATCAAGCGTCCCACGTTCACGATGCTATGATGTTTTGCAGTCGCTTTCTGAATGGGGCTTTGTCATAACACAACCTGGAAAGCCGATGAAATACGTCGCTGTGCCGCCAACAGAAGCTTTCGAACGCGCAAAGAAGAGAGTCAACGAAGATGCAAAAGAACTTACCGAGAAAATCGAGCGCATCCGCAAATCTGATATTGTCAAAGAGCTTGAGAAGATACACAAGGACGCGCTGAAGGTCATACAGCCCGAAGATATGACAGGCGCGCTGAAAGGAAATTACGCTATGCTTCAGCAGCTCGAAACGATGTTCAAAAAGGCGCGAAAATCGATAAAACTCGTTACAACAGAAGAAGGTCTTGCCGAGCTCGTCGAAAATCACATGACGCTCGTAAAGCGGGCAGCCGACGCCGGAGTAGCAATCAGAATAGCAGCGCCGGTAAACAAGCAGACTACTGAAGCCGCACGCATGCTCGCAAAGTATGCGCAGGTACGAAACATAGAAGCAGTCGAACACCTCGAGAAGCTCTGTGGCCGTTTCATGGTAATCGATGGCGAAGAGTTCGTATTGGCTCTGACGGACGATTCAAAGACTCATCCGACGCAGTGCGTTGCATTCTGGTCTCAGTCGCCGCATGCCTCATCACGTTTCCTCGATCCGATGTTCGAGACGATGTGGCAGCATGCCAAGCCGCTGAAATAGGCGTAATTCTGGTTCGATAATATGAAAGTTGTCCTAATAGTTGGAATCGCAATTGCTATCGCAGCTGCAGTCGGAGCAGCTTATTTCGCATTCTCGGGGTTAGCCGTTTCGCAATCAACCGCTCAGGCGATATTCGAAACTGCCGTAGAAAGGTCGGCAAACCTGTCATCTTACAGCGTCGAATATAACATAACAAATTCCATTCAGGTGGCTTCAAACGAAAGTGTTATTCAAGGCACGATGAGCATACTGAAAAATGCGGATAGCGAAAAGATTTCTCTGAGAATGCAATCTTCTGCATTACCTGAAGATATCGACGCTGAAGTTTATACTCTTCCGGATGGCGTGTTTAGTTGCAGTACAGGTCTTGGCGGCGTCGTCTGCGAACGCTCCAACGAAACGCTTTCTGTGCCGGATCCGACCGAACAGCTGGCATCCGTGCGCCAGATGGTCGACGAAGGTTTCATACGAATGCAACAACAAGGCAGCCGAACGGTTTTGGGCAGGACGTGCGACGTGATAAGGTTCGATTACGATATATCGAAACTGTTTTCAAATCTATCGCTTGGTGCAGAGGCCGCATCAGCTATAAAGGAGATGACGGCGACGATGTGCATCGATTCACAGACAGGCATACCGACCGACTATGAGATGAGCATGAAAATAGAAGCCGAAGCATCAGCGATGTCGCTGATGCGGATGACAGCGACGTCGCTCGAACTGACCGCACCTGAGATAACTTTGCCGGAAAATGCGACAATTTATTAGATTTAATTAGCTTCAGCCCGATTGATTCTTTATGCCAGATTTGCTCATCATGCTGCTCACGTTCGCGCCGTGGATCGAGCTGCGCGGCTCTATCCCAGTTGGAATAGCAGCCGGTCTCGACCCGATGCTTGTCCTGATTTCAGCAATAATTATGAATATTGCTCTGTTTTTCCCGCTGTGGTTATGCCTTAGCGTGCTTTACGAACGGACAAAACACTGGCGCATCGTTCGCTGGGTCACACGCCACGCGCTTAAACGCCGAGCAGCGGTCGAACGATGGGGCATTCCAGGTCTGGCAATTTTCGTGGCAATACCGGCTCCGTTCACAGGCGTTTGGACCGCTACTATTCTTGCATGGCTCCTGCGTATGCCTGTTCGCTCTGCGTTCGCAGCAATCGCAATAGGCGTGCTTGTTGCAGCAGCAATTGTATTCGCAGCAACGATGGGCGTTTTGGGCGGTCTGGGTTGGGTATAAGACTATTTCTCTTCGCCGCCAAACAGGTCGGTTTGACCGTTTGGTTAAACTCCTTTAGACGCATGCTATATAGCCCATCCCGAACAAAGTATGTGAATCAAAATTGGGGTGAGGGTAATGAAATTGCCTGATAAGTTCGAAGGCGCTTTGACGTACCTGGGGCAGAACGATAACAATATCGCGACATTTTTTGACGGTTTGAACGAGTACAAGGTTCAATGCCAGAAGATAGAAGCGAATCACGGCGACCTCGTACACGTCTATAAGGAAGACGCTAAAATAGAGGTTTACGTTATCGATCCGGCATCCATAAAACCGCAAGACGCTGTTCTGGTAGAAGTGGGAGCTGAGGAATAAGATATGCCAAATGGACAATGTGGATACGAGTGCCAGTTAGCAAACTTAACAAGGAATGGCATATTTTACGTTGCAAACCTCAGCGAAAAGTCCGTACCAGTTATGTTTCGCGTCATAGATGCGTACAACAAATGCAATCCTAAAAGACCGCTGGATTTACAAAACGGCCAAAACGAACCATCCGTAGAGGTCCGTGTTTTGCACCGTCCTCACCAATGTCCGCAAGTCACAGATATTCTTCGTATAGGAGTTTAGAGGCAAGAAAATGAAAATGATACCAATACGTGCGGGAGAGGGACCCGTTATAGTGCCAATACGCCGGCACAAAGGCACTGGCGTGTATCAGCTCCAGATGAATGGCGATAGATACCCGATTGAAAATTTGGTCCAAGCTTACAATGAGAAGAACCAACGCCAACCGCTAATTTTGCCGCGTGGGAAACAGACAAACGGCCATTTCATTCGTGATTACAGCGGCGTGCTTAGACTCGACAGACTAGGAGTTTAGAGGTAAGAAAATGAACGGCCTAACGCAAGGTAGCAACATGGGAATGTTGAACAAGGATAGAAAGACTGGGAGATATTTATTTCAGGGCGAGTTTGCTACGCCGCTTGTTGAAATCTACAATTCCGGCAGAAATCATAATAAAATAGGATTTAAACGCGGACAGAGTGCGCATGTTGACATTTACTACAACCCGAACACGGAAACAGTCCAAATACAGAGTGTATGCAGACCATTCTGAACTTTCATCCGCCCACAAAACTAGATCTCAAACTTAGCAGCGGCGGCAATCCTAATTGCCTGAAAGGCCTGCCTGCAGTTTTATCCTTGATTTTCGCTTTTAGCTCATCCAGCGTCATGCGCTCTAGCTTTCCTGTTTCTCGCACTCGCACTGCAAACTGTTTTTCCTCGCGTTCGCGTGCACCGACGACAAGAATATATGACACCCATTCCAGCTCAGCGTCCCGAACTTTTCGTTGAACGGTCTCTGAGCGGTCGTCTACGTCGATGCGTATTTCGCCTTTCAACTTTTCCGCAATCTCTATGCAGTCTTTGATGTACTCGTCGGAAAGCGGGCAAAGCCTCACCTGGATAGGCGCCAGCCAAAGCGGTAGCGCTGCTACTTTTCCGCTTTGCGAATCCATATGCGCCTTTTCAAGAAGTGCGTATATCACGCGCTCGATCGCACCCGACGGCGAGCAGTGAAGTATCAGCGGATATTTGCGCGTATTGTCGGCATCTGTGTATTGTATCCCAAATCGCTGAGCGTTCTCGTGGTCTATTTGGACAGTCGTAAGAGCGGACGCTTTGCCTGCGCTGTCTACAAAGTTGAACTCGAACTTCGGGTCAAAGTATGCAAATCGCATGTTCCAAATCTCGACCAGGGCAGGCTTGCCGAAGATTTTGATAAGCTCAACGACCCAGTCGCGGTTTGATGTCCAGAAGTCCGTCGTGCAGCGGAAAGCCATTTCATATTCGTCTCTGCCGAATCCGATATCGGCCATGCATTCCATGCCAAGTTTGAACTGGTTCGCGAACTCTTCTTTCGCAGTTCTCATGCCCGTGCATAAAGTGTGAATATCGGGCATAGTGAATGCGCGCAATCTTCGCAAGCCGACAAGCTCGCCGGCCTTTTCAAGGCGGAAAGAATATCGTGTCAGCTCGTACATCTTCATCGGCAGGTTGCGGTAAGAAATATTCGCACCTGCGGTCATCAAAAACTGGCCGAAACAAGCCGAGAATCTCAGGAAAAATTGCTTTTTCGCTGATTGCAGCGTATACTGCCGAGCTGGGAATCGGTTGAGATAGCTCTCAAGTGCTGGGTGAGTGAAATCGTACATTACAGGCGTTTCAACCTCCATAGCGCCATAATTCAGCATTCTCAGGTTAATCCATTGCTCGAGCAGCGCTTTCACCGTTCGGCCCTTCGGATAAAATCGCAGATTTCCCGGGTCGCTGCCCGGTTCGTAGTCGACTAGCTCGAGTGCTCTCATCAGTTTAACATGCGGCGGTTCTCCTGAAACGCCGCGCACCTTTGCAGTCTCGTAATTCTTGAATTTCTCCAGCTTGGCGTGCGGCTTGAAGTCAAACTTATCGATCAGCGTGAGTTCACCGCTTGGCGTAAGAATGAACCATTCCGAACGGACTTTCTCCTCGGCTTTGAGCGCACCTGAGACCGTATCCGCCTGTTTGCTCGTGCCTGCTGGCTCGACCGTAATCTCACGGCTCAGCTCGCTCAGCGGATGGCCCTTGCATTTGAGGTCAAATGCCTTGTACCAGCCGAACGGTGCATGATAAGCGCTATAGCCGCGCTCGTTGAGGAAAGATTGGATATCCGTCAGCGTCTTATGCGCGCTCTGCGCGCCTGCCGGCGCCGACGTAAGGTGGACATATGGGTAAAGTACAATAGTTTTAGCGTTGATTTGCTTGGCGACGTCGATTATCGCATCGCCCGTCTTTTCGACGATTTGTTCGAGTGCATTCTCATCGCGGCCTTCAACAGCTGTAAACACGACAAGGCAGTCTTCCCAGCGCTGTTTCTCCTTGCCTACTTGCTCGGCAGTAGCAATCGCCTTCGTTTTAGGCTCAACTTCGAGCCAGTCTGCATGGACAAGCAATATTCGCATAGCAATCTCTTGATTACATGCCTATTTTATACTTTGTTGGATTGTGCGTGTTCGTTAGAATACGCAGAAATAAAAGCCTTCGTTTCCAGAAAATAAGCCAAAAGAGCCACCACCGAAATCTTTATATAGTATTTAGTCACTTACAGGTAGTAAATATATACAGGGAAACAAGATGCAAACCTCAATTACCGGTGAAACGGAACATCCCGGAAAACGCGTTGTAGATAATTTCCAACAGAAATTTTCTGAAGGCAAGGCTAGCGAATGCGCTCAAGACATAACCTTGCATATTCTCGATGTCACGCTTTACGCAAGTGATTTGCAAAAGCATGCCAAAAAGCTTGAAACTGAGTTGCAGAATGAGAAAGAGAAGAACGTCGAATTAAACCAAAAGCTTTGCAAAGATACATTTCTCGGCGAGCATGGCATCTATCACAAGCGCAAGTTCAATGAAGATGTTAGTGCCGCAATCAAGGACGC
>Ga0315288_10003500_pt1 | contig 20064 bp, 15 predicted proteins | sample YL17G11_20_MG_FD_203454 | JGI IMG/M metagenome (GOLD analysis project Ga0315288, IMG submission 203454) | Sediment microbial communities from Yellowstone Lake, YNP, Wyoming, USA - YL17G11_20 | ecosystem: Environmental > Aquatic > Freshwater > Lake > Sediment | place: USA: Wyoming | collected... | reverse complement strand
CCGCGACGATTCCCTGCACATCGCAGCAGAACCTGCGGTGCCGGTCCCAGGCCTTCTGCGCCAGCAGATACATTCGGCAGGGGGGAACGACCTGCTGCCGGAACTTGCAGCTCTCAACCCCGTTGAACCCGACGAATCCATTCCAGCGGAGGTATTTGCGCATGTAGAACGACGCTGCCTGGGCCGCGGCTTCGATCATGAGCACGCCCGGCAGCAGGGGCCGCCCAGGGACGTGGCTCTGCACCCAGAACTCCTCGCTCGTGACGTCCTTGAACCCGATGAGCCGATCGTGCGACGGGTCTACGTAGACGACCGCGTTGAGGTGCTCCATGTCGCCGCGCTGCGGATTGCACTGCCGGATCGCCCCCTGATCGTGGAGAATGCGGTCCAGGTCAATCCCCGATATGTCAAACAGATACTTCGGGGGCATCGCCTAACCCAAAATAAAAGACCGGGGGCGAACACGCTGTTCGCCCCAGGGATCCGTATGCCTTACATGAACGGCCGCACGACCGCAAAGGCATGAGGCCGCATCCTCTTAGGTCGTCGCGACGCCGGGTTCAGACCCCCGGCCTTCCAGGATTTTTTTGCGCACTTCCTGTACGGCGGCTTTGATTTCCTGCATCCGCTTGCGGACGCGCGTGCCAGCGGCCTTGTTCCCGCCTTCGGCCTTGGCGACATCGTCCTCAGCTTCCTGCACCAGCCGCTTCAACGCCTCAAACTCCTGCATAATAACCTCCCTGTACACTGTGATTCCGGCAGACTCTACTGGCAAGGCGTCGGGGGGTCAAGAAGCGCCTCGCAGGTTGGCCTGGCGGGGGTGCGATCTGTGGCGATGCGGGCCGAGGCGTCAAGGGCAGAGCACGCGGTCCGTTGCAGATCCACCCGTCAAGCTGGCGCGGTGTGCAGCAGGCGCCGGCGAGTCGGCTGCGATCCGGGAGGAGCCTGATACCCATCGCACTCGCTCAACTCCCAACCCGCTGCCGGCAGAAGGATGCGTCACGATTCCGTCGCCTTCCACACCCTCGCTGCCGCTGCTTGCTAGTGTAGTGTCTCACGCTGATGGCATCTTATCCAGGACTTCCCGCGCCCGCCGGACTTTGGCCAGGATATCTTCGACCTTCGCCGTTCACACGAACCCGCGCGGGTTCTCGTTATGTCCGGCGATGTAGGCCATGATCGCCTTGATCAGTTCCGGCACGCTGCGGAAGACGCCCCGGCGAATTCGCTTCTCGGTGATCTCCCTGAACCACCGCTGCACCCGGTTCAGCGAGGACCTGCTGGTCGGGATGAAGTGCCTGTGACACCGCCCATGCCGCTTCAGCCCACGCTGCACCCACGGGTGCTGGTGCGTCGCGTCGTGGTCCACCATCAGGTGCAGGTGCAACTCCGCCGGCGTCGGCTCGTCGATCGGCTTCAGGCACGTGATCCAGGGCGGGTGCCGGTGACGATCCATGCACGTGCCGATCCGCTGGCCCTCCGCCACGTTCAGCGTCGCCAACAACGGGGTCGTGCCGTTGCGCACGGCGTCGTGCGTGATCGTCCCGCACCGCCCCTTCTTCAGCGGCAGCGTGGGTGGGGTCCGGTCCAGCGCCTGAATCTGCGTCTTCTCATCCACGCACAGCACCACGGCGTGCTCCGGCGGCTTCAGGTACAGCCCCACCACGTCCAGCACAATCTCGATGAAGCGTGGGTCGTTGCTCACGGGGAAGGTGCGGCACAGAGGAGGCATCAGGCCGTTGTCCCGCCCGTCGCGAAGGACCCGGGTGCGGCGGGTCGCCCGTGCCGCCGCCAGCGTCCGCGTGCTGCAGGGCGTCGCGTTCGGGGGCTTTTTCCGCGTAGTCCACTCGATGATCGTCGCCGCTATCGCCGCGCGGGCCTTGGGTTTTCGGCCGCCCCGGGGAGCATCCTTCTCGATGCCCGCCAGGCCTTTTTCGGCAAATCGCTTGCGCCACCGGCCCACCAGCAGCCGATCCGTCCCCAGGTCCTCGGCGATGTCTTTGTTCTCTTGGCCCTCCGCCGCCAGCAGCACGATCCTGGCCTGCAGCACCAGCCGGGCCGGCGTGCTACGGCCGCGTGCCCAGCGATCCAGCGTCTGGCGGTCCTCATCGTTCACGATGATCTTCGGTGCCACTCGCACAGTCTTATCCTCCAGTTACAGGATAAGACACGCCAGCGGAGGATAAGATAGCTTATTTATGAGACACTACACTAGCAGTGGAGCTGGAAAGCTCTGACGGCGTCACAAAGAACTGAAGCACCCCAGATCGCTCGTCTTCGATTTTGCAAAAGATTAGCTTGAGAAGTTCCCAGAACGCCTCCGGCTTCTGCATGCCTTCGGTGCCAGCAATGTAGTTGTGGCAACGACGGAACGCGAACAGAAGGTTATCGGCCGTCGCGAGCATCAAGTCCTTGCGCTTCGGCCTCTGGGCCTCCGATTCAGTCTGTCCGGCTGCCGGAATGTCGAGGATTTCCTCGAAGACGTGTTTCCCGCCCTCTTGTCGTTTGGCAAAGCAGAATCGGTCATCCCCGTTGGTCCACAGCCCATATTCGGCATTCACACACGCGGCCATGTACGATTGGAGTTGGGCGATGCCTTCCTTCTTGTCCTGCGGGCTGGTGCCCGCTTTCTTGGTCTCGATCAGGATGGTGATGTTTGGCTGTTCGTGGTTAGCGACGGCTTTGAAGATGGCCACGTCGGCTCTCTTCTTGGCTGAGCCGACCTTGATCCTAAACTCGGGGGCACAATCTGAAGGGGCATACCGATACTGCCGTACGATTGCCCGCTCGATGTTCTGGCGGACGTACTCCTCGGGCGTGTCCTTGACGTATTTCCCCGTCAGGAAGTCAACAACCTTGCCCTCTGGGATGGCACCTATGGCTATGCCGACCGCCGGAATCGGCGAACTCGGAGACCCTGCCATGACAACTCCTTCCCTGTCGCCGCGCTGCACGGCGCGGCCGAAGCCTCGGATGACGATGATCCTACGGATTATCCGGGCATCGTCCAGTTGGTGGCAGGACCTTCCCGGGGTACGGCTGGTCGGCCGGGAGTGCCGACGGATCGGATGTACTGGCTGAGGGTGATGCGGCAGCCGGCCACGGGCGATATCAAGTATTGGGTGAGCAACGCCGGCGAGCAGGCGTCGGTGGCGGAACTGATCCGTGTGCTGCTGAGCCGCTGCCGCCTATGAGAGCCGACGCCACGCGGCATGCGCCAGCAATTCCAGCTAGCGCTGTCGTGCGAATTCGCCGCCGGCAAGGCCGTCTCCGTCCTGGAAAGGGGGTACAACCTCGAACGCTTGGCCCTCGCCGTCGAATCACACATCAGAATGCTTGCCAGACAATAGGGAGAGATAAGCTCGCGCTCGCGTCCCTATCTCTCCCCACCAGCGCTACCGTCCATCCGCCCGATGGCCTACAATACCCCCTTTGTCTGTGCCGGGATTCCGCAGTTGTCAGGAGCCGTATGAAGGAACTGATCTGGTTGAATGGGCGAACAATGCCGCTGAGTCAAGCGAGGGTCAGCGTCGAGGACCGCGGATTCCAGTTTGCCGACGGCGTGTACGAAGTGATCCGGGTCTACCAAGGGCGGGCCTACACGCTGCGTGAACACATGGACCGCCTCGAACGGTCATGCCTGGGCATCTCGCTGCCGCCTCCCATCCCCAAGGCGAAGCTCGCCGCGCACATCGACAAGCTCATCGCCAAGAGCGCCCTCGACGAAGGCATGGTCTATGTCCAGATCACGCGTGGGAGCTGCCCGCGCAACCACGTGTTCCCCAAGTCCAGGCCGACCGTGCTCTTCTACACGCGACAGCTTCCCCCCATGGACAAGCCCCGGAAGTCCAAAGGCCTCAAGCTCATCACCGTCCCGGACGAGCGATGGAATCGATGCTGGATCAAGTCCATCGCGCTCTTGCCCAACGTGCTCGCCAAGAACGCGGCCATTGCCGCCGGCGCTGACGAGGCGGCGTTCGTCCGCGACGGTATCGTCACCGAGTGCGCGACGAGCAATCTCTTCATCGTCGCGCGCGGCAGCCTCCTCACCCACCCCGTCGGGCCTAGCGTCCTGCCCGGCGTGACGCGGTCCCTCCTGCTCGACTTAGCCGCTGAAGCGGGCGTTGACGCCGTCGAGCGGCCGATCAGCGAAGGAGAGATTCTGGCTGCCGACGAGGTCTTCATCACCAGCACCACGCGCGAACTGGCCTGGGTCTCGCACTGGAACGACAAGCGCCTGGGCCGCGCCAAGTGCGGCCCCGTCACCTTGCAACTGCACCACGCCTACCAGAAGCGGGTCGCGGAAACGCTACCCACATAAGATGCTCAGTGCGCTCCTCCGGATGGCCATGCGCGATGAACTGCCCCTACGGGCGCCCGGCGCGCAAAACCCCCGCGCGCCTCCTGCTCCGTCGGCAACGAGGCGCACATTCCCAAACCCGTGCGTCGTGCGCGCCAGCCCCTGCACATCTCACATCCGCGGATCGTAGTCGGCGGCTGGGCCTTGCTCAGCCTCCTTCAGGTCGTTCAGCAGGTCCACGTAATCCGCGTCATCCAGCTCGAACCAGTCGGGAATCGCCGCCACTGAGCAGCCTCGCGCCTCGGCCAGGGCTTGCAGCACACGCTTACGCAGGTCAGGGTCCACGATTTCGCGAATCCGGATCATGCCCCCATTCTACCCCGTCCATGGACTCGCGGCAGGCCAAAAACGCGCGGATTTGCCCCTCTCCAACCGAATGCCGCGACCTCGGCAGATCATCCCTGCCCTAGCGGATTTCCAGCACGCCCATGAATTGCTCGTCTCGCGCGAAATCCACAGGCCCCGCCCAGCTCGCCGACCGCCCCGTCGTTCCGCGGTGCTGCGCAAAATTGAAACGCAGCAAGGCCGGCCGTTTGCCCTGGTGTTCCGTGTCGTTGATCGCGTCCCACGGAATCGCGATCTCGCCACGCCAGACCGTCCCGGCGATCGTCGCCGCGTACCGCACGTCCGACGCGGCGAACGCCTGCCACGGGCTGGCGTGCAACCTGGGATTCAGCCGCCGAGAAATCTCAAGCTGCCCGCGCGGCTTGCACGCCACGTGCAACAGCGGGCCCAGAGAGTTGTCCGCGTAAACCGGTTGGATCAGCGCCTCGCAGACATCCTCCCCCCATGCCCGGCGAAGCTGGTAGTTCACGAAGCTCGTCTCAAGGTTCGCCAGAGGCCAGTCGGCCCCCTCGACCCGAAAGCCAAGGTACAGCGACGCCGCGGTCCATGTCGAGTACACCGCCGCAGGCGTGGCCGCAAACTGGATCTGCTGCTGCTGGACCGTGGGCTTGTCATACATCAGCACCAGCGGCGCCTTGCACAACGCGTCCTCCGGAGCCCAGTCGTCCAGCGAGCCATCCATCCGCGGCGCCGGCCCCTGACGCTGTTCCGAATACGCCACCGGCAAGACCATCGGCACCGGATACGCCCGCCCCGTGAAACCATCCGTGAACGTCACCTTGACCGGCGCATTGGACGGCACCGTGACCTGGTCCAGATTGATGCGAGTGTTCAGGTAAAACCGGTTGACGCTGTACGTGCCGAGCTGCGGAACCTCGACCGGCGGAATGCTCGTCAGCCACCCTTCCGGCACAACCGTCCAATGGAGCCGGTTCCTCTCCGGCTGCTGCTCGGCTGCATTGTAGATGTCAACCCCAAGCCTTAACTCGACGCCGTGGCTGCCGTCGCCCGTGGTTCGCCATTCCGCCAATCGTCCCAGCAGCAGCGGCCGCTCGTGCCTCTTGCTCCACGCGGTCATCTGGTAGCCGAGCTGTCTCTCCGCGGCGGGATCGACCGCCTGCCCAGGCTGGCTCAGCAGCATGATCTGCGACAGCAGATCCGCCGCATCACCCCATGTCTGCTGATCCGAGCTTCCGGATAACAGGCCGTAAACCGGGTCCGGAAGCTGTGTGGGAGGGATCTCCACCGGTTTGCTGATCAGCCGCGAAAGCAGCATCGCGCGCCCAAGCTGCCCACGCTGCCGGGCCAGCCAGAGATACTCATAGTCCTGCTGCGCACGACGAAGCCACTTGAGCTGCAACGTGGGGACCGGCTCGCCGACCCCGAACCACGAGCCAGGGTAAAACCAGACCAGCGCATCCGGGTCCGCCGCCACACCAGGCCCTTTCTGGCCAGGCAGCACCGACGACCACTGGATCAGCTCCGCCTGCCGGAGAAACGCCAGCCACGCCCACAGGCGCACCTCCCGCTCATCAGCCCCGGCTCCGCTGTAGGGAATCAGCCCCGGCAGATCCGTCCGCAACCAGCGCGTCCCCGCGCCCTCCGGCAGACGCTGAAGCGGCGGCGCGGACACCACCCCGCGCGCCACGTACAACACCCGATCCAGCGACTCGGGCGCAATTCGCCTGGGGCTGCTCGGCGCCGCAAGCTGCACCTGCTCCTCCTCCATCGGAACGCTCACCCGGATACGCGGATGAATCGCCAGGATCCGAGCCGCTTGCTCCGATAGGTCCACACTCTCGATCAGCCCAACCCTCCCACGCGACCGACTCTCCAGCGGCACCGCCGAACGCGACAACCAGCCCAGTTGATCGAAGTGCGTTGCGGCCGCGATCCAGTACTCCGACTGCGAAGCGGCGTCGAACGCCTCCAAATGGTCCGGAGCCGGCAGCGGCCAGTAACCCAAAGAAACAAGATCCGGAAAAACATCCCCCCTCAGCCATGGCCCCACAACCGAGTCGAATTCCCGCCAGTCGATCTGCGGCGGCTTGCCGCTGGGCCACTTCACCGTCGGCTGAAGGCGGTCGACCACAAGCTGCGCGCGGTGCGCCTGCGCAAGCTTGATCATCTCGTCCAGCGTCCTCACCGCTGCAGCGTGCTTCGGCTCCGTCCGGCTCAGCAGGTTCGGCCGCACGCCCGCGAACTGCTCTGGATATAGCCGTGCCAGGCTTGCCCAGTCCAGCATCCCCACCATCAGGAGATGCCGCTGGTCCGGAATCACGTAATCATCCACCGTCAGCTTGAGCCACGTCGAGGCCCGCGCCTTGCCCGCCTCGATCAGTTGGCACTCCGTGTAGTAATCCCCCGGAGCGGCGGTGGGGGGGATCTGGATGTCCACGAAAACAATCGGCGAAGGCGCTTCGTCGTCATCCGCACGCGAGTTGGCATCCCTCAGCCGGTTCGCGTTGCGAAGCGAGGAGAGCCGAATTGTGCCGTCTTCCATCGCCAGCGGAAGCAACGCACGCGGCAGTGCTGCGCCCGAGGGGGCAATGCCCGTCTGCCGGATGAAACTTGCCCGCTTCGTGTCGATCGGCATCGGCAGCACTTGGTAAGCTCCGTAGCTCGCCGGAGGAATGGCCGCCGAATTCCCCATCCGCAGCTCACCGATGCGAAGCCCATACGGCCGCTTGCCACGCATCCGCGGAAACTCGTTGATCTGGATCGACACGCTCACGGTCTCATTGCGCGCGCCACGCAGTGAGATCGCATCGTTCGACGCAACCGCCTTGATCGGATCGCTGAAGCTGACGACCTGCAACCGGCTCGGCCGAGTCGTCGGACCCTTTTCACCCGCCTTCGGCCAGAACAGGCAACCCGACGTGAACAGACACGCCGTCACCAGCGGCAGAAGGCGAAGAATCCATCGGCTTGATGGCATAGACTCTGTCGGAAAGACCGTTCGGCCAAAGCTGCGGCATCATAACGGCGCAGCCGAATCGATGACAAGCCGTCCGGCTGTGCAGTCAAACCCGGCGAGCCTCATTTCCTACGCTTGCGCCGCCTGGCGCCCGGCTTTGTCGATCCGCGCCTGGATCAACTCGAGCAGCCCCCTTTCACCATCCCCCTCAAACGCAACCTCGACGTCGATGCGCCAGATGGGCATCGAGTCGTCCATCGCCGACGGAAGCCGCTTGAGCTTCGCCCAGTCCTTTTCGGTCACAACGATCACCTCGGCCTGCGCCTCCCTGGCTTGCCGCCGCATCTCCTGGACGTCGTCCTCCTGGTATGCGTGATGATCGTCCAGCCAGTGATGCCCGCGATACGCGGAGCCAAACGCCGCTAGCTGTCGGTCCAGACTCCTTGGCGCCGCAATGCCCGCGACCGCGAAAAACCGCGTTCCCGCCAGCCGCTCCAACGCGATGTCCGGCTCGTCGCTCGACGCCGCCGCCGCCGACCGCAGACCCGTTTGCACGTGCCGCGCCCGGTAGATCGGCGCGCTCGGATTGTGCCTGCGCAGCACGCTCTCCGTCTCCTGACGCGCCGCGCCGGAAACCTGATCGCTCCGCGTCAGGATGAACGCGTCGGCCCGCCGCAGCCCGCGCAGCGGCTCGCGCAACAGGCCCCGCGGATGAACATGCCCGTAGCCGAACGGATGAACGGCGTCGATCAGAACCAGATCGAAATCGCGGTGCAGCCGCCGATGCTGAAAACCATCATCCAACACAAATACATCCACCTCAGGGTGCTCCCCCAGCACTCCCCTCCCTCCCGCAACGCGATCCGCCTGCGCATGCACGACGATCGCGCCCCCGGGACCCGCGCCCAGAAAACCCTCCAGCATCGCCTGCTCATCGCTCACCTCCAACACGTCACGCTGGTACCCGCGCAGGAGAACCCCCGGATGCATGCCACCCCCGCGCAGCCGGCCCGCGAGCCACCGCACCACCGGCGTCTTGCCCGTCCCCCCGGCCGTGATGTTCCCCACGCTGACCACCGGAACGCCCAGCCGCCGCGATCCCAGAATCCCGCGGTCATAAAGCACGTTCCGCGAACTGACGACCCAAGCGTAGAAAGGCTCGACCCCCGCAAGTATCCCCCGCAACGTCGCCGGCCCAATGCCCTTCTCTCGGCCGCTCAGCACTCGCTCAATCGATTGGGCGGTTATTCCTCTCATACCCAAAATCCGAGCCCACGGCGACGCCGTCGGCGTTCGCTCACTTCACCCCTGACCTCCGCCGCATACCCCACGCACTACTGGCTGCCTGCCCCTTTGACCTGCGTGCGAATCGCGTACAGCCCCTTGCTCGCGGTGATGAAAAGCGTCTGCATGTCCTTCCCGCCGAAGCACACATTCGCCGTCCAGCCCTCGGGCACGTCGATCTGCTGGATCTTCTTGCCCGCCTTGTCAAACACGGCCACGCCTCGGCCCGTCAGGTAAACATTGCCTTGATCGTCGATGGTCATGCCGTCCGAGCCCATCTCGCAGAAGAGCTTCTTGTCCGCCAGCGTGCCATCCTCCTGGATGCTGTACACGTACGTTTTGCGGGCACCGATGTCCGCGACGTACAGCGTCTTGCCATCCGGCGTCCCGATGATGCCGTTCGGCTGCCTCAGGTCGTCCACAACGCGCACCAGCTTCTGACGATCCGGCGAAAGGTAGTAGACGCATTGGCCGTCCTGCTCCACCGGCCCACGCTTCCAGTAGTCCCGCTTGTAGAACGGGTCGGTGAAATAGATGCCCCCGTCCGGGCGAATCCACACGTCGTTCGGCCCATTCAGCAGCTTGCCCTTATACTCCTTGACAAGCACGGTCGCCTGGCCCTGAGGCTCGATCGACCACAGCTCATTCTTCTCATCCGCGCACGCGATGAGGTTGCCTTTCCCGTCGAAACACAGCCCGTTGGAACGCCCGCAAGGCTGCATGAACGTCGAAAGCTTGCCGTCAACGCCCCATTTCACAATCCGGTCGTTCGGCTGATCGGTGAAATACACATTGCCCTCCGCGTCGCACGCCGGACCCTCCGTAAACGCGAAATCGCCCGCCAGCTTCTCCACCTTCGCGCCTGGCGCGATGATGCCGGCGTCGGCTGCCCACAGGTGCCCGCTGTTCATCAACACGCACAGCAAAGCTGCCGCAACTGCCAACTGCCTCGTCATGGCTTCTCCCATGTCAGATTCCCAGGACCCCGCGCCGATCAGCCTGTTGCCGCTGCTACCGGTTGACCATCAGCAGAATCGCCGCTGCCAACGCCATCAATGCTACCACGAGGAACGCGATCTTCCACCCACTGTAGGGCCGCTCGCCCGAAACCTGCCCCGTCCGCGCATTCACCAGAAACCGGAACGTCCGCCCGCGGTACAGGTACGCGCTGATCCACAGCGGAAGCAAAAGGTGCTTGAACGTGATGTCCATGTACCGCGTACGCACCGAGTGGATACGCTGGTGATCCCCGCCGATGTCGCCGTGGATGCTCTGCCGGATCGGCCCCTCCATCACTCCCTTGGCCAGCTCAAACCCACCCTCCAGCCCGATCTGGTAGCTCTCGGCCACGAACCCGGCGACGTACTCGTCGCTGTACGGCTCCAGGTTCGCCAGGTCCCACGGCTCAAGCTTCTCGGTGTACTTCCGAGGCAGAGAGTTGCTGGCCAGGATCAGAATGTCATCGAAGGAATTCCGCACCCGGCCCGACACCGGCCGCCATCGCGTCTTCCTCACCGTCCGCGTCTTCGTCACCATCCTCCCATTCTCAAACGTGCTGTAATGCTCCGTCTCCGTGTAATCGTCCCCGCGCTCGCCCGTGTACTGGCTGTCCGTGTTGCAGTCGTAGGTCCAGTACGGGATGTACACGCCCTTGACGGCGTTGGCGTCGGCAAACCGCGCCAGGTCGCTCGGCGCAAACCACAAGCTTCCCACCCACCGCCGGAACGCCCCCATCGCCTCCTCACGCTTCACGTGAAACGGCAGAAGGCTCTTCGGCTTGATGATCTTGGCCGACGTCCCCGATGCGACGATGGCGGCGCCGCAGAACGGGCACCGATCCGCCGTCACGTCCGGCCTCAGCGACGACTCCGCCCCGCACCCCGCGCATTTCACCGTCAGCGTCTCCTGCGTCGCCTGAGCCGACGGCAGATCACGCAACGCCGATAGAAAGTCCTCCTCTTGTACCACTTCCTGCGACTGGGGAATCTGGTTCTCCGTCTGGCAGTACGGACATTTCAGCGCGTACTGCCCCGGCTCGTACTGAACATCCGCCCCGCACCGACTGCAAGGAAACTGCCGCTGCTTTTCGGTCGACGTCGGCATGATCGACAGTCCCATTGACGGCTGATGATCCCCAAGGGCCAACAACCAACACGCTCTCATGCCTTTGGCAGGGATGGCGGAACTTGCGCAAACAGCCCCGCCAGCTCCACCACCTTCTCCGCCGCCATCCACTGAGGCATCCCCTGTTTCCATACCAGCGTCTGACGCGCGATCTGCCCGCTCTTGACCTTCTCCTCCAACTGCGCCATCTCAAACGGGCCGGCCTGCTGGTTGTTCACCGCCACAAAGTAGCTCGCCGCCGTCGGCAGCGGCGGGGGGGCGCCAGACCCCGCCGATACGTTCTGATTGCCCGAAACGCTCTGGCCGATCTGGTTGGCCATCGCATACCCCATCGCCATCCCCATCCCGCCCGCCGCCAAGCCCCCGGCCGGGTTCTTCGCGGCGTCCGTCATCGCGTTCGCCGCCTGATACTGCGCGTACGCATTCAGGTTCCCGATCACACCCATGCTCGTCCGCTTGTCCAGCGCCTGCTCCACCTCCGGCGGCAGCGAGATGTTCTCCACCACCAGCGCCACGATCTCCAGCCCGAACTGCCCGAAATCCCCGTGAATCCGGTCCGTGATGAACTTGCCCAGCTCGTCCTGGTTGCTCGCTAGATCCAATATTGGTATCTTGCTCTCGCCCAGGACATCCGCGAACCGCGCCACCACCATGTCGCGGAGCTGATCGCCCAGTTCCTCTACGGTGAATCGCTGGTCCGTCCCCACGAACTGCCGGATGAACGCGGCCGCTTCCGAAACCCTCAGCCCATAGCTGCCGAAGGCGCGCAGTCTCACCGGCCCGAACTCCGGATCACGCAGCATGATCGGGTTCTTCGTCCCCCATTTGTGCCCCGTGAACGTACGCGTCGAAATGAAATACACTTCCGCCTTGAACGGGCTTGAAAACCCGTACTTCCACCCGCGCAAGGTCGACAGGATCGGCAGGTTCTGCGTCTCCAGCGTGTACGTCCCCGGCTGGAACACGTCGGCCAGCTTGCCCTCATTGATCAACGCCGCCACCTGCGATTCCCGCACGATCAACTTGGCGCCGTACTTGATCTCGTTGTCGTAACGCTGGAAACGATACACCATCGTGTCGCGCGTCTCGTCCAGCCACTCGACGATGTCAATCAGCTCGCCACGAAGCTTGTCAAGAATACCCATGGTTTACCTCCGCGCTCGGCTAGCCCAGAACGCCGCCAAGGATACCACGTTGACGACGCGATGCGAGCCGCCGCGGCGTTACAAAACCAGCGCCCCTTTATAGACTCGCCTTCCCGCGGACATCACCGGCCGCCGCCGCTCCGCCCGCGAGGCCGTCGGTCGCGGTCTCCGCCTCCGCGACCTCCGTGTTCCCCGCCCGGACGACCTCCGCTCCTCCCGCCCGATGGCGAAGACCCACGCTCCTTCTCCCCAGACCCCTCGCCTCCAGAACCCGATCCCTGCGGAGGCGCCGGATCGCTCACGCCTTCTTCCTTCATCGCCGCCTTCCGGCTCAGCTTGATCCGGTCCTGATCGTCGATCAGAATCACCTTCACCCGCACCGCGTCCCCAAGCTTGATCACGTCTTCCACGTTCTCCACGTACCGGTCCGACAACTCGCTCACGTGGCATAGCCCGTCCGTCTCCGGCGCAATCTCGATGAACGCGCCAAACTCCCGGATGCTCACCACCTTGCCGACGTAGATCTTCCCGATCTTCACCTCTGCCGTTATCGCGTCCACCAGGTCGCGGGCCCGCTCCGCCGCCGATGCGTCCACCGAACTGATGTACACCGTCCCGTCGTCCTCGATGTCGATCTGCGCCTTGGTCTCCTCCTGGATCTTCTTGATGTTCTTGCCGCCCGGCCCGATCAGCTTCCCGATCTTCTCCGGGTTGATCTTGATGATCAGCAGCCGCGGCGCCCACTGGCTGATCTCCGGCCGTGGCGCCGGCAGAATCTGGCCCATCTTCTCGATCAGCACCAGCCTCGCCTCTTTCGCACGCTGCAGAGCCTCACGGATGATGTCGTAGCTCAGACCCTCCGTCTTGATGTCCAACTGAATCGCTGTGATCCCGTCCCGCGTCCCGCACACCTTAAAGTCCATGTCCCCGAAATGATCCTCCTCCCCGGTGATGTCCGTCAACAGAACTCGCCGACCACCTTCCTGAACCAGACCGATCGAGATCCCCGCCACATGCTTCGTGATCGGAACCCCCGCGTCCATCAACGCCAGGCACCCGCCGCAACTGCTGGCCATCGAGCTGCTGCCGTTCGATTCCATCACGTCGCTGATCACACGCACCGTGTACGGAAACGCCTCGAGCCCCGGCAGCACCGCCAGCAGACTGCGCTCCGCCAGCGCCCCGTGGCCAATCTCCCGCCGCCCCGGCCCGCGGATCGGCCGCACCTCCCCAACGCTGTAGCTCGGGAAGTTGTAGTGCAGCATGAATTTCTGCGAGTACTCCTCGATCAGCCCGTCCACCATCTGCTCGTCCGAACTCGTCCCCAACGTCACCGTGCACAGCGACTGTGTTTCCCCTCGCGTGAAGATCGCCGACCCGTGTACTCGAGGCAGCACCCCGACCTCGCACGTGATCGGCCGAATGCTCGTGTAGTCCCGCCCGTCCGGACGAACCCCCTTCAGGATCGCCTCACGCGTCACCTGCTCCTCAACCTCCACGAAAATCGCGCGAACCTGCCCCTGTCTCTCCCTCGCTGCCACGATCGCCGAGTACGGCGCGCTCGCATCCGCCGGCGCAGGGGCAAGCTTGCTCACGGCGTCTTCCATGATCTGCGCAATCGCCTCCGCCCGGCCTTGTTTGCCCGCTTTGCCCTTCACCTCGCGGATCCGCCCCGTCACCAGCCTCCGGACCTCTTCCACCAGCGCCGGGTCGCGTTCGTAGGCCGTGCCCACCTTCGGCTTGCCCACCTGCCGTACCAGCTCCTCGATCATCCCCACGATCTCGATCACGACCTTGTGCCCCATCTCGATCGCGTCGGCCACCACCGCTTCCGAGGCCTCCCGCGCGCCCACCTCGATCATGTTCACGCAGTGCTTCGTGCCCGCCACCACCATGTCCAGATCGCTCGCCTCAAGCTGCTCCGTCGTCGGGAACAGCACGAACTGCCCGTCCACCCGACCAACGCGGACGTGCGCCGTCGCGTGCAGCAGCGGTATGTCGCTGATCGCCAACGCCGCGCTCGCCGCGATCCCCGATAGCACATCCGGATCGTGCTGCTGGTCGGCCGCCAACACGTTCAGGTAAATCTGCAGCTCGTCCAAGAACCCCTTGGGGAACAGCGGCCGCAACGGCCGATCCACCAGACGCGCCGTCAGGATCTCCTTGGTCGTCGGCCGACCCTCTCGCTTCATGAAACCCCCGGGGAACTTGCCCGCCGCCGCTCGCCGCTCTCGATAGTCCACCTGCAGCGGGAAAAAATCGATCCCCTCCCGCGGCTTCGCCCGCACCACCGCCCCGAACACCACCGTGTCCGCATACTGAACCGTCACCGCCCCGTGTGCCAGCTTCGCCAGCGTCCCCGTCTCGATCGCCAGTGTCTTCCCGCCGATCTCCCGTGCCACTCGAACTGCTTGCATGTAGTAAACCTCTGCGGCCTCTGGTAGGGAACCGTCGCTTGGCCACAGATGCAAAAAAAATCCGCCTACGCCGGGAGACAGGGGTAAGGGGTCAAGGGTCAGCCAGCATTCCTTCCGGCTGACCCCTGAGCCCTGATCCCTGACCTCTTTCACGTATACGGCGTGCATCCATGACAGCCGGGCTTCCTTCTCCACGCTCTTTCAGCCAGAGGCCATAGGCCGAACGCGCGAAGATCAACCCTCGGCTTTCGCCAATCGCGGGCCAATCCGCCCGCACCATTTAACAAAACGACTCGGCTTACTTGCGTAACCCGAGCCTCTTGATAACTTGCAGATACCGTGCTCTGTCCTCTCGCGTCAGATACTTCAAAAGGCTGTTCCGCTTCCCGACCATCTTCAGAAGGCCGCGACGCGACGAATGGTCCTTCTTATGGCTCTTCAGGTGCTCCGTCAGCTCCACGATATGCTTGCTCAGCAGCGCAATCTGCACCTCAGGCGAACCCGTGTCTTTCTCGTGAATCCTGTACTCGCTGACGACCTGCTTCTTTGCCTCGGCGTTCATGGTCATCGAACTCATCTCCACCTAGACACCAAGCCGCCAGCCTCCGCGGCCGGCAGACCGGTCATTTTAGGCATCCCGCCGCACACGCGGCGATTGCGCAACTTCAGTCCAACAGCATAGTAGCTGCCCCCACATAAAGCAAGCGCCCCCGCCCCCTGATCGCCCATTCCGACGGTAGGTCGGACACTCTTGTCCGACACGCCTGGCCGAGTGGCGGGTGTACTCACGCGCCCGAGACCAGCCGTATCCGCCAAATGCCTTCCCCCTGGCCCCTGCCCAGAGATTCCGCCACGGCCGGGCGAGCCTCCCGCCGAGCCGTGCCTCGCTTTCCCCCTCCCAAAAACAAGCTGCGGCCCGCCCACATTCGCCGTTTGCCCCTAATCTGCCTCGTGACATGACATGAGAAGGATCAACGGAGGATCCCAAGGTTCGGGAGCGCAGCCCGGAGGGATGCCACAGCAGCTTCCGTCACCTTCGTGCCGCCGAGCCAGAGCCTCTGGAGCGAGGTCAGGCCCTTCAGGTGCTCCAGACCCGCATCCGTCACCTGCGTACTGCCGAGCGAGAGGCCCTGGAGCGACGTCAGGCCCTTCAGGTGCTCCAGACCCGCATCCGTCACCTTCGTGTCGCCGAGCCAGAGCGTCTGGAGCGATGTCAGCCCCTTCAGGTGCTCCAGACCCGCATCCGTCACCTTCGTGCCCTCGAGCGAGAGCCTCAGGAGCGAGGTCAGGCCCTTCAGATGCTCCAGACCCGCATCCGTCACTTTGCTGCCGCTCAGGAGCAATGAGCGAAGGGCTCGCATGTTGCCAACGGACGCCAGATCCGCGTCGCTGGTGTCCGTGAAGCCCAGCTCGAGTTTCTGGACAGTCTGGCGGTGGGCCTCAGTGATCGTGGCTTGCGGGGGCAGCTTGAGGGACTCTTGAATAGCTTGATCGATGCGCGATCCGGCCGGGGTGGGTTCTGCCGGCGGCTGCTCTCGCTGCACGAGGAATTCATTGACCTTCTGCCGTGCATCCCGGTTGCTCAACCACTCTTTGCCGGGGTCGGTCTTGAACAGTTCGCCGAGGAATTCCTGGTCTTCGAGGCGGCGGAGCAGCTCGCGGACGCTTTGATCACGCCGCGAAAGCTCGTGTTCGGGTTTGGATCTGCCCTCAAGCGATAGCTCGTCGGTCTTTCCGGACAAGAGGGCCTGGCAGACTTCGTCCGAGTGGACGAGGAGGTCGTAGGGGCGGTCGCCGAGCCGTTGGCGGAGCATGCGGGAGACGGCGCAGAGGCCGAGCAGGTGAGTGTCTACCTCTTCGCCCATGGCAGCCCAGATGGCGCGGTCAACGATGAGCGTATTGATGAACCGGACGAGGCTGCGGGGGTTGTAGTTGGAGCCGATAGCGAGGACGTCAATCAGTTTGGCGATGGCGTCGCGGACGGGGACATTTGATGAAACGCCCATGGCGGGACGTTCGAGGAGCTTGGTGATGTAGGCGGAGAACCGGCTGCGGTGCCCGGGGAGGTTCAGGGGGAGTTGGACGAGCTTGTCGAGGTAGGAAGGGCCGACCGGATAGTCCTTGACGTGGAACTCGGCTTCGTAGCGATGGGTCATGTACCCTTGGATGATGCGGTAATCGACGGCCAGGACGAAGATGAAGCCACGCTGGGCAAGGACGAGCTTGATGGATTCCAGGAGTTTGAGGGCTTGTGGCGGCAGGCATCGGTCCAGGTCGTCGATAAAGACGACGATTTTGTGTTGGGGACGGTTCTTGGATTGGTCGGTCCCGGCGGCTCTGTCCAGGGCTTCGAAGGCGTTGTAGTAGAGGGTGCGTTGGAGGAGGGGATCGGATTGGGTGGAGAGCTTGTCGTAGCGTTCGATCATTTCCTTGGCGACGAACCCGGCCTCGACATCGGCGAAGCCGGGGATGGAGACTTTGGCCTTGGCGGAGAAGCCGTAGGCGATGGCCCGCAGGGCGCGGGCGACCGACTTGAATGCGGCGGCCGCCGTGTCGGAAACACTATCGGGTATGGATTGCCACTCGGCCAGCCTCTTCTCGACGGCCTGGACGATCGTGGCGACGAGGGGAACGATGGGGTGTTCTTCATGTTCGAACTGCCAGGCGTTGAACATCACCGTGACGACGCGCGAGTCGGGCTTGGCGTCGGGGTCTTCGTCGAGCAGGCCGCGGGCTTGCTTGAGGATGGAGGTCTTGCCGTGGCCCCAGTCGCCGAACACGCCGATGGTGAACGGCCCGGCCGTGCCCTTGGCGATCCCCGCGATCATCTTGGAGAAGTTCCCGACCCCCAGCTCGTCCGTCAGGTGGTCGGGGACCGGTTGGTCTTCGATGAGGATGAGCGTTTCGAAGGCGTTCGCCTCATTCATGACAATAATCTACCACGTCTGACGCTGATCGCAACAGCCGAGGCCTATAGGCCGGACTCTTCCCCACAACCTCGCCCACTTCACCAGCCACCCCTCGCCCACTCCCCTCCTATGTATGAGAAAGTGAGAACTTTTTTCCCAAGGGATCAGTTGTCGCTATAATCCCGGCCTCATGCGATGCAGTGACGGCGGAAGCTACATAATGGAGAAAGGACCCACAGTCAGATGATCAATGGTGACGACTTCGTGCCGAGAGGGTGTTTTCTCACCAAGGGCGTCGGCAGGCACCAGCAGAAGCTCATGAGCTTCGAGCTGGCTCTACGAGATGCGGGCATACAAACACTGAACCTGGTCCGAGTCTCCTCCATCTATCCCACCACCTGTAAGATCATCACCCAGAAAGAGGGCGTCCCCGGGCTCAAGCCCGGCCAGATCACCTTTGTCGTCCTCGCCGAGGCAGCCACGGACGAGCCAAACCGCCTGGTCTGCGCCGGCGTCGGGCTGGCGATCCCCAAGAGCCATGCCCATGGCTATATCGCCGAACACCATGGCTACGGGATGACGGAAAAAAAGACCGAAGATCTCGTCGAAGACCTCGCCGCCACCATGCTCGCCACAACCCTCGGCATCCCCTTCGACGCCGACAAGGACTGGAACGAACGCGAGCAGCAGTACCAGATGAGCGGCGAAATCGTCAAAACACGCGCCGTCGTCCAGACCGCCGAGGGCGACAAGTCCGGCCTCTGGACCAGCGTGATCTCGGCTGTCGTGTTCCTGCTGTGACAGGAGTGAAATCCCAGTGCTCACGCCTGAGCAGTGGATCAAGGGCACGGCCGCGCGTGCCCTTCTGCGTATGAGGGTCACGGATGAACCGCACGCTGGCAGTGATGATCGTGGCGCTGACGGCACTTGGGATCGCCGTTCCGACGCGGGCCGACCTCCAGGCCGATCTCGCCGTCGTCCTGCAGGACAAGCTCCTCACCAAGGCCGCCGTCGGCATCGAAATCGCCGAGCTTGGCCCCGAACCCGCCGATGATCGCGTCTTGTACACCCGTGCCGCACAGTCCCCCCTCATGCCCGCCAGCAACATGAAGGTCCTCACGACCTCCGCCGCCCTCGCCCTCCTCGGCCCGGATTTCCGCTTCCGAACCTACCTCGTCCAGCGCGGCGACGACCTCGTCCTCGTCGGCGACGGCGACCCCAGCTTCGGCGACGCCGAACTGCTCAAAAAAGCCGGCTGGGACGCCACCACCGTCTTCCAGAACTGGGCCCAACAACTCAGCAAAGCCGCAATCGTCCGCTTTCGTGATGTCCTCGTCGATGACAGCGTCTTCGACGAAACCTTCGTGCATCCCGACTGGCCGCCCGAACAGGAGCAGAGCCGCTACATGGCTCAGGCCGCCGGTATGTCCCTCAACGCCAACTGCATTGATTTCTACCTCCAGCCCAACGGCCCGGGGCGCGTCGTCACCTACCGCACCGATCCCCCCACCTCATTTGTCAAGGTGCAGAACACCTGCGTCAGCGGCGGCGCAAACGCCGTCTGGCTCAGCCGCCAGCGCGGCGGCAACCAGATCACCCTCCGTGGAACCTGCCCCGCCCGCTCCGAAGGGCCTATCTCCGTCACCATTCACGATCCGCCCATGTATGCCGCCACCGTCCTTGCCGAGACCCTCGCGGCCGGGGGGATCAGAATCGACGGCAAGGTCGCCCGCGATCGCACCGTCCGCGCCACCCTCATCCAGGGCCAGCTCGAACCGGGCATCACGGTCCTCGCGGCCCATGAAACGCCCCTCGCCCTCGTCATCACCCGCGCCAATAAGGATAGCATGAATCTGTATGCAGAATGCCTCCTCAAACGCGTCGGATTCGCCGCCACCGGGCAGAGCGGATCGTGGGACAACGGAGCGGCCGCGCTCCACGCCTTCCTCAAGAAGCTCGGCCTCCCGCCGGAGGAATGCCGCGTGGCCGACGGCTGCGGCCTCTCCCGCCAGAACGCCCTCAGCGCCCATGCCATCATCCAGGTCCTCTCCTATGACTTCCACAGCAAGCACCGCATGGCCTTCATCAACTCCCTCGCCGTAGGGGGGGAGGACGGCACCCTCGACAGTCGCTTCAAGCAGCCGGACCTGCGAGGAAAGGTCCTCGCCAAGACCGGCTACATCGCCAACGTCAGCGCCCTCAGCGGATACCTCCGAATCTCCGACGACCAGTGGTACGCGTTCTCGATCCTGATGAACGGCCTGCCCGCCGGCCAGAACGCGCGGGCCAAATCCCTCCAGGATGACATCGTCAAGGCCATCTACACAAACGCGACGCGGAAAAACCGCTGAGCGAAACCGCAACGCGCCTCGCTCACGGCCTCCCCAGAATCGCCCTCACCATCCCCCTCATCGCCTCCCGATCCTCCGTCCCCCCGTCCCCCCGATAACTGTAATACTGAAACCCCCGCAAAAACCGAGGCAAATCCTCACGCCCCGCCCCATGGATCAACACCGGTATTAACCTCAGCCCCCGCCCCTTCCCCTCGCTTTCCGACACCGCC
>Ga0315288_10003498_pt1 | contig 20065 bp, 10 predicted proteins | sample YL17G11_20_MG_FD_203454 | JGI IMG/M metagenome (GOLD analysis project Ga0315288, IMG submission 203454) | Sediment microbial communities from Yellowstone Lake, YNP, Wyoming, USA - YL17G11_20 | ecosystem: Environmental > Aquatic > Freshwater > Lake > Sediment | place: USA: Wyoming | collected... | reverse complement strand
GGATCGAATACGGCTTCGGATCCGCCGGCCAACTTCGCCCTCATCGCCCCGGGCGAGCCGCCGGAATCCATCATCCGGAAGGCGGCCGTCATCGTCCCTTCGCCGCGTCAGTGGGCCTGGCAGCAGCGGGATTTCATCGCTTTCGTCCATTTCGGGATGAACACCTTCACCGGCCGGGAGTGGGGGGAGGGGACGGAAGATCCGGCCCTCTTCAACCCGACGGACTTCGACGCCCGACAGTGGGCCCGGGTGATGAAAGATGCCGGAATGTCCATGATCATCGTCACGGCCAAACACCACGACGGTTTTTGCCTCTGGCCGTCGAAGTTTACGGCGCACAGCGTCCGCTCCAGCCCCTGGCGCGGGGGCAAAGGCGACGTCGTCGGCGACGTGGCTGCGGCCTGCCGCGAGGCGGGTCTCAAGTTCGGCGTATATCTCTCGCCCTGGGACCGGCACGAGCCGAGCTTCGGCGACTCGCCCCGCTACAACGAGCATTTCCGCAATCAGCTCCGGGAGCTTTTAACGGCTTACGGCGAAGTCGCCGAGGTCTGGTTCGACGGCGCCAACGGCGAGGGCCCGAACGGTAAACGGCAGGAATACGACTGGCCGTCCATCTACAAGGTCATCCGCGAACTTCAGCCGGAATCCGTCATCGCCATCATGGGCCCGGACGTGCGTTGGGTCGGGACGGAGTCGGGCTACGGCCGTGAAACCGAATGGAGCGTCGTTCCGGCCAACGTCCAGGAACCGGCCCGAATCGGCGCCGCGTCCCAACAGCATCCTTACGACGACGCCTTTATCCCGATCGATATGACGAAAGACGACCTCGGAAGCCGGGAACGGATCGCCGAGGCGAAAGCCTTGATCTGGTATCCCTCCGAGGTCGACGTCTCGATCCGGCCCGGCTGGTTCTATCACGCCGACCAGGACGACAAAGTCAAAACGCCGGAAAAGCTCGTCGATATCTATTATAGCTCGGTCGGCCGGAACGGCGTGCTTCTTCTGAACGTCCCTCCGGATAAACGCGGCTTGATCCACGAGAACGATGTCAAAGCCCTCTCCGGAATGCGGAAGATCCTCGAGGCGACGTTCCGGACGGATTTTGCCGCCGGGGCGGCCGTTCGGGCTTCGAGCGCGCGCAAAGGGCATAAGGCCGAGGCGATCCTCGATCAGGACAAGGAGTCCTATTGGACCTCGGAGGAAGGCGTCGAAACGGCGGAGATCGAATTCGATCTCGCCGCCGAGGCGGTCTTCGACCGGGTGTTGCTTCAGGAACACATCCGGGCCGGCCAAAGAATCGAGCGTTTCGTCCTCGAAGGGTGGGACGGCGTCGCCTGGAAAAAATTCGCCGAGGGCACGACCGTTGGTTATAAGCGCCTGCTCCGCTTTCCGGCGGTTACGGCGAAGCGCGTCCGGCTGGTCATCGAAAAATCCCGGACAAGCCCCACCCTCGCCGCCTTCGGGCTTTACAAAGCGCCGGCGCAGGGAGCGCGGCCATGAGAAATGTCGAGATTAAAGCCAGGGTGAGAGACCTCGACGATTTCGGCGCCCGATTGAAGGCCATCAAGCCGGGGAAAGCCCGTATCCTCGTCCAGGAAGACGTGTTCTTCCCGGTTCCTCAAGGCCGGCTCAAGCTCCGGGTCCTGGGGCCGCGTTCGGGCGAGCTGATCCGCTACGACCGCCCCGATCGCCCGGGCCCGAAATCGTCGGATTATGAGATCGTCCGGACGCGGGAGCCGAAAAAACTACGGGAAATCCTCACCGCGGCCTTGGGCGTCCGCGGGATCGTCAAAAAAACGCGTCTCTTTGTCCGGGTCGGCCAAACCCGCGTCCATTTGGACGACGTCGGCGGGCTCGGCCTCTTTATGGAGCTCGAAGTCGTGCTTCGGCCCGGCCAGACAGCCGGAGAAGGCCGGGCCATCGCCACCCGGTTGATGAAAGTCCTCGGTATTTCCAGGGGCGATCTTGTCCGCGGCGCTTATATCGATCTTCTTGAGGGAGCGCAGAAATATGGTGACAGCTACCCTGATTACCGAAAAAAGCTCGGCGGTAGGCGAGTTGCTTCCCCAAATAAGTAACGCGTCCCGGCCGAATGGAGATTTCCAATGAGAAAAGAAAAAAGAAAGGACATGGTCCTTCGGATCGCCTTGATCGTGTCGGCGGCGGCCTGCGGGCCCGCGAAGGAGAATCCGGTCGCAGCCACCGCTGCGGCGGTCGAGGTGCCTTATCTTAAACACTACGACCAAGCCCATCTTGCCCGGATCGCCCTTCCCCTCGGCGGGATCGGGACGGGGACGGTGTCGCTGGGCGGACGGGGCGACCTTCGGGATTGGGAGATCATGAACCGCCCGGCCAAGGGCTTCAATCCCGGCGCGCCCTTCTTCGCCGTTTGGGGAAAGAGCTCTGACGGCAAGACGTTCGCCCGCGCCCTCCAGGGACCCGTCGAGCTCTTCCAGTACGAAGGGCCTTCGGGGGTCAGGGACGCGACGAACCACGGACTGCCGTGTTTCCGCGACGTTTCGTTCGATGCCGGCTACCCCTTTGCTCGGGTCAACCTGGCGGACGCGGATTTGCCCGTTAAGGTCGCCCTCAAAGCGTTCAACCCGCTCGTTCCCACGGATCCCGAGGCGAGCGGTTTGCCCATAGCCGTGCTGACATACGAGGTGACGAACCTGTCCGACCGGGATCTTGTCGTCTCGGTCTGCGGGACAATCCAAAACTTCATCGGCAACGATGGGGTCAAGACTTTGGCGAAGAAGAATCGGAATGCCTTCCGCAAAGGAGCCGCCGTTCAGGGGATCTTTATGGAATCGGAAGGCGTGCCTCGCGACGCCGAAACATGGGGGACGATCGCGCTGTCTGTTCCGGCGGGCGAGGACGCGACCGCGCGGACGGCCTGGCTCCAGAAAGGGTGGGGCACGTCCCTTCTCGATTTCTGGGACGACCTCGGCGATGACGGCCGGCTCACCGACCATTCTTCGACCGAGGACCAGCCTCGGGCTTCGCTCGCCGTCCAGGCGGTCATCCCCGCCCGCGGCACGCGCGCCTTCCCCTTCACCATCACTTGGCATTTCCCCAACCGGTTCGCCTGGTCCCCGACCCGGGTCGGCAATTACTACACGACCCGGTTTGCGGACGCCTGGGATGCGAGCGAAAAAGCCGTCCCCCGGCTTCCGGAACTGGCCCGCGAAACCGAGGCCTTCGCCGCGGCGTTTCTGGCAAGCGACCTGCCCGATGTGGTGAAGGAGTCGGCCCTCTTCAATCTCAGCACTCTCCGTTCTCAGACCGTCTTCAGGACCGAGGATGGCCGATTCTATGCCTGGGAAGGCTGCAACGACAAAGCGGGCTGCTGCTGGGGCTCGTGCACTCATGTCTGGAACTATGAACAGGCCGTGGCCTTTCTTTACGGACCGATCGCCCGAGCCCTTCGCGAAGTCGAATTCGGAACGCAAACGGACGAGGGCGGGGTGATGAGCTTCCGGGCGAAATTGCCCTTGGGCGATGAGCTCTGGGGCAAGGCGGCGGCCGACGGGCAGATGGGCTGTCTTATGAAAATGTACCGGGACTGGAAGCTCTCGGGCGACACGGCTTGGCTCAAATCGCTTTGGCCTCGGGTCCGCAAGGCGCTCGAATTCTGCTGGATCCCCGGCGGCTGGGACGCGGATAAGGACGGGGTGATGGAAGGCTGCCAGCATAACACCATGGACGTCGAGTATTACGGCCCCAATCCCCAGATGGGAATCTGGTATCTCGGGGCGCTCCGGGCGACCGAGGAAATGGCCCGGGGCGTCGGCGACGAAGCCTTCGCCGGGAGTTGCCGCGGGCTTTTCGAAAAGGGAAGCCGCCGGCTCGACGCGAACCTGTTCAACGGGCGCTATTATATCCATAAGGTCATTCCGCCCAAGGATAAATCGGCGATCGCTCCGAGCCTGCTCGTGGGCATGGGGGCGGCCGACATCGCGAACCCCGACTACCAGCTCGCCGAGGGCTGTCTGGTCGACCAGCTCGTCGGCCAGTTCATGGCCCACGTCTGCGGCCTGGGATACCTCGTCAAACCCGTAAACGTCCGGACGACGCTCGAAAGCATCGTCCGCTACAACCGGAAAGCCGGCCTGTTCGATCATTTCAACTGCATGCGGAGCTTTGCCCTGGGAGACGAGGCGGCCTTGCTCATGGCCGGCTATCCCGACGGCCGGCCGGCCAATCCTTTCCCGTATTTCACCGAAGTTATGACCGGCTTCGAATACACGGCCGCGATCGGGATGCTGTACGAGGGGCAGACCGAGAACGGCCTCCGCTCGATCGCCGACGTCCGGGCCCGCTACGACGGCTTCAAGCGCAATCCGTTCGACGAGGCCGAATGCGGCCATCACTACGGCCGGGCGATGATCAGTTGGGCCGAAGTCCTAGCCCTCACGGGATTCCAGTATTCGGCCTTGGACAAAGCCCTGACGTTCGCGGCGAACGACGGAACGTTCTTCTGGTCGAACGGCTACGCTTACGGAACGGCGGCGTTGAAGCGGACGGGGAAAGGATTGTCTATAACGCTCACGGCGCTCAAAGGGGAGATGGCCGTGAAAACGTTCACCGCCGCCGGCTTCGGGGTGAAAACTTTCCCCGACACCCTAATCGTCCAACCGGGTCGGGAGGCCTCATTTGTCGTCGTGGCCGGCGATGCCCAAGCGGGCTTGCCCGTTTATCCTTTGGCGGAGAAGTAGGGCGATGAAAACGACGCGGCGTGAATTCATGAAGGCCGTCGGGCAGGCGGGAATCGGAGCGGCCGCACTCGGCTTCGGAGGACCGTTGTTGGGCCGAGACGCCCTTGTCCGAAAACCGAACGTCATCCTGTTCCTGGGCGACGACTTGGGCTATTCCCAGCTCGGTTGTTACGGCGAACAAAAAATCCACACTCCCAACATCGACCGTCTAGCCGCCTCCGGAGTGCGATTTACCCAGGCCTATTCCGGAAGCCCGGTCTGCGCGCCTTCGCGCTGTGTCCTGATGACCGGGTATCACACCGGTCATGCCCACGTCCGCGACAATCGCGAGATTCAACCTGAAGGTCAGGCCCCGATCCCGGCCGATACGGTGACGCTTCCGGAGCTTCTCAAGGCCGAGGGCTATGCGACCGCCTTGACGGGAAAATGGGGGCTCGGATTTCCCGGCTCGGAGGGCGATCCCAACAAGCAGGGCTTCGACCTTTTCTTCGGCTATAATTGCCAGCGCCACGCCCACAATCACTATCCGACGTACCTCCGGCGCAACGGCGAAAAAATCGTTTTGGAAGGAAATGACGGCGGGGCGACCGGAAAGCAATACGCGCCGGACCTATGCGAAGAGGAATCCCTCAAGTTCATTCAGGCGAACCGGGAGAAGCCGTTCTTCCTTTTTTATGCCACGACGATCCCTCATCTCGCCCTCCAGGTACCCGAAGACTCGTTGGCCGAGTACACGGGGAAATGGGCGGAGTCGCCCTATGACGGAAAGAAAGGATATCAGCCGAACGCCTCTCCGAGGGCGACGTATGCCGCCATGGTGACCCGCTTCGACCGGAGCGTCGGAAGGATTTTGGCCCTCCTCAAGGAGCTCGGTCTTGAGGACGACACTCTCGTCTTGTTCGCGAGCGACAACGGTGCCACGTACGATGTCGGCGGCTACGACATGGACTTCTTCAAGGGCACGGGTTCCTTCCGGATGCACAAGGGATATGTCTATGAGGGCGGGATCCGCGTACCGCTCATCGCCCGCTGGCCCGGCAAAATCAAGCCGGGGCGGACGACGGATCATGTCTGCGCCTTTCAGGACATGATTCCGACGATCCTCGAAGCCGTGGGGGCGAGCCGTCCGGTTCCGAAAAGCCTTGACGGCCTGAGCTTCGCCCCGACTCTATTGGAGAAAGGGGGGCAGGCCGCCCACGATCATCTCTATATGGAGTTTCCGGCCTACGGCGGCCAGCAGATGGTCCGGATGGGCCGATGGAAAGGCGTCCGCCAAAACCTCTTGAAAAAACCGGATGCTCCCATCGAACTCTATGATCTGGAGGCCGATATCGGGGAAAAATCGGACGTCGCCGGAGCCTATCCCGATCTCGTCGCGAAAATCCGGGGCATCATGGAGGCCGAGCATCGGCCCTCTAAGGAATTTCCCTTCCCGGCGCTCGATCGGCCTCGATAATGTAAGGGATTATCATGAAAGAACGAAGCAAAATGATCCAGGCGGCCGGGTGGATCGCATTAATGATCGCCGCGACGTTTTCACTCGGATCGGCCGCGACAGCCGCCGACGCCCGGGAATTCAGGAGCGCCTGGCCCAAGGGCGTGGAACGCACCTGGCCCGGCCCTGAATATTGGACGAACCGCCTCCAGGATTGGAGGATCCGGGACGGGCGTCTGGAGGGCCTCATCCCTGCCGCCGATCGCAACGTTCATCTTTTAACGAGGGAGATCGGATCCAAGCCGGGTTCGTGGACGATGCGCGTCCGTTTCGGCGTATCCGCGGAAGCGAAGTCCGTCAAGCAGAAGAATTGGGCGGGATTCCGAATCGGGGCGCGAGGGGAGTTCGGCGATTACCGCGACAGCGCGATCTATGGCAAAGGCCTGGAGGCCGGGCTTCTCTCCGACGGAACGCTTTTCATCGGAAACCTCGAAGCGCTCGAATCCGACATGGTCCGGTTCGCCCTCGGCAAACTCTTCTTTCAGGGCGTCGAGCTTGCCCTGTCAGCGGCTCCTTCGGGAAGCGGTTGTCAATTAACCTTGACCGTCTTTGATCCTTCGACCAAGGGAAAAGCGGCGGCTCTGGATTACGACGGCGTCCCGCCCGAGACCCTCGCGGGCAATCTCGCCCTGGTGGCCAACCTCCCCGACTTAGAGCTCGTCGAGGACGCGCCCGCGGTCTGGTTCGAAGACTGGTCGGTCGCCGGCGAAGGCGTCGAAGCTCATGAAGAGCGCGCTTTCGGCCCGGTTTTGTTCGCCCAATATACCCTCAGCCGCGGCGCGCTCAAGCTCACGGCCCAATTGCCGCCCGTCGGAGCGAAGGATGGGAAAACCGTCCGTCTTCAAATCAAAAAAGAAGCCGGATGGGCGGACGCGGGCGAGGCGCCGGTCGACCCCGATGCCCGCACGGCCGTTTTCCGGGTCGATAAGTGGGACGGTACGCGCGAGGCGCCCTATCGGATCCTCTATGAACTGGCGGGCGACGGCGGCTTACCGAGATCCCATGAGTTCGGAGGGACTTTCCGTAAGGAGCCGTGGGACAAAAAGGAGATCGTCCTGGCCGCCTTCACCGGCAACAACGATCTCGGTTTCCCCCATGCCGACTTGACCAAGCATGTGGCCGCCCATAATCCGGACATTCTCTTTTTCTCCGGAGATCAAATCTATGAGCCGGTCGGCGGATATGGGATCCAAACAGAGCCCGTCGAGGCCGCGATCCTCGATTATTTGCGGAAATGGTATCTTTACGGCTGGGCCTTCTGCGACCTCCTCCGGGACCGGCCGTCCATCGCCATCCCCGACGACCACGATGTCTATCACGGCAATCTTTGGGGCGCGGGCGGAAAGGCGACGCCGCCGGGGCTGACGGGCGCGGCCGCCCAGGATCAGGGGGGATATAAAATGCCGGCCCGCTGGGTCAACATGGTCCAACGCACCCAGACGAGCCACCTTCCGGATCCGGCCGATCCGGCGCCGGCCGAGCAGGGGATTGGTGTTTACTTCTGTCGGGTTGACTATGCCGGGGTGAGCTTCGCCGTGCTCGAGGACCGCAAGTTCAAGTCGGCGCCGAAGACCTTGCTCCCGGCCGCCAATATTTACAACGGCTGGGCGAGGAACAAGGATTTCCTTGCCGAAAAAGAAGCCGATGTCCCGGGCGCCGAGCTTCTCGGGCCGCGGCAGGTCAAATTCCTGCGGGACTGGGCCGCCGACTGGGCGGGCGGCGTTTGGATGAAGGCCGTCCTCTCCCAGACGATTTTTGCCAACGTGGCTACGCTCCCGGCCGGCTCGACCGCGGACGAGGCGGTCCCGAAGCTTCCCATCCACAAGCCGGGGGAGTATCCCGAGAACGATGTCCCCGTGGCCGATATGGATTCGAACGGCTGGCCCAGAGGCGGGCGGAACTCCGCCTTGCGCGAGATGCGGAGAGGCTTCGCCGTCCATATCGCCGGAGACCAGCATCTGGGCAGCACGATCCAATATGGCGTCGAGGAGTGGAAGGATGCCGGCTTCGCCCTGTGCGTGCCTTCGATCTCGAACTATTGGCCGCGGCGCTGGTTTCCGAAGATTCCTGGCGCGGGGCGGAAGCCGAACGATCCGCCCTACGCGGGAAATTTCAAGGACGGCTTTGGGAACCGGATGACCGTCCACGCGGTCGTGAATCCGTATGTCACGGGGATGAAGCCCGAGAAACTCTATGACCGGGCGGCGGGGTACGGACTGGCAAGGTTTGGCCGGGACACCCGGAAGATCGCCTTTGAATGTTGGCCGCGGTGGGCGGGGCCGGACGTGGACGGCGGGAAGCCCTACGCAGGATGGCCGGTCGTTGCCGGCCAGATGCAGAATTATGGGAAAAAAGCGGCCGCTTTCCTCCCGACCCTCCGGTTCAAGGACATGACCGATCCGGTCGTTCAAATCGTCCGCGACTTGAATCGGGAAATCGTTTATACGATCCGGATCAAGGGAAACGCATTTCAGCCGATGGTTTTTGCCCTGGGGACGTACACGGTCCGGACGGGCGAACCGGGAACGGCCCAATGGAAGAGTCTCCCGAAGCTGAACGCCGTTCCCAAAGAAAACAAGCAGGCGATCACGGTTGCATTCGCCCCGTCGGCGAAGAAGAAATAAAGGAGGCTATCCATGTCGACACCTTCCTTGCGCCTTCGGCGGCGCGCCTTAATTATTGCGACGGTCTTTCTGGCGATCGGATTTGTCGCTGCGCTGGGTTCGATCCGGACCGACGCGGATCAGGGAACAATCGCGGCCGCCCGGGCTCTGACCGCGGCCGATTACGCCCAGGCCGAAAAGTTCATGAGCTATAACCTGACGTCTCTCGTTCTGCGCGCGGGAGTTCGCCCCGCCTGGCTTCCCGGGGAACGATTCTGGTATCGGAACACGCTCGAGAAAGGCGCGAGCGAGTTCATCCTGATCGATCCGGCGCGGGGGACGCGCGGCCCGGCCTTCGATCATGCCGCCCTCGCTGCGGCTTTATCCAAGGCTTCGGGCAAGACGTTCGCCGGCGCCCATCTTCCCTTTATGGCTTTCGACTTGTCGACGGAAGGTGGGACGATCACGTTCCAGGCCGAAGGAAAGACTTGGGCGTACGATGTCAAAACGACGGTCTGCAAAGCCGTCGAGGGCGGAGGCGCCGCGGCGGCCGATATCGGGGGAGGCAGCCTCGGCGGCCGCCCCGGATTCGGCGTCCAGCCCGAATCGCTTTCGCCGGACGGGCGTTGGTCGGCCTTCATCCGTAACGACAATCTCTGGATCCGCGAAGTCGCCACCAAAGCGGAGAAACAGCTCACCGTGGACGGGGTGAAAGATTTCGGCTATGCGACTGACAACGCCGGGTGGACCCGAAGCGACCGTCCGGTCCTTCTCTGGTCGCCGGATTCGAAAAAGATCGCGACGTTCCAGCAGGACCAGCGCGGAGTCGGAGAGATGTATCTCGTCGAGACCAGGGTCGGCCATCCCATGCTCCAATCTTGGAAGTATCCCCTCCCGGGCGATGAGGTCGTGACCACGATCCAGAGGGTCGTCATTCACCTCGACGGCCCGCGCGTCGTCAGGCTGAAGATGCCTCCCGACCAGCACCGCTCCACCTACACGGACGACATCAAATCGAGAGGCGGGGCCTGGGATGATGTTCAATGGAGCCCGGACGGATCACGTCTGGTGTTCGTCTCCACCTCCCGCGACCACAAACATGAAATTCTCCGCATGGCGGACCCGGAGACGGGCGACGTCCGGGATGTTTTTGAGGAGAAAGTGTCCACCTTCTTTGAATCCGGAAGCGGGCGGCCCAACTGGCGCTTCCTGGCCGCCACGAACGAAGTCATCTGGTTCTCCGAGCGAGATAACTGGGGACAGCTCTATCTCTACGCCGCCGAAACGGGCCGCTTGAAGAATCAAATCACCACGGGCGAAGGGAACGTGACCCAGCTTCTCCGGGTCGACGAGAAGGACCGCGTTCTCACCTTTCTGGGCGTCGGCCGGGAGAAAGGGCGTGATCCGTATTTCCGTCATTTGTACAAGGTCGGCTTCGATGGCCGGAACGTCGCCCTCCTCACGCCTGAAGACGCGGACCATGAAATCACGCCCTCGCCGACCGGTCGGTACTTCGTCGACAGCTATTCCACACCGGATGTCCCGCCCACGGCCGTTCTACGCGGCGATGACGGAAAGCTGATCCTCCCTCTCGAGAAAGCCGACATCGCCCCGCTCCTCGCCGCGGGTTGGAAGCCGCCGATCCCCTTCACCGTCAAAGCCCGAGACGGGGTTACCGACCTTTACGGCCTGATGTTCCGGCCGACGAATTTCGACCCGGCGAAAAAATACCCGATCGTCAACAGCATCTATCCGGGCCCCCAATCGGGCAGTGTGAGCGGACGGACGTTCTCGCCCGCCCGCGGAGATACCCAGGCCTTGGCTGAACTCGGCTTCATCGTCATTCAATTGGACGGGATGGGGACGCCCGGCCGGTCGAAAAAATTCCATGAGGCCTACTACGGCAACATGGGCGACAATACGCTTCCGGACCAGGTCGCGGGGATGAAGCAATTGGCCGAGCGCCACCCCTGGATCGACATCGACCGGGCCGGGATCTATGGCCATTCCGGCGGCGGCTATGCGGCTTGCGACGCCATGTTCCGCTATCCCGATTTCTTCAAGGTCGGGGTCTCACAGGCGGGGAACCATGACAACCGAGGCTACGAGGACGATTGGGGCGAGAAGTGGCAGGGCTTGCTCATCCGCAATCCCGACGGAACGACGAATTACGACGACCAGGCGAATCAGAACCACGCCAAGAACCTCAAGGGGAAGCTTTTGCTCGCCCACGGCACCACGGACTCGAACGTCCCGCCCTACCTCACCTTGCTGGTCGTGAACGAGTTGATCCGGGCAAACAAGGATTTCGATTTGATCCTGTTCCCGAACCGCGGCCACGGCTTCGGCGGCGAGCCCTACATGGTCCGGAGACGGTGGGATTATTTCGTCCGCCACCTCCTCGGCGCCGAACCGCCGAAGGAGTACGAATTAAGGCCGGCCGGGCCGCGAGCAGGGCGTTAGTATTTCTGCCAGTCGGGCTTGTTGTCGTACACCCAGCGATAGTATTCGGCCCGCTTAAACCCGGAGGCCGCGTCCTCGTCAAGAAGGAAGACGGCCCGCGGGTGCATCTGGAGGATCGAGGCCGGGACCATGGCCGTGACCGGACCCTCCACGGCCTCGGCGACGGCCCGGGCTTTTTTCCGGCCAAAAGCCAGAAGCAAGCACATCCGGCAGTCCATGATCGTCCCCAATCCCATGGTGATGACATGGCGGGGGACGTTATTCTCGCCGCCGAAAAAAGCGGCATTGTCTTTGCGCGTCCGGTCGGTGAGGGTTTTGATCCGGGTGCGGGAAGAGAGGGAAGAGGAAGGCTCGTTGAAACCGATGTGGCCGTCCGTGCCGATGCCCAAGATCTGCAGGTCGATCCCGCCGTCCGTCCGGATCAGATCTTCATAATGCTGGCAGGAGATCGGGATGTCGGAGGCCAGCCCGGAGGGAATGTTGATCTTTTCCGGATCGATATTGATACGGTCGAACAAGTTCGCCCGCATATAGGCATGGTAAGAAGCGGGGTGGGCGGGATCGAGGCCGACGTACTCGTCCAGGTTGAAGGCGGTGATGTCCCCGAAATCCAGCTTTTCGCGGCGGTGCAGGTCGATGAGATTCTTGTACGTTTCGATCGGGGTGTTGCCGGTGGCGAAACCGAGGACGGCGTGGGGCTTCTCACGGACCAGGCGGGCGATGATCCGGGCCGCGAGCGCGCTCGCCGCGCGACTGTCGGGCTGGATGATGATTTCCATACCGGCGTCATTATAATTCAATTTAAGACGGGGTCAAGCTGACCTTAGCACAAAAATGCGGTGACAAAAATGCGGGGACACATCACTTAATTCCCAGCGTCGGGTGGCTGATAGAAGTCAATTCCGAATTAAGTGATGTGTCCCCGTATTTATCGTATTGATCGGGGAGAGGCGCGGGGCCAGGAGCTGGATGACGCCTAAAGCAAGGATATAGGCGGAGCCGGCAATGAGGAAATGAATTGTGTAACTGCCGGTAGCTTCGAGGATGTGCCCGGCGGTCGAGGAGAAGAGAATTCCGCCAACGGCTCCGGCCATGCCTCCCAATCCCGTCACCGATCCGACGGCCCGCTTAGGGAACATGTCCGAGGCGAAGGTGAAGATGTTGGCCGACCAGGCTTGGTGCGCGGCGCCGGCGAGGCCGACGAGGAGGACCGCGACAGTCACGGTGGAGGCGCGCGGCGCCATGACGACCGGAACGACGCACAGGGCGCAGAGGAGCATGACCCGCTTGCGGCCGCGGTTCACCGTCCAGCCTCGCTTGATGAGAGACGAGGACAACCAGCCGCCGCCGATGCTGCCGACATCGGCCAGGAGATAAACGGCGACGAGCGGGAGGGCCAGCCCCGTCAGCGTCAACCCGAACTTGGCGTTCAGGAACTTCGCCATCCAGTAGAGATAGAACCACCAGATCGGATCGGTCAGGAACTTGCCGAGGACGATGGCCCACGTTTGCCGGTAGCGCAAGAGACTCAGCCACGGGATCCGTTCAGGGGTGGGCTCTGGAGGATCGCTGAGGATATGGGCGAGCTCCCGAGGCCGGATGTTTCGCTTGCGCTCGGGAATCTCGTAGAGAATCAGCCAGAAGATGATCCACAAGAAGCCTAAGGCCCCGGTCGCGAGGAAGGCCGACGGCCAGCCGAAGGTGATCGTCAGCCAAGGGACGACGGCGGGAGCGATGATGGCCCCCATATTAGTCCCGGCGTTGAATAATCCCGTGGCGAAGGCCCGTTCCTTGCGCGGAAACCACTCGGCCACGGTCTTGATGGCCGAGGGAAAGTTACCTGCCTCGCCGATGCCCAGGGCGAAGCGGGCCGCACCGAATCCGAAGACGGTCCGGACGGCGGCGTGAGCCATGGCCGCGACACTCCAAAAGACGATCGAAACCGCGTAACCGGTCTTCGTCCCGAATTTGTCGATGAACCGGCCGAATAAAGCCAGGCCGAGGGCGTAGGCGATTTGAAAGGCCGAGATGATATAGCCGTATTCGACTTCGCTCCAGCCGATGACCTTCTGGAGATGAGGGGCCAGGATGCCCAAGACCTGACGGTCAATGTAGTTGATCGTCGTCGCGGCGAAGAGGAGGCCGCAGACCGTCCATCGGAAATGGCCCGGCCGCGAGTCGCCGCCGGGAGACGCAATTTCAGAGGGCGTCATGATGAAAATCAATCATACTCAGGAGGGGGCAGAATGCAAGACCGGATGCCTCAAAACTTCTTTATCTAAAGGTTGCCCTGCTCCCCTTTGACGGGGACGAAGGCTTGTGTTATGCATAAGCGCGTCATGTCGCCTGATCGCTGCGCCGTCCGAACCACTTTTTTCCCCGCCGTCTTTCTGGCCGCCTCGATCGCCGGCCTGACGTTTTTCCCCGCCTGCGCGAAAGACGCCGCCAAGGGAGGAGCGACCGTCAAAAAACTCCTCTTGGCCGTCATTCCCATGGGGACGACGCACGAATTCTGGAAGGCGATCCATGCCGGGGCGCTCACCGCCGCCCGCGAGCTCGGCGCCGAGATCATCTGGAAAGGCCCGCTCAAGGAAGACGATCGAAATGAGCAGATTCAAATCGTCGAGACATTGACCAACGTCGGTGTCGACGCCATCGTCCTGACTCCGATGGACGATAAAGCCCTTGTCCGGCCCGTGGTCGAAGCCGAGCGGATCGGCATCCCGACCGTCATTTACAACACTCCCCTCGACGGCGATCACCACATCGCCTTTGTTTGCACGGACAACTATCAGGGCGGCGAACTCGCCGCGGAGCTCATGGGCGAACTCCTGGGGGGCAAGGGAAAGGCCATTCTGATCCGTGTTTCGGAGGGTGTCGTCGGCACTTGGAATCGCGAAGAAGGGTTTCTCGCCACCCTGAAAGGCAAATATCCGGGGATCCAAATTCTCTCCGACAATCGGTATGCCGGTGTCACGACGGAGACGGCCTATCAAACGGCTGAAAATCTTCTATCCCGCTACGGAGACGTTAACGCCGTCTTCACCCCTAACGAATCCTCGACGTTCGGTTGTCTCAGGGCCCTCCAGGACCACGGCCTTACCGGAAAGGTCGTCCACATCGGCTTCGACTCCTCGAAAAAGCTGATCGAGGCCCTTGATAAGGGCGAGATCCGCGGCCTTGTTCTTCAAGATCCCTTCCGGATGGGGTACGACAGTGTCCGCGCGGCCGTGGCGCATCTTCGGGGACAGCCTTATGAAAAGACGGTGAATACGGGCGTCTTCCTGGCCACGCCCGAGAATATGCGGGAGCCGCGGATCGCCCGGCTTCTCGCCCCCGACCTTTCGATACTCAATTAACTAGGATGGGGTCAAACCTACACATCTGACAAATCGATGAAAATGCCGGAAAACCGCCTCCATTTTGTCAGATGTGTAGGTTTGACCCCGTCTTTTCCAGGAGGGATAGCATGGCTCGATGCTTTCGTCTTTTGTTTATTTTCGTCTGCGCTTTGGCTATGACGCTCCCCGCCGCCGAGGAAAAAGCGTCTTCGGTCGACAAACCGGATACCCGTAAGCGGCCCTCACTCCAGGACGTCTTTGCCGGCGGACGCCTGCGTATCCTTTCTTCGAGCCATCAGGACATCGCCTGGATGGACAGCCCTGAGGCCTGCATGAAATACCGGGACGAAAACTGCATCACCCCCGCCCTCGAGATGATGGCCCGCGATCCCGGCTACTTCTTCATCATGGAGAACATGCTGAATCTCATGGAGTATGTCGAGCGGCATCCCGATCGCAAGGCCGACCTCCTTCGCTTCACGAAGGAAGGCCGGCTCGAATGGGGGGCCACCCTCACCCAGCCCTACGAGTCCCTCCTCTGGGGCGAACAGCTCATTCGCCAGACCTATTTCGGCCGGCGCTGGATCAAGAAGAACTTCCCCGGCTGCGACGCCCCGGTTTATTTCAATCCCGACGTCCCGGGGCGCTCGCTCCAAATGCAACAGATCCTGAGTAAGGCCGGTATTCCCTACATGATCATCAGCCGTTACCACGAGGGATTCTACCGCTGGGGGAGCCCGGACGGATCGACCGTTCTGGCTTACTCGCCCGGCCACTATGGCAATTCCTCCGCCTTCTTCCGGGCGAAGCCCGAGGAGGCGGTCAAGGCGATCGGCGATAAACTCGCTAAATGGTCCGGCTATTATGATCAACGAGGGATCGCCCCAGAGGTGCCGCTCCTCCACTCCGAGGATTTTTCGAAGCCATCGGACTTCGGGCCGTTGATCAACCTCTGGAGCCATAGCCAATCCTCCAAAATGATCTATTCCTCGGCCCGGTCGTTTTTCGAGGGGCTGGCGAAAGGGGCTCCCAAGTTCGACGCCGTAACGGGCGAGCGCCCGAACCTCTGGCTCTACATCCACGGCCCGACCCATCACTGGGCGATCACCGCCCAGCGGGAAGCCGGGCGGCTTCTCCCGGCGGCCGAAATCTTCAATACGATCGACGCCCTTCTTTCGGGGAGCTTCGCGAATTACCCGGCCCGCGCGCTCGACGAAGCCTGGCTCTCGGCCGTTTATCCGGACCACGGCTGGGGCGGAAAGGAAGGTCAGGTTACGGACCGGCTGTTCCGGAAAAAATATGAATTCGCGCGCGACGAAGGGAAAAACGCCCTCGACGCCGCCCTCCGCCGGATCGCCGCCCGGATCGAAACCCATCCGGGGCAGGGGACCTCGGTCGCCGTCTTCAACGCCCTATCCTGGGCCCGGACCGATCCGGTCGTCGTAACGCTGAAGAAGCCGGAAGGCGGGCTGAAGATTATCGATGAAAAAGGCGCCGAAATGCCCTATCAATATCTTCCGCCGGCGCCCGATCAGGACCGGGATAAGGTGCGAGTCGAATTCATCGCCGGCGACGTTCCGGCCCTCGGGTATAAAAAATTCTATGTCGGCGGGTTCCAGGGCGCCGGCGGGGCGGTCCCGCCTCCGCTTCCACCTCCGGTCAGTCCCGCTTTCGAGGAGATCGAAAACGCTTTCTATAAAATTATTCTTGCCCCCGGCGGGGTGAAGAGCATCATCGACAAAGACCTCGGCCGCGAGATCCTGGCTACTGATAAATTCCTGGGATTCGAAGTCTTCACGATGCAATCGGTCGGCAACGGCGCGGGCGAGTTCGGCCGCGTCCAGCAGCCGACCATGGAAGGATTCGATAAGCTGAGCGCCCATCGGCCCGCTTGGCAGCTCGATCCGGTATTAGCCGGTCCGGTCAAGACCGTTTTCAGCGCCAAGACCGTCCTGCCGAGTTGCACGATCAGGCAGAGGCTGATCGTATACAACACCATCAAACGGATCGATTGCGAAGTGGATATCCTCGGTTGGGACGGATCGCCCTATCGGGAATTCCGGATCGCCGTTCCCGTAGCCGCCCCCGGCGGCCAAGTCGCCTATGAGGTTCCGCTCGGCGTCGTCGAGGTGGGGATAAGCGAAGCCGCCGGGACGGGCGGGCCGGCCTATGGGAATCTCGTCTATGACGAGTTGATGAGCGACATCCGGCCGCGCGAAGTCCAGAATTTCATGAATGTCAGCGACGGCAAGATCGGGGTGACCCTGACGACGGATGTGGCCGTGAACGATTACAAGGATCCGACCGCGAATCCGGTGAGCTATCCCGTGCTTCAGGGAATCCTGCTCGCTTCCCGGCGGAGTTGTCATGGCCAGGGCAACTGGTATCTCCAAGAGGGCGACCATCATTATCGATTCTCGCTGACGTCGCACGCGCCGGGCTGGCGCAACGGCTATAAGCAGGGAATCCGGCCGAACGATGAATTGATCGCCGTCGTCCTTCCGAACGGGCCGCGAGGCGTAGCAGGTTCGAATCCGCAGCCGGCCCTTCCCTCCGAGAAAAGCTTCGTCTCGATTTCGAGCCCCAACGTCCTCGTCAGCACGATCAAGAAAGGCGAAGACGACGATTCCGTGATTGTCCGGGTTTATGATATCGAAGGCAAAGACGGCGAAATCGATTTCAAAATGTTCGCTCCGTTCGGGAGAGCCGAGCTTGTCAACATGATCGAGGAAGAAGGGAAACCTCTCGCCCTTCAGAACGGCGTCTTGCGCTTCAAGGTCGGCCACCACGCCATCGAAACCGTCAAGATCCTGCCGCTGAGAGGAAAGTAGAGCCCAGGCTTTTATCGAGGCGGCTCTTGACCTTGGGTCTCTTCAAGAACATGATATACACATTGGGAGAAAATGATCGAACATGGCTTCTTTTCACCTGTCCGTTCTATCGCAGAAATAGCTTAAAATCTTAACCCAATCTCAATAACGGGATACCACGTCCCCCGTTTTCAGGGCGCGTGCAATTCCCGAACGATCCGGCGGGCGATGTCGCCCAGCAGCATCGTTTCCGTCCCGACGCAGATCAACCTGTAGCCCTGTTCCATGAATTCCTTTGCGGCCTCGGCGCTTCGAGCCAAGATCCCGACGGGAACGCCGCCCTTGATGCACGCGTCCCGGATTGCTTTGATCGCCGCTTGAACTTCGGGATCCGCGATTAGACCCGGCTTGCCGAGGCTTCCCGACAAGTCGAATGGCCCGATGAAAACGCCGTCGATCCCGGGCTCGGCGATGATCGCTTCGATCCCCCTCGCGGCGTCGATATGCTCGGCCTGGGCGATGAGGACGATTTCCCGATTGGCGTTCTCGAGACTCTCCATCAACCGGGCGCCATAGCCCTGCGCCCGGGCAATCCCGACGCTTCGCGTTCCTTGGGGCGGGTATTTCGCCGCCCGGACAGCCGCGCGGGCTTCCTCGGCGCCGTCGATATGAGGAAAAATCGATCCCGCCGCGCCCGTGTCGAGCGCTTTCGAGATGGAGACCGGATCATTCTCCGGGACGCGGATGACGCACGGACATCTGCCCCCGACGGTCTGAACGATCCTTTGCGCGTCCGGGAATCCCAACAATCCGTGTTCCAGATCCACGAACAGCCAGTCGAATCCGGCGTCGGCGCACACCTCGGCGATCTCGGGGGAGGGGAGCGAAATCAACGTCCCGACGAGCGGCCGGCCGTCCGCCAGCCTTTCTTTGAACGTTGCCGCCATGGCGCACTCCCGTAGAGAAAGATATTGAATTATTATAACAGGTTCTCTTCCATCTGTTGTGGGTGAAAAGCGGGAAGACAGTAGGACGGATTGAGCGGACCTGTCCGGTTTAGACCTCACGACCCGGACGGCGAGGGAAGCCGGATCGGAAGAAGCCGGCCGGCGAAGTTGTTTGAGCCTCCCGGCCGACGCCCGTATAATCAATGCCGGGAGGCGAGTTCTTCGCCGCCGAGCCGGCCGGCGGAGTGAGGGCGTGAAGAACCGGACCGGGAAGCGAGGCCGTCCCCTCGTCTTCCTGAATCCACACAAAAAGGCTCACTCGGGAATTGGGAGAGCGAGGACGGGTCCATTTGGTCCGTCTCCGGAAATATGCTATAAGCAGGAATCGAAGGCAAAAAACCGATGGCCGACATCGCGAAAGGCGTCCGCTCGTTCTCGATCGGCACGGCCATCAGCCGCGTTCTCGGGCTGGTGCGCGAGCAGGTCTTCGCCTACCTATTCGGCGCCGGGACGGCCACCGACGCCTTCAACGCCGCCTTCCGTCTCCCCAATCTTCTGCGCGACCTCTTCGCCGAGAACGCCCTCTCCACCGCCTTCGTTCCCGTCCTCACGGCCCAAAAGCAGAAAAGCAAGGAGGCGATGAACCGCTTCGCCTCCAACATCCTCAATACCCTCATTCTTATCGTCGGGCTGCTGACCCTGGCGGGGATGCTCTTTTCGCCCTGGCTGGCCAAGATTATCGCCCCGGGCTTCGGCGGGGTGCCCGGCAAGACAGCCCTTACGGCCAAACTTGCGGCGATCCTCTTCCCCTTTCTTTTTTTCATCGCCCTGGCCGCTTGGGCGATGAGCTACCTCAACACCGAAGGCGAATACTTCATTCTCTCGGTCGCTCCGGCGTTTTTCAATGTCATCTCGATCGCCGTCCCGATTGCCCTTTTCGCTTACCTCAAACAACGGGGGATCAATCCGATCTTCGGCATGGCCGTCGGCGGCACCGCGGGCGGAGTCATCCAGTTCCTCGGGCAGATGCCGCGCGTCCGCAAACGCGGCTTCCGCTATTCCCCCGTCCTCAGTTTCAAGGACCCGGAGTTCCGCCGGACCATGGCGCTGTTCATGCCCGTGGCGATCGGCTTGTCGAGTTCGCGTTTCAACGTCTTCATCAACACGCTCCTCATCTCCTTTCTCGAGGAAAAGTGCATCACCTGGCTGAACTACGCGTATCGGATTTTTTTTACTCCGCTGGGTATGTTCGGCATGGCCGTCGGTACGGTCGCCCTGCCGACCTTCGTCCGGTTCCTCCAAGAGGGCCGGCGGGACGATCTTCGGGATACTCTTTTCGACTCGATCAAAATGGTCCTCTTTCTGACCATCCCAACCTCCGCCGTCATCGCTTTCCTCGCCCATCCGCTCACCTGTGTCATCTACGAGCGCGGTAAATTCACCGCCGCCGACACCCAAGCGACGGCCGCCATGCTCACTCTCTATATGATCGGCGCCCCCTTCGCCTCGGTCCTCCGCAACGTCGCCGGCGTGTTCTACGCCCATAACGACGCCCGCAAGCCGATGTACGCGAGCTTCGCCTCAGTCGGGACGAACCTCGTCCTCAACCTCAGCCTGATGCATGTCCTCGGCTACCGGGCGTTTCCTCTCTCGGCCTCGATCGGGACGATCGTCAACATCGTCCTTCT
>Ga0315288_10003494_pt1 | contig 20071 bp, 22 predicted proteins | sample YL17G11_20_MG_FD_203454 | JGI IMG/M metagenome (GOLD analysis project Ga0315288, IMG submission 203454) | Sediment microbial communities from Yellowstone Lake, YNP, Wyoming, USA - YL17G11_20 | ecosystem: Environmental > Aquatic > Freshwater > Lake > Sediment | place: USA: Wyoming | collected... | reverse complement strand
CTCTCCTCGCCTGTCAGGAAGCTGTTGCCGTCGAAGGGCCCGAAGATTTTCCTGACCTCAGAGGCCGCTACGATCAGCATGTCCTCAAGTGACGGCCGCCAAAGGTTGAAGCCGTGATATCGGTTCCAGTTGGCATAGTCGTGGCAGTTGACGCTCGTCACGTTCCCCTTGAACGCGAAGAAATCGACTTCGCAATGATAGTCGACATGGTCGCACTCCCACGGCTTCCCGTAGAAGGCCTCGTAGGTGACATACACGTCGGCGTCGGGGAGATCCTTGTCCTCTGGATCCAGAAGGTGGGCGAACTCTTGGAACCTGGGGTGCCCTCTTTCCAGAATGACGGGGGACATCTTTTCAACACCCTCCTTGGAAACGGGGTTCATGCAGAACGCGCAATCGGACATGAACCCACCGTAGACGGGGCAATTTATCCCCGGATGGTCGTTGAGGAACCACAGTGCTTCGCTTGCTTTTGTTTGCTTGCTGATCTCTTCATTCATGGCGTCATTCTCCTATTTCAACGGTTTTCCGACTTCATCCTCCGCAGCACTTCTTGTACTTCTTGCCGCTTCCGCACGGGCACGGATCGTTTCTCCCGACCTTGTGGCCAGCAACAGCCTGGACGGTCCCCGTGAACGGGACTTCAACCGACCCGGTCTTTGACACGATGGTGATTCCGAGCAGATGGTCAATCTCGTGCTGCACCGCCATACATATGACGCCTCCGTAGTGTTCGGGGCCTTGGCTCATGCAAAACGAGAACTCGCAGGGATGAAAGTGGGCATCGGCCGGCATTGAAACGTTGGTGATCGGCCTGCATATCCCGTGGCCAGACCCGAGTTCCACTGCATTCGACCGGACAAGGGATGTTTCTACCCAGACCTTCCCAAAACGCCTGACATTGAATGCCCGGCCGGGGAAGCTTAGACATGCCTCAGCCTCGTTTATGAAGACGCCGTCTGACTTGACTATCCTTGGGTTTATCAGGTCTATGGCGACACCGTGTTTCGGAGAGCGTATGATGGCCACCTGGCAATCCAAACCGATCTGGTTGGCCGCCAAGCCAAGGCCGTTCGGAAGGGATGCAAGGCTCCTTTCCAGCTCGTCTAGGGCCTCCAGAGCCATCCTGGCGTCAATGCAGGGCTTGCAGGGCGAGTTCAGCGTCGTGTTCTGGAGCTGCCTGATCATACTCATATCTTCAACAATACAACAAAATGACGTAATGTCAACAACCTTACGGCCGCGCAAGACACTTTTTAATACTCCACTTGACCCGAGATTCTGTATATCCGGTCTTCTTCATAATTTCTTTATATTTCAAACCTTGTCCGACCAACCTTCTGACATTCTCCATAACCAGAGGAGTTGATTCTCTTTCAGTAACATATTCCAAATCAACCTTGTCCCACTTTCTCCTCATCATCGGCAGATCCATCCGAATTGCCATTCGCTTCATTTCTTTTAGCAAATAATGGTCAAAAATGTTGAATCTAACATATCGTCTTATAGAAGACCCGATTCTCTTGTTGACCAAACCGACAGAGCATTTGGGGCTGACCCCGTTGACCTTAAATTCCCTAAGGAGAAATTTCACAAACCTTTGATAAATTCCAATCCAACTTGCGTGGCACATCAGACCCATATAGGATCGCCGGATATTATCCGCATTGTATATACAACCATCCCCATCGATAAGACCAATCAACATCGACAACATCGCGTTTTTGTCATTGTCTATGGCAGATAAGTCAGGCGGATAACGGGTTTTGTTGCTTTGAATTGAGAACTTTTGACACAATCTTGGGATGTCTTTATGAGAATGAAAATAAACCGAAACAGAATCGTGTTGACTTGGCTTAATGTTTTGACACGATATAAATGATGCAAACTCCCGAATGGAATTCTCATCTTTTTTTGCCAAACAAAGACTGCCTATGCCACGGCTTGGATCAAAGTGCCCGTCAGCTAACAAGAACCCCAACCAATAATAGGAAATCGGATGCGGCAAAAACAACGAAGCTAGATTACAATTCTCTCCACGTATCTGGCGAATCCCGAGCCCGCTGGCCTTGCATCTAATGACGGAATCAGACCTCAACGGTAAAAGATCCCGAGTGGATTTCACACCACCGTTAGGGTAATGCTGAGAAAGTGCGCCGATTTCTTCATTGCTCCAAGCCCTGACGTTGCGTGACAGGCTCAACACTTTGCTGGCTCTACTCTGAATGCTACTCCAAGTTCTTGTCGGCAAAAGAATCATCAAGTCTTGAAGGCGACTCCTTGCATACTTATCGCGAAGGATTTTATCTTCTTCTGGCCTCCAATCAAACAGATTACGGGAAAGTCCGAACGACTTGATGCTTCTGGTCGAAATTGATCCCCACGTCCTGTGTGGCAAAAGAGACATAATCTCTTTCTTGTCGCAGGTGGAATACATATCCTGCAGTATTTTATCCTCTTCTTTTGTCCATCTTTCGCCATCAAAATTATCCCACCTCTTGCCATTTCGAAGAAGCCGAATCTTGATGTTCATACCCTAATTATACAATACAACCACCAACAATTCCTTTATCTTAAGATGACTTTTTCTTTACATCGTGTAGTTACATCACAACCGCTTACAAGAGCCGACATTAATCGGGGAATTATCCGGTTATCAGACTAAGGCGTCCTCTATTATACATCTGAATCATATGGATTTGAATTATGAAGTCTCAAAGCCAGCTCCTCCCTAAACGGAAAGGTATCGCCAGACAAAATATCTGGTAGTGAATCTTTCGACCACCAATCTATTCCAACGGCGTCTAATATGACCGCTTGATCTTCTACATCATGATCTAATAATCCCTTGTCATCGGGGCCAGGAACATGCAGAAGTTCATGAAACATAAGCCATTGCCTTCTTGGTGCACTCCATTGCATAAATTCAGAAGCGTATACCTCAATAACATATTTAACATCCTTGTTCCCAAAAGTCTTGATTATAGTTCGCATAGCAGGATTAATTTTTGTGATAAACGCAAGCTTTTTTTGAGTTGCCGGACGCTTTTTGTTGGTGACACCAATTACGACGATTTGATCCGGAATAACTGCCCATAATATTTTCGGATATTTCTGTCGCAAGTTAAAGACAATATCGTTACCATCCTGAAGCATCTCATATATCTTTTCCTCTTGTGGCATGATGTCCTCTACGGCTCCCGCAAATAGGTGTTGTGGATCAGAGCCTTGGCGACTCCCAATAGCTCATCAACGGTTTTTCTCCCATACGGCTTTGCCTTTGCCCCTCCGAAGCCGCAGCCATCCGCATCTCGGTACTGCTGAAGAACCCATGTTGCCTCACGCCCCAGCCAGTGCGATATCCCCCTGATTTCCCTCTCCCCTATCAAGGGTGGATAAAGCGTTGTCCTGTATTCGCAACCGATCTTGCCGTTTCCGGAATGCGCCTCCATCAGATCAACTGAATCACGAACATTGTTCGCATAGGTTGAGACATCCGATGTCCCAACAAGTTCGGCGACATCGTCAGGGAACCTGTCTGAAAACACATCGAACTTGATGTCAAGAGCCACAAAAGAAATCAGTCCATTAAGGATCAGGTCGTTTACAACCCTTGGGAACGACCCGTTGGTCGCAAGCCTGACCGATATGCCGCCGCCCACGAGAGCCCTCACAAAAGGCAGGAGCGATTCGCTCATACACGGTTCCCCGCCGGAGACCAGAATCGTATCCTCCTCATTCTCCTTCAGGTATTCCAAGACTCCGTCAACCGTCATGTCCGACTTTGGTTTTTCACTGACTATGGATGAATTGAGGCAGTATGAGCACCGGAGGTTGCAGCCGGCGAGAAAAACGACGGGACATATTACGTCGGGGAACCCAGCCTCCGCCACAGGGTTGATTCCGACTATGTCGGGTATCCAGCTCATGACTTCTTCCCGAAACCTGACTTCTTCCCGAGGGCAACCAAGAAAACGATTTCGTTGGGGAAACCGGCGAACCCGACGCCGTTGACGACCATTGACGGGACCTGCGAAAGGTTGTGGACGATGGCCAAATCAACCGCCTCGTCCGTGTCGTACTTGATGAACCTGATTTTTGCGGTAATCCCGTTGTCAGAGAGGGATTTTGTGACAGCCCTTTTCACTTCCTCGCATTTCTCGCAGTGTTCGTCAACTATCATCGTTATCAAGTTGCTTTTCATTTGTAAGACCCGATGCCGACGGTGACGGTTACGAACGGGAGGGCCAACGACAGGTGCAGGGGGAAACCTGCATGGTCCCATCTCAGCCCAATGCCTATGTGCCGTTCGAAGAACATTTCAAAACGCTTGTGCCCCATATCTGCGCCCTTTCGTGAATTACCGAACCTTGAAGAATTTGCCCTCGGCAAAAGCCCTCTTGACGCCGGAAGCCGCCATCGTTACCCTTTCGCCGACGTTCCAGAAATATCTGCCTCCTCCGGGGGCGTACAGGATGATGCGGCAGAACGTATTGTCGTCATCGTCGTCGCTGGCGCCGTTGTCGATGAAATACCGCCAGTCCTCCCCGTTGATTCTGACCCTGCGCGACTTCTTCATCGCCCGACCTCCTTGGCCACCTTGTCCATCATCAGTTCGATGTCCTTGAAGGGGACCTTGTCGGCGGTGTCGTCAAACTCTATGGCGAGAGGTTCGCTCCTTCGCGTCAAGAGCTTGGCGAAATATCTCCACGCTTCGGCATCGTCGTCCGGTACGGTCATGCCTGACGCCTGCTTGATGGCGGCTATCGTAACCTGTATGGGCTTCAGCTGTCGCCTGCTCTCAGGATCCTCCACGATGATGACAAGGCTTTTCTGATCCTCGAAATATCTGGCGTCCTTAACCCAGCCTCTGACGATTTTTTGGGACATATCAAGCCCTTACTCTCTTCGGCCCAGAGTATCCACCCGCGTCAAGAAGGGCAACGATTTCTCGAGCCTTGGCATACACATTTTCACTATTATGGCATGGCCCATACACCCTCACCTTGACGGCACTTTTCTTGCATCCCTTGCCGCCGGCCTTCGTGACCCACTGGAACACCCCAAGGCTGAACGTATGCTGCCCGCAAGACATCGGGCCAGCATCATCCCCGTCCCTTGGCGCACACGACCCGCTGAAATCATGCTTCCCCGTTTCCATAGTTACACCTCAACCTTCCTGACCTCGTTCAGGAACGCCTCAAGGATGTCCTGACGGTTCTCCTTGTTCGAAGAAAGGATGACGTTGGTCCACTTCACCAAAACGTCCTCACCCCAAAACTTGAGCAGCACCCAGTCGTGGATGGTTCGGTAGTTCCAAGCAGACTTGATCTTCGCCTCGCTGATGCCCAAGACGGCATCCATGGCGTCCAACGCCCTGAAACGCTTCTCGATCTGGTCGCGCGTCATCGGCGGAAGGCCGTCTGCCCGCCTGACGTTGGGGCACTGCCGGTTCAGGGGGATCTTGTCCCTGTCAAGCCCCGTCGACTTCACAAACATTTCAACCCTGCTCTCCCACATGTCCTCCGGCCAGAGCCCGTAAAGACGGCAGTTGAGCGGCCTGATGTCGTACGCTCGGCAAGTGTTGCCGGAAAGGAGCGGGCACGGCTTTATCAGGCTGTCGGAAAAGTAATACTTGACCGACGTCACAAGAAGATCCTTCTTGTCGGCCTTGTCCCACTTGTTCCAGATCGTGTCAATGATGTTGTTGGCCTCGGAGAACTTCATCTGCGGACAGGCAACCCTGCAACAGGTGCATTGCCTGCAGCAGACCGTTGAAAGATTTTCCGCCGCATAGACAGCCTCAAGTTCAGCGGCAAGGGTCGTTGTCTTCCTTGACGGAACCAACTGCATCGTGTTGGCTTTGCCCAACTGGATATTCTCTTTGTTTTCCTTGCGCTTCTTGCTTTTCTTGCTCACAAGAGTCCTCCGTTTCGTTTTCTCGCATTGGCGTTTCACGTTCCACTGGATCATTATACATCGGAACGGAAGGTCTGTTTCTCTATCCTGCTAACGTCGTTGACCTTGTTGACCACTATGGTGTCTTTGATCCTCTCCTTGACTGTCTGGTCATGGCTGATGACTATGACCATCCTGAACTGCTTCTGAAGCCTTTCGATGACGTCGAATATCAGCTCCTTACCAGCTTGGTCAACGGGGGCGAACACCTCGTCAAGGCACACGAAGTCTGGAGCGTTGTCGTTCTTGGCGAGTGACAGGAGGCCGAGGGCGAGATCTACCGCCAGCTTGATCCTCATGAATTCGCCCTTGGACACAAGTTCCGCAACAGGGGCTGATGCCCCGGCTATATCCATACAGAGCTCGGAGGTGGTTTCGTCCATTGAGACTGTGACCACAATCCTCCCCTTCGACATCACTTCGATGAAGTCGGCTATGTAGGAATTGAGGAGAGGGACATATTTCCGCATCATGTGGGTCCTGATGCCGTCAAGCCCGAAGACCTTTTCGATGACCTTCAGTCGTTCGAAGGCCGCCCTCTTCACCTCCAGATCCGACGACAACGCCGCTATCTTCTCGGTGTTCTTCACAATCATATCGATCCTGGCTTTCGCTCCGGAAATGTCGGAAATGAGGGAATCCCTCTTCGACCTGAATCCGGCCACAACTGCCTCAAGGCTACGAACCTTCTCGGCGTGCGTGCTCAGTTTTGATCGAGCCTCATTGATAACCAGCTCAAGTTGTCGGCATTTGTCCTTAAGCGGGTCAATGACGCGCCTGATCTCTCCCGTCAGCTTGTCGCACTGGATGTTGGCCTTCGAGGCGGCTTCCAATTCGGTTGCCGAGTCCGAAGATGAGGACACTATCCTCGCGTCAAGTTCGGAGATCTTTCGGCCCAATTCCGCAACCCTTTCCACCCGCCTCTGTTGGTCCTTCAAAGACGCCGTAAGCGAGGCCTCCTTGCCGACATATTCGTCAATGTTGTCCAGCTTCCGCTTGACGTCTGCCATCTGAGTGTGCAGGGATGACATCTCTGCCACAAGGGTGGAGAGGAGGGATGAGACTGCCTTCTTCTCGGCCTCCTTTTCGGCTATCTTCGCCTCGAAATGGCTCCTGGGGACTTCGCTTTCACATTCCGTGCACCGCGTCACGCCTCCGGCGGGGCATGCGGAGAGGCGGATGTTGAACTTTCCGATGTCCTTATCCAGTGATTCTATGCTGCCCTCCAGCCTCCCCTTCTGCTTGGACATGTCGGTTGTCTTCGCCTGCATGTCTCGGTATTCTGCCTGCCTCTTGGGTTTGGCTTCCTTGGCCTTTTCCACAAGGGACAGGCTCTTCGCGACATCGGCTTCGTTGAAGGCCGCCATGGCCTCTTGGATGCCCGCAAGGTCGCATCCCGAGCTGGTCTTCTGCTGTGCGGCCACCTCGGCCTCCTGGCGGGCCTTAGTCGCCCTCTTGACGGCGTCCGAGTGGGCGTCGCGTAAGACTTGGAGCTTCGTCTCGCCGTCCTTGGACATCATGCCCATTTCGGCCTGTTTGGCCATCAGCTCTGCCGACATCCTGTCGCATTCGTCCTGAGGCGACTTGCCCCGCAGCTCGTCAAGCTCCGCCTGTTTGGCAGAGATCTCCTTGGCGGCCGTCTCCATCGCCACATCGCAGGCCGAAACCTTGTCCTCAAGGGACTTCTTCTCGCCGGGCGAGCTCTGTGAGCTGAGAGAGGATATCTGTATCTCCACCGACTCGGCGTCCCTTGCGGCGTTCTTTTTCCGCTCGCGTATTTCCGTCAGGCAGTCGTCGAGGACGGTCAACCTCAGGACCTTAGCGAGTATGTCCTTCTTGACCTTGTCCGTCCCCGTGATAAAGCGGTCAGCCTCGTTCTGCCCGAACATGACGCTGTTGACGAAGGTCTCGTAGTCCATCTGGACGAGTTGAGCCAGAGCCTCCACAGACCCCTTCTTGCGGTGCCCTGATGCCGACCCCTCTTGGCCTTCCTCGGAGCTGATGCACACGAGGCTGAAAACCGAGGTGTGGGTGCCGCCCTTGGCGACCTTCCTCCCCCTCCTGACCAGCCACAGTTCCCCCTCCGAGCTGAACACGACATCAACATAGCAGTCGTTTTTCAGTTTGCCGCCGATCGAGGTGACGGCCGATGTCGTCGAGATGCCCTTGTAGCTGTCCTTGTGGGCGAACTCCCTTGCGAGCCTTTCAAAGAAGGCGTATGATATCGCCTCGAGGATCGAGGACTTGCCGGCGCCATTAGACTCCCTGTCGTCGCCCTCGATCTGGCCCAAGATGGAGATCAGGTGCTTTTTCTCTGGGTCAACGCCCGACATGAACGCCTTGGCGGCCTTGAAGACTTCAGCCTTGTTTTTCGCCCTCAGCTTGCCGCTGGCGTCGAGAACGCCAAGGAACTCCCCCGCTCCTCGGTCGAACTCCACAACGTTGGCCTCCTCCCCGTACCGCTGGAAATTGTGCATTTTGACGCCGTGGAGGCGTATCCTGCCTGGCTTGCCTTCGGTCGTAACCGACTGCAGCGCCTTGACGGCCGACATGATGTCGCCGACGACCTTCATAGAGGCTTCGACCGAGTCGGGTTCTTTGATCTCAGCCTCGATGGCTGTCTTGACGATGTCGAGGATGTCTGAGACCCCGACTTCGCCGCGAGATTGGATCTCCTTGCGTATGGCCTCGGCCACGGCTCCGGCTTCGGGGTCGAATATCTTGGCCTCGAAGACAACGTGCTTCGCCTGCGAAAGGGAGTTTTTGACTTCTGCCTTCTTGGAGCAAAAAGCCTTGTATTCCTCCGTCGTTCCGCAGAAAGTAACCCTGACAACGGCCTCGTTCACCTTGCCAGACGCCTCCGCCAGAACGGCATCCATCCTTTCCGGTGTGATATCGATGTCCACGAACAGACGGCCTAGGGATTCCTCAAAGACCGTCTTCCACATCTTCCCGTTTGCCTTGGCGGAGCTGTCATATATTATCCAGCCCTTTTTCGACATGGTGTCGCCGAAAGAAGTGCGCTCCAAACTCCCGACATACATGACGTTGGTCTTACCCTCGAATATCTGGGAGGCATGGTAGTCGCCCAAGAAGGCGAAGTCGGCGCCGATTGACGATATGTCGGCCACAGTAATGGATCCGGCGTCCGAGTTCATCGACCTGTCATTCCTTTTGGCTCCGAAGACGGGGAAATGGCCAAGAAGGATGACATCCTTCCCTTCTTTTTTGGCTCTGGCAACCTCATCCACTGAATCCTTGGCGAACCGGAGGAACGACTCACGGAATGTGGTTTCCTGCTTCTCGATGGCCTCGGAATGCGGGAAGATGAGCATCATCGTGGAGGCGTTTTCGACTATCTTTGGGGCGTAATGGACTTGGACGTGCTCGAATTCCGTTCCGGTTACAACCTGGAGGGCCTGATGGTGCTGGCACGCGTCGTGGTTGCCGACAAGGAGGATCGTCTCTATGCGGGCGTCGGAAAGTTTCCTTACCTGGGCTTGCAGAAACGACCTGACGTTGCTCGGCGGATGAGGATTTTCGAAGATGTCGCCGAGGGCGACTATCGTGTCAATTTTGTCGGCCCCGCCGACGGCCCTGTCAACGGCCTTCTCAAAGGCGTTACAGAAATCCCTTGTCCTGAAAGAGAGTCCTTCAGCATCGATCTTCCCGTAAGTTGTGTTGTTCAAGTGCGGATCTGCACAAATCAAGGCTCGCATCGTTTGCCTCCGTCAATATCGAATGTTCAACTATAGACTCCGTCGTTTTTCCGTCTTTATGACCGACATACATGCGGAAGGAATATCCCAAGTTCGGCCTCGTCAGCACCCTGCAGGCTGCAAAAGCAGCGTTCTCGTTGTTTTCCTGTCCAGCACATTCAATGTCGTCCGCCAACTGTTCAAATCGGTACGGCGGTATGGCTATGAACGCATCGGCGGTCAAGATGGACTTCATGAACTCCTTCTTGTCCGACACCAGCATACAGTTGCCCCTGACAACGCCCCACCGTTCCCAGCCGTTCGGCAAAGCCCCCGCCAGACGGGGAGCCATCTCGTGACGGCTGAAAAAGTCCACCTCGAACAATATCACAAGTTCGGAGAGGGGTGCAAGGAAAAACCTAGCCGACGAAAAGTCCTTGATGTCCATGGCCTGCCACAGGTCGAGAGCCACATCGGGCCGATGGCCCTTCCTGTCAACCCTCGTCTGCCAGCGGTTGGATTCCACACGGTCGAAGCCGCAACAGCGCCTTATGAAGTCAACAACTTCGCCGTCATGTGCTACTGCGACGGCGGGGGACAACAGATAAGCCGCCTGTTCGGAGATCATCTGGTGAAGTCGGCCGTCATGACTGAGGTTTGGGAACGGATTGGTGCTTGATGACGAAGCAAATGCCGGTCATGTCCTTGTCCTGCATTTCGACGGTCATGAACGTCGGACGGCAGTATAGGTCAATTCCGGTCACAGCCACCATCCCGGATGCGACAGCCACGGCCTTCGCACCCTTGGCTGTCGCGGCGTCGCCGATGCATCTGGCCTGCACCTCGCCGTACTGCCTGATGCCGTGTGCTATGGCTCCCGCCAGGCACTTGAGCTTTTTGGATTTCTCATCCTCTGAAATCCCAGGAGGGTCAGCCTTGACCCTGAGGATGTTGCTGAATGTCTTGTTGCTCCCAATGTCCTCGTCCTGGGCGTCGAGTTTCCTTACGTCACCAGCGCTGTCTTGCATCATATTTCTCCTTGGCGTTGCTCCGAAATCCGGATCCTTCGCTTGGTGGGATTATACAACGAAACAGCCCAGGAATCCACTATTCACTTTCTTCGTCTTCCACTAAGACGTCTCGGCATCCGTCTATGGCCTTGGCAAGCCTCCGCTGAATCCCCGAATCCTCGACGTAGATCTCAACTTCCACTCTCCCAGGATAGACGGCGTAATTCAGGACCCTGAACGGCTTCTTGTAGACGTCGGACTCCAGAACCATCCTTTGCAGATGGGCGGTGGCGGCCTCGTCGCCGTTGCGGAGCCTCCTGTAATCGTCAGAGTCGAGGTGGAGGACGTGGCGCTTGAGCTTGCAGGCCAACGAGACCTTCCTGATGTGCCTCTGGTCAAGGAACGTCCTGAGTACGCTTCTCAGCTCCCCGTCCTGCCCCGCCACCTTTTTGATGATGTGTTCGGAATCAATGGTGTTGGACAGAGGTTCGTCCTTGGCGGCTATGACGTCGTAAAAGGTGCCGGAATCATCGCCGTCGCTGAGCGGAGCGTCAAGCCTGATCATTGTGTCACAAATTGGATGCCCCTCCGCATCCAGGGCACTCGGCCTGTTCTTGCGTTTTCTCATGTTGCGGATGATATAGAGCATGCTGGAGAAGAAATAGGTGTTGAATTGGGTTCGCCTGAAGCTCATCTTGACGGTGCCGTCTGGGTTCTTAGCGATGCTGCCGTCCTTGTTCCTGACAGCCCTGAGTTTCGCCTCGTAGTTGTATCCCTCGACGCACTTGCGCCAGACCGTCTTGAAGACCGTGAACATATCGTCCTCGTTCGCGGGCGTTTCCAGCCAAGCCCACTTCCTCGCCATGACGTGCAATGTCGGCTCCCGCATCACATAAAGCTCCTCCAGAATGGACATGTTGCGAGTTTGAACGTACTCGCGAACCAGCTCATCCTCCTTCTTGCGGTTGACGGACTTGCATATCTTCTTCTCGTTCGCGTTCAGGCGAAAACTGTTGTCCAACCCCATATTGGGCTCAACCCCGAACCCAACGGCCACTTCCTCACGTCTCCCGCGCAATGCCTCGGCATACCTCATGTTTTGTTCTCCAGTTTGTCTATTATGCTGCCTTTGCGGATCTTGTAAGCTCTCTGAGCCTCTCATATTCCTTAAGAGCCATGCCGATTTCCTTGTCGGTTAGCACTTTTTCGAGAGCCAGGAACTTGTCCAGGCCCTCACGGCGGATGAATTCATCCGGATCCTCCTTCTTACCTGGCACCTCGATTTTCGACACCTCTCCGAAGCCGAACATCCCCAAATCGGCCACCGTTTTCAACTGACCCATGCGCCCAGCCTCGTTGACGTCGCTGTCGAAGCAGATGCAGACCCTGTCGCAATATCTGGCATAGAGGCCGATCTTCCTATATGCGACGCTGGTCCCCATGGCACCGGTGGAGTTCGGCAGGCCGGCCTGTTCGGAGAACAGGGAATCGACATAACCCTCGAAAACGTAAGCCTTGTTGCGCTCAAAGATGTGCCTCCTCGCCTTGTCGAACATGAAGATGAACTTCGCCTTGTTGAACTTCGAGTTCCACCAGCCGGATTCTGACGGGTCGGGAGACCTTCCAGCCGCTCCGACAACCACGCCGAACTCCGAAAACACTGGAACCACAACCCTCTTCCTCAGCTTCTCGTTGACGTTCCACTTTTCGTTTGACGGATCGTCCGGCAGCTCCTGCGACGAGGGGCAGAAGCCTATGAGATGCCTCTTGATCGTTTCGACACTGAGCCCCCGAGTTGCCGTCAGGTAGGCCAGAGCCCTTTGGCTCTGGTCATCCTGGCGGAACAATGCTTCGTGGCATTCCCTGGCGAAACAATCCCAATTCATCAGCCATTGTCCTGAACGACCTGGGTCTCGGCGGGCGGGGTTTGCAGCTTCGTCCTGATGGCTGTGACCTCCTCGGGTAGCTTGAGCTTGAGGTCTGTCGTTTTGGCTTCAACGGCGTCGAGGAGGGCACCGACCTTCTCGTTCGCGTCAAGCCACTCGGCGACGTCTGGGATGTTGACGCACTCCGTGTCCTCGTCCTCCCAGAAATACCGCATGTCCTCGCCAACCTTTTTCCGCTTGAGGATCAGGTAGGGCTTATTGGACGCGATCTGAACAAGGTTGACGATCGGATCGTTCCCGTCCTCCGAGAAGTACATCTCATACTCTGCCTCCACGAACGGCGGCGCAAGCTTGTTCTTCTCGAACTTCACCCGAGACTTGATCCCGATGATGTCCTCCTTTTCACCCTCGCCCTTCCTCTTGATGAGGCCGATTCTGTGGACTCGTAGACGCTGATGGGCGTAGAACTTGAGTGCCTTTCCACCAGGCGTGTCCTCCGGATTCCCGTACACGACCCCTGGCTTCATGCGGATCTGGTTGATGAATATGACTGTCGTTCCAGAATCGCCTGCGGCCTGCAGGATCTGCTTAATGGCTCCTGACATCAGGGCCGCAAGAGCCGCCATTCGGCCCTCGCCTATCTGTCCGTCTATCTCCGACTGTGGGATAAGAGCCGCCGTCGAATCCAAGACGATCAGGTCCAAAGCCTTGCTGACGCACATCGTTTTGATGTAGTTCAGGGCTTCCTCCCCAGAGAATGCGTCGCCGTAGACCAGGCTGGTCGTGTCAACGCCATGGAGTTTGGCCCACTTCTCGGTTAGCGTTTTTTCCAAGTCGATCAGGCCGGCCTTGAGCCCAGCCTTCTGGAATGACGCCATGGCCTTCAGGGTGATGTAGCTCTTGCCGCTCGACTCGGGGCCGAACAGCTCGATCAGCCTTCCGCGGGGGATGCCGCCGAGGCCGCTGGCCTCGTCAAGCTCCTTGATGCCCCATGAGATGACCTCCACTGGCCCCTGTTTCATCTCGCTGAAAATGTGAAGCTTCGGCTCACCCTTGTTGCCGAGGGACTTCTCGATGTTCGCAAGCACCGCGCTTAGGTCGCTGCCCTTCTTTGACATTGTAGTTCTCCTGATGAAATTGAATCGGGAAGGTGCCGTGGCCGACCCATAAGATCAGACCACGGCACCGTTGTGTTCCTCCCTTAGAACAGGGAAACTGATTCCGATTCCTCAACCGGTTTCTGTTCGGCTTTCGGAGCCGGAGCGGCCGCCGGAGCCGGAGCTGCCGCTGGGGCAGGGGCTGGTGCGGCCGGAGCCACTGCCGCCACCGTGGCGGCTGGTGCGGCAGGTTTGTCCTTCAAGAAGCCGTCATCCTTGACGGGAGCCGCAGGCTGTGCGGCTGGAGCGGCGGCGGAAGTCGCAACCGGAGCAGGAGGCTGGGCTTGCGTTGTCGCATGGCCGCCATCCTTACCGTCGTCCTTTTCGTCATCGTCACCCTTCTTGGAATACTTCTTGTCCTCCGGGAGCTGCTCCCAAAGTTCCTTGATGTATTCAGGGGACGCCTTGGAATAGAACTTTTCCTCCACCCACTTCAGGCTCACCTTCGATGTGTGGATCAGCTCGATTTCCTCGGCCGTAAACGGCTTCGGGCCGGAGGGATCTGCCAAGACGGAATACTTCACCTGGCCGTCGACCTTCTGAGCCGAAATCAGCCAATCGGGGCCCGACGGGCCCGCCGGATTCTTCTTCGTCATCGTGCCGAAGTTTCCGAATGCCTGGAATGTCTGCGGTCCTTGTTCCAAGATGCGGAGCATCTTCGGGTTTTCCCTGTCGATGACTATGGCCACGTGCCTCTTCCGCGGGCACCATCTGCCCGTGCTCCATGCAACGTCGAGATCCTTCTCCTCCTTCTTGTACGCCGGACTGATCGGGTACTGTTTGAGGGATTTGAAGGCGTCCCAATGTTTCCTGAAGTTGAGCACCGGCGAAACCAGTCGAACCCTGTAGGGCTCCGTTCTGATCTCCAGCTTCATGAAGAGCGAGATTTTATCCCCGTCCTTCCCCTTGAAGCCTCCCCCGGTCGAGGCGTCAATATTGACGTCCGTGTAACCGGAGTTAACGATACTATCTGACTCGATATCCATCTACCCGTCTCCTTGCACCATTGGTGCGTTGAGGTTTACTGGCGGCCGCTCCGACGCGAGCGCCCTGCTCGCATTACAGAGTAACGGCTCTGCCAACTCTGCACTAGCTTTACACTAAAAACACACTAGTGTAAACTGGTGCCTATTATAGTGGATAGACGGGGAAAGCGCATCAACTTTTTTCAAAAAAGTTCATGCGTCTTGTGAAGTGAATCAATCCTCCAACTTGTCCCAGTTGGAGAGGCTCTCATCGTACGCATTGCTATCCGCGAAGCCCGGTTGGGCTGGGGACACTGTACTGACGATGGCGTCAACGTCGGAACCATATCCCTTGAGGTCGCGGAGCTTGATGGCAATGTTGTAACAGCTGATGCGCCGTGACACAATCTCATGCTGGCTGTCGAGGTTCTTGAGTATCTGGAGGGCGGCGCGGTAGAAGGACTCCGCCTCCGACGCAGTCTCCGTGAACTGTGAAAGCTTGAGCATAGCCTCGCCCTCGCGTTTGTCGGTGGATCCCGCCTCGGAAAAGCGTATCCAGCCCCTCTGGAGAACCTCACCTATGCGTTTCCTGACAAGAAAGTTCTTCACAGAGTCCTTCACAATCTCAGCCACGCGATCCTTGGCCCCCTGTATCCTTTGTAGTTCCTTGCTCAGAACCTGAAGGCTGGGATCATCAGAGACCTTCACATTGAGCTGCGACAGTTCCAGATACAGCTTGTCGTAATCTAGGGTAGGAAGGGCTGCAATGCGTTCCGACATGGCGGCGGCTATGCGGGCATAGTCGTCTGGCGTTGAAACATTTTCTATCTTTGGGACATCGCTCATGGCAATCAGTTCTCCAACAAGTCAACCGTTTCGACCGAATATTCGACACCGTAACGCCTCCAATATTCCTGCAGCTTCGGATCGGGGGAACCAGACGGCAGTTCGCGAACAGGCGATGGAGTCGTGGAGTCACCAGGAATGCCGTTGTCGGCAATCCATCCCGCCAGCACATCGGCGTGCGCACAGGCGTCGTTATGGTTGAGAGAGCCGACAACACTCCATTCAGCACTCTCCTCATACGCCCCGGTTGATCCGATGATGATATGAACCTTCACTTACGGCAACTCCTTTTCCACATTTGGGATGACTCGAAACACCGGATACGCCTTAGAATCCGACATCGCCTTCAGTATTTCGAGCTCGATATGTGCCGGCAACGTAACGTCGGCGACAAATGTAGCCCCGCTGTGCAAGTCTCCCATGGAAAGCTCAATCCCAAGGCTCGTGGCGTAAACGCTGTCCGCCCGACCGACTTGGCGCCAATCCTCAAATGCCATTTTGCATTTCATTGAAGATCACCATAGTCCGTATCGCCATTTGCCGACAATCACGCCAGCCTGTATACCAGCATGTAGCTGGTCGCGCTCAGGTTCAGGCAGTCCTCAAGGTCGAACTCGGCAACCTTGTCGTCCGGCAGCTTCACGCTGATCTTGGAGACTTCCTTCGCCGTTGACACGACCTTGCCCTTTTCGTCCTTTTTGCAGACCTTGTCCTTGGGCGACGTGTCGGCCATCTCGAAAACCGAAACTTCGATCGACGGACGAACGTCGGCCGCCGTGCGCTTCACCTCGCATTCGAAGTTGGAGATGCTGACCGTCGAACTCCTGCTTGAGACGGCTCCCTCAAAAGAGGCCGTGAACAGGTCCGACAGCGATTCGTCAGACATCCTGGAAACCTTCGCCCTTACTGCTTCTTGTGTAGTGCTCATCCTATCTCCTTTCATTACCCGTTTCGACACCTTGTCCTTAACATCGCCATTATACACCCGAAACGCTTAAAACGCCCGTCAAACTTCACAATCAAACAGGTCAGCGGATCCGAACGTGGCAAGCTTCTGATCCTGCTTGATCTTCTTCTTGGCAAAGTCCTTCGCCTGGTCATAATTGGCCAGAAGCTGCTGTTTCGTCATGCCAAAGGACTCCATCGCTCCAGATTCTACGAGGGCTGCAAATACAGACCTGTTCACGGCATGGCCGCTGAGTTTCGTCACAAATTCGTTAAGGCTGGAGAACGGCTGTTGGACGGCTATCGCCTCCACCGCCTTCTCACCGATGCCCTTGATGGACGTCAGGGGCTTCCTAATGCATCCGTTGTCAATGGAGTAGGAGACTCCGCTCTTGTTGATGTTGTGCGGCAAGACCTCTATGCCAAGGCTCCTGCACGCCCTCTCATACTGCAGAACCTTGTCCTCGTCGCCGATCACCGAGGAAAGCAGGGATGTCATGAACTCCACAGGATAGTGAGTCTTCAGCCATGCTGTCTGGTATGCCAGATAGGCGTAGGCCGCCGAGTGCGCCTTGTTGAAACCGTACTTGCTGAAGTTGAGACAGAGCTGAAAGACCTTTTCCCCGATAGCCTGGGTGATCCCGTTCTTGACGCATCCGTTGACGAACTTGTCCTTGAGCTTGTTGAGGAGAACCTCGTCCTTTTTGCCCATACCCTTCCGCATATAGTCGGCCTCGACGGGGGTGAAAAGAGCCATCTTCATCGCGACAAGCAGAACCTGTTCCTGATACACCATCATGCCGAATGTGGATCCGAGCAGTTCCTTCATCATGGGATGGACGTATTCAACAGTCTTCCTCTTGTGCTTGTAGCTCACATAATCCTGATCGACCTTCGCTCTCCTCGTGCCAGGCCGGAACAACGAGCAGGCGACCACCATGTCGCCAAAGGCGTCAACATGGATGTCCCTCAGCAACTTGCTGATTCCCCCCTTTCCGAAGCCGCCCTCAAATTGGAAGATGCCGTCCACCTTTCCGTCGTTCATTATCCTGAACGTGGCGGCGTCATCAGGCTCCAAAGTGTTCACGTTTATCTCCGTCCCCGTCCTCTCCTTGATCAGGGCAACGCACTTGTCAATGACACGGATTGTTTTGAGACCGAGGAAGTCGAACTTGAGCAAGCCGAGAGCCTCGACCTCCTTCATATCGAACTGTGTGCAGAGCACCTCATTTGTAACTCTCAGGGGGATTGTGTCGGAGACGCTTCCGTTGCATATAATGACGCCAGCGGGATGGACTCCGGCGTTCGACAGGGATCCCTCTATCTTCTGTGCAATCTCGAACACCTGGGGGTATTTCTCGACATACTGTTTAACCTCGTTTTCCGACATAGCCTCGTGCAGTTTCACATCAGGCTCATCAGATATGGCCTTCGACATGATGTTCACAAGTTCCAGCGTGTTCTTGCCGGACTTCCACGGCCCCTTCTTCTCCCCGTCGCCGACAAGTTCCCAATCGCCGCCGATGTCCAGAGCTTTTCCGACCCTCTTGACAGCGTCCTTGGCCTTCAGGGAACCGTATGTCCCGATCCTCGTCACGGACTGCTGGCCGTATTTTTGGGAGACGTACCTGAACATCTCGTCGCGCTTCGAGTCGTCGAAGTCCAAGTCGACGTCTGGAGGGCTGACTCTGTCGGGGTTGAGGAACCTTTCGAACATCAGGTCGTGTTTGATCGGATCCAACATGGTCACGTCAAGGCAGTAAAGGCACAGCGATGCGGCGCCAGAGCCGCGGCCGGGGCCCATCCTGATGCCGCGCCTCTTTGCGTAGTCCACCAGATCCCACAAAATCAGGAAGTAGCGGGTGAAGCCGCATTTCGTTATGACGTCGAGTTCCGTGACTATCCTGTCGCGGTACTCCTGAATGTTGAAGACCCCGCGCCTCATCATGCCGTCCCGTATGAGAGACTTGAGGAAGGCCTGTTCGGACTCGACGCCCTCCTGGAGGGGGAAGTTGGGAAGCACCTCCTTGGACGGGACTATGAGGTTGCCAGACGAAACCTTTTCGGCGACCTCAAGCGTGTTGGCGGCGAGGTCGCTTCTGGAAGAGCACCTCGATATGATCTGTTCGTAAGACTTCATGTAGAAGTCGGCTGACGAGAAGCTGAACCTCTTCGGGTTCTTTATGGTGTCCTTGGTCTGGATGCTGATCAGGACGTCATGATAGAAAGCGTCCGACTTCCGGCAGTAGTGGGTGTCGTCCGTGAAGACGGACTTGATTCCGTTGGCGTCGGCGATGGCAAGGACGCCCTTCATGGCCCTGATGAAGCTTTCCTGCTTCTCCCTAGCCCCAGGGGCATACTGGTGGATCATTATTTCGCAATAGAGGTCGTCGCCGAATATGTCCTTCAGGCGCCGGGCCATAGCCTCCGCCTTGCCAGTGTCTCCTGCGAGGACGGCGTCGGCGACCAAGCCCTTCATGCACGCAGTTCCAGCCATAAGGCCCTTACGCATCGCATTCAGTGTGTCGAAGTCGATGCGCGGCTTGACATAGTGGCCCTTGACGTAACTGAGTGTGCTCAGACCTATGAGGTTCCTGTACCCTTCGGCGTCCTTTGCCCAAAGGGTGATATGGTGACGCCTATCGTCCTTGTTCCTGGCGGTCATGTTATCGACAATATAAGCCTCTGTTCCGAGGATGGGCTTGATGCCAGCCTTTGCGGCCGCCAGTTGGAAATCGTAGAGTCCTCCACATGTCCCGTGATCGGTCAACGCCATGGCCTTGCATCCGAGCTCCGCCGCCCTGGCCACAAGCGCTTCGGGTGAAGCCAGTCCGTCAAGCAGCGAATAGTAGCTGTGACAGTGCAGCGGGACAAACGGCTGCGGGGTCACGGCGGGTTGGTCAGTGCTACCCATTGGAGCCCTCGACGCTGTTGAGAAAATGCTCCTTGATGACCTCGGAGCGGTTGTAGATCACCATATGTATGCAGTCCAGCAACGTCATGCAGAGATCTTCCCAGCTGAATCCTGGTTCAAGAACGTCCCTGCACTCCGCATGTGCCATCCGGCTGCTGGATACGAGTACGAGGCGGTTCTCGATGTTGTTCTGGGCTGGAATGGCAACCGAGTCAGTGATGGTGACGTTCTTCCCGTCATTCAAGATGTAGATGCAGAACGGCGAAAGCTTGGAGACAAGCGCCACCGACCTCGCATAGTTCCCGTTGGGTGCCCCAATGTCAACCTCCTTCGACGAATCAACAACCCCAGAGTCGACGAACACCTTGGCTACCAGAAGGATCTTCGCGTATATCAGGTCGCGCGACATCTCCCGCTCAGCGACCTTCTTGAGGAAGACCTGCTTGTACTTGCCGAGGAACTCGGCGTGCTTGGTGGCAACCTTTTCCCTGATCTCTGGGAACCTCACGCTGAAGTCTTTGCTTGCTGTCATTGTCGTTCTCCGGATCATCCCACTCGCGTGGGGAAACTTAATCTTCGGATTCTGACGAGGCTGGGTCTTTGCCCACCACCTCGCTCACCACTTCGCCTTCCAAAACCACTGGCTGCGATTTTGACATATTTCGATCGGAGTTGTCAACCATTCTCAACGT
>Ga0315288_10003491_pt1 | contig 20080 bp, 14 predicted proteins | sample YL17G11_20_MG_FD_203454 | JGI IMG/M metagenome (GOLD analysis project Ga0315288, IMG submission 203454) | Sediment microbial communities from Yellowstone Lake, YNP, Wyoming, USA - YL17G11_20 | ecosystem: Environmental > Aquatic > Freshwater > Lake > Sediment | place: USA: Wyoming | collected... | reverse complement strand
GAAAAGTATATCAAAAAAGCAGAAGAATACGTACAGAAAGCTCTCAATCTGGATCATGAATTAGCAGAGGCACAAATTGTTATAGGTCAAATAATCATAATTAATGGTAATTTGCTCAATGGCATTGAGCATGTGGCACGAGCTCATACAGGTAAATCAGGCGATCCTGAAATAATGTTTTGGTTAGCTTTCGGTTATAGTCTTATAGGTAAAAATGACGTTGCAAGGTCTTTAATTGACAGATTAGTCAAAATCGACCCGATTAATCGAATGATAGACGCAAGTATTGGCTATAATCACTTTTGGGGTGGCAGATTCGATCTGGCACTTAATCCACTACTTGCAGCATATAATCTATCTCCCGACAGTGGTATGGCTCAGTTTTGGAAGGCTCTTGTCCTCCTTTACAATGATCGTGCTAATGAAGCTTATGAATTCATCTGCAAATTTGTTGAAGAACCAGGAAAAGATCTTTATTCTCAGCTAACAATATTTCTAAAATACGTAATAAAAGGGCATAAAGAAAAATTAACCTCATTGCTGACCTCTGATTTTATTAGATTTACTCGAATTCATCAGGATTCTTATCATATGGCAACTTTCTATTCTTATCTTGATGAAAAGGAAAAATCTCTTGAATATCTTGAAAATGCAGTAAAACAGGGTGTAATAAATTATCCATTATTAAGCGAACAAGACAAATTGTTGAATAACATCCGTGGTGAGGAACGATTTAAAAAGTTAATGGAACGAGTAAAATACGAATGGGAGAACTTTGAAGTATAAAGCATTTTTAAACACTATTAAAAAATGAATAAAAAGGAGGTACATCATGTCCTTTACACCAACTTTTGAAATAGGTTTATGGAATGCCTGGATACTTTGGGCATTAATATTTGTATCAATGATTATTCCTGATTTCTTTATGAGTAAAGAAGCAAAAACAAGAACGAAAAGAGCACCTCAATTAGTACCCATCAGTAAAAAAATGGTAAAGATTTTAGCCCTTTCAACCCATATGGTAATAATGCCCATTTCTATTATCTACTCTATCTTCCTGCCTCTGAAAATAGGTACAGCCTGGTTCTATATAGGTCTTCTTATCTTTATCTTAGCTTTTGTTATCAGCCTTATGACAACCATAAGCTTTGCTACTACACCAGTTGATAAGCCCGTTACCAATGGGATTTACAGGATTTCAAGACACCCTATATACTTTAGCGGCTTCTTAATTAACCTCAGTATAGGCATTATCTGTGCTTCGTGGATTATTTTGCTCTGCGCAATTTTATGGATAGTGTTTTTCCATATTATTCTCCCGACAGAAGAAAGTTTCCTGATCGGTCAATATGGAGATGCTTATCGTGAGTATATGAATAGAACTCCAAAATGGATAGGAATACCGAAATCGCGGAAAGGTTAGTATGGTGTTACTATAAAAGCCAGTGACCCTACCAATATATAACTGTTTCAAATTGACCACCCAAGCCAGAGTTAAATCCATGTTGTTTCATAATGTATGTTAAGTGTAATCTGACCGGATTTTGAAGTGGTCAAAGAAAGGTGGATTTTGCATTATGTAATGGTCGGTGGGAGTTAACACTATTCTTTTTTTAATTATAATATAGCTTAATTATAACAATAATATAGCTTAACCTTTCAAATCTGAATTATCAGATACTGCCACAGAAAGGTAGCAAATACAATGGTTGGATAACGGAGTTTGTTGATCACCTGAAAAAGTTACTGGAGGCTACCTTTAAAGAAGGAGTAAGTGTCTATTTTGAGAACCACCCCACGATAAAAGTTTGGAGACACATGATGTTGATGTTTCGTCAGATTAGTAATTATCAGTAATGAGGATTGTCATTTATGTTGCTTAAGATATTATAAACAAAATCGTTAAAAATACTCAGCAAATAGCATCTGGCAATTTAAACCAATTGCATAACTTTACAGTTAACATTTCCGGATTTTCACTATGGAAATCAGTAATATACAAATAGTAGTTAATCCGACTGCCGGAAGCGGGAAAGCAGGAAAAATTGCGATGGTCATATTTCAAAAGATCAAGAGTCTTTCTGATTCTGTCATTAACCTGACTTTTACTGAAAAGAAAAATGATGCTTCGTTTATTACCCGCGAAGCTATAATCAAAGGAGCAGGAATGATAGTTGCAGTTGGAGGTGATGGAACTATTAACGAGGTTGTTAATGGATTTTTTAAAGATAATGAACCATTAAATCCATTCTGCGAACTCGGAATCATAAACTGTGGGACCGGAGGCGGTTATGCCAAAACACTAGGTATCCCTCAGAAACTTGAACAACAAATTGAATTAATTCTCCGGCCTGGGAGCATTAATCTTGATCTGGGATACATTATTTATCAGGATTTTTCAAACAATACTTTAAGTCGACTTTTTGTAAACGAATGTCAGACGGGGATTGGCAGTAAAGTAGCTTCTGTTGTCGGGAAAAATTATAAAGTATTTGGTGGTACCCTGGCCTTCGGCTTAATGGCCACCATTCAGGCAATACTAATAAAACCGGTAACATTGGAATTAGAGTATGACAATGAACCTGTTAAGAAAACAAGCCTTATAGGGTTGGTTGTTGGGAACGGAATTGAATGTGCAGGTGGTATGAAGCTGACGCCGGATGCAAAACTGAATGATGGTTTTTTTGATGTCCTGTCAATGCATAATATGAGTATAGCTCAAAGACTGTTGAATCTTTCAAAAGTATATTCGGGTAAACATATTTTGTCGCCTTATTTTTCAGTAAAAAGGTGCAAAAGAATTAAGATTGGATCTAACCAGAAGGTGACATTGGAAGCTGATGGAGAAGTGCTGGGATATTCTCCATTTGAAATAATAAATCTGCCTTCTGCAATCAGAATTAAGGCCGTAAATAATAGGTCATGATTATATGCAGCCATTTTTTATCCTGATAAGGAAATCATGGTTTGAGGTAAGAATTTTTATTTCTCTTTCCATAGTTCTGATCATATCATTACTTTCATTTCTCGTATTTAAATCTCAGCCAACCAGTATTGAAATAGCAGGCAGCTGGTTTGGATTATCGGGCAAATTATCAATAAGGTACGGATATTATTTTATAGCTTTTCTGGTTCTTATCGCATCTCTGATCCGCATGTGGGCAGGAAGTATACTTACTTCCCGAACCGTCATGGCATTTAAGATTCAAAACAACAAATTTCTTATTTCAGGCCCATATAAATTTGTCAGAAATCCCATTTATTTTGTTGACCTGATTGCTTTTACTGCTTTGTCATTTTGTCTCAGACCCATAGGTCTTTTAATACCCTTGTTGATTTATTTACATTATTATCAGCTTATTAAATATGAAGAAGAAAAGCTGAAAACTGAATTTGGAAATACCTATGAAAAATATATCAGCTCTACCCCTGCTATTTTTCCGGGTGTCCGGCAAATCAAGAAACTCTTCATAACTCCTTTAAATTTTTATATAAATTTTGATGGATTCAGGCATAATGCTCAATATATTCTTTTTATCCCCGGATTAATAGTAGCAGCTTATACAGGAAAATTTATTCATGCAATACTGATTGGTCTTCCGGCGATAGTCGATTGGGCAGTTGTTCATACTATTATTGGATTATCCAAAGGTACTGCATCTAAAAAAAGTTCATCATCTCAGAAAAAACAATTCCAGGGTTCAAAGGTATTCAGGGATATATTATATGCACAATGCTGGGAGGATCCTGAAGTGGACAGGATTGCATTTATGATCAAACCAGGGGATACAATATTTTCAATTACATCAGGAGGATGTAATGCGCTTTCATTCCTGGTTGATGATCCGGGAAAGATAGTCTGTCTTGATTTGAGTAAATACCAGAATTATTTGCTTTCGCTCAAAATGAATGCTTTTAAATCTCTTACTTATAATGAACTACTGGAATTCTTAGGAGTATATCCTTCGGAAAGACGTTCAAAGTTGTATGAAAAGCTGAAGTCTGGTCTTTCTGAAGAAGAACAATCATACTGGGATAGCAAACTCAGAGATATAAATCGTGGAATTATCCATTGTGGACGTTATGAGAGATATATGCATCTTCTTAAAAATGTTTTCAGGATCCTAATTGGAAAAACAATTATAAATGATTTATTTAATGCAGGTAGTAACGAAGAGAGACTGAAATTGTTTAATAAAAAGTGGGAGAATTTCAGATGGCGGCTATTTTGCCGGATATTTTTAAGCCGGTCCTTTGCAAGCATCTTTTTCGATAAGGCATTTTACAAATATCTGGATTCTGATTTCTCATTTGAAAAATACTACAGGTCGGCTGTAAGAAGAGTAGTGACTGAACTTCCTGTGAAAGAAAATTACTTTCTCGCATATATTTTACTTGGAAATTATCTTGAAAATAACTTTCCTCCATATTTGAAAAGTGAAAACTATGACCTTATCCGCACACGTATAAATCGAATTGAATCAATCACTTCTGGATGCATCGAATACTTCAGGTTGCTGCCTCCCGGATCAATATCCAAATTCAATTTCACGAATATTTTTGAATGGATGTCACTTGATGAATTCAGCGATCTTCTCAAAGAGACGGTCAGAGTAGCAAAGAGTGGAGCGATAATCACTTATCGCAATCATCTGGTAACCAGACATCGACCCGAGAATATGGCAGACCAGATAATCCCGGATGAAAAACTATCTGCTGAACTTCATGACAGAGACTTGTCTTTTATTTATAAAGCATACGTAGTCGAACGAATAGAAAAGAACTGATGTCATATTATGTCAGGAATATATCAGATAATGTGGGATGGAAGGATTTCCTTTCCCTTCCTTATTCTATTTATAAGGACGATCCTAACTGGATACCGCAACTGAATTCTGAAGTGAAGCGTGTTCTTAATTCTGCAAAGAATCCCTATTTTAAAAATGCCTCATTAAAGCTGTATGTATGCTATTCAGATAATAAGCCTGTTTCAAGATCAATTATGGTTATAAACCGACAGCACTGGACAAAATGGAATAAAAAAGCAGCCTTTTTCGGGTATTTCGAATCATTTAATGATGTTGAAGCTGTAAAATATCTGTTCTCCGAAATAGAAGGTGAATGCAAATCAGCTGGTGCGGAATATCTTGAAGGTCCTTTTAACCCGAACCATTATTCAGAACTGGGGATCCTTACAGATAATTTTAAGATTGATCCAATATTCTTTGAAACACATAATCCGCCTTATTATTCACAATTACTTAATGAAACAGGTTTCTCCGAAATTTTCCAGATCCATACAAGAATAAATACCAATATTTCTGATACATTTTCAAAAGGCATAAATATAAATGATACCGGCGACTCAGGAAAAAGTATCTCTATCAGGAAGTTTAATATCTGGAAGATGAAAAGGGATCTTGAAATATTGCGGGAAATTAATAATGATGCTTTTGAGGGAAATCCTTATTTTTTACCACTGACCATGGATGAGTACAAGTTTTCTTCAAGGTTTTTATTTTTTGTAACTACTCCGGGACTGATCCTTTTTGCCGAGTACAAGGGGCAACCTGTTGGAGCATTTCAATGTGTGATAAATTTTAACAGGTTAATCAAACCTCTTAAAGGCAGAATAATGCCTTGGGACCTGCCTGCTTTATTTCTGAAGAGAAATAGTTTAAAAGAGCTTGTGATCTTTACTGTCGGAATAAAAAAAGCTTTCCGGAATACAAGAATATCTGCAATGTTGATAAAATCTGCTGAAAAAATATTCCAAAAATATTCAACTGTTTCAACAACATGGACTTATGATGAAAACAAAGCCATAATACATATAGGAGAATTATTTGAGATGAAACCACATAAGCATTTTGGTATCTTTTCAAAACTATTGAGGAATTAGAAAATGTCTGAAAAGAAACATATAGTCAATAATATCATTGGTGAGTGGGATCTTGAAGCTGATCATAATGGTGAGCTTCTCGTAGGTGGATGCAATACAGTTTATTTAAGCAAGCTCTACGGAACCCCACTTCACATTGTTAACGAAGGAAGGTTGAAGAAAACTGCAGAATCATTTCTTGAAGCTGTAAAATCGAAGTTTCCCGGGAAAATATCAGTTCATTTTGCTTTCAAGTGTAATCCGGTGCCAGGGATAATTAAACTCATAAAGAGTGCCGGGGTAAAGGCCGAAGTAATGAGTGAGCCTGAGCTTTTGCTTGCGCTGAAATTGGGCTATACCGGTAATGAAATAGTTGTCAACGGCCCTTACAAAACGGAGAAAATGATTACTGCCTGCCTTGAAAATAACATAAGGTTTATAAATGTAGATTCTCTTTTTGAACTGGAGCAGATCAACCTGCTCTGTAATAATCTTAATAAAAACGCTGATGTTCTGTTAAGGATTAATCCTGATTTTGTACCCACCGGCATGAACAAAGGAAGCGCAGCATCCGGCCGTAGCGGTTCCCCTTTCGGGTTGGATCTGAAAGGAGGTGAAGTTACTCGTGCAATTGATATGATAAAAGGAATGAAAAGAATTCATTTAAAAGGATTTCACATTCATATCGGTTCCGGTATTCAAAATACAAATGATTACAAGAGAGCACTCTCAAGGCTTAAAAATATTGTGATTTATGCCAGGCAATCCGGATTTAATATTGATGTACTGGATGTCGGAGGTGGTTTAGGGGTACCTGATTCACGGGAAATGACAACAATGGAACTGCTGTTGTATCAGGCATTCGATTTTCTGCCTTATGGCAGGTTCCGTAATAATAACATTTCTTTTGGGAGATTTGCAGATTCAGTCACTTCGGGAGTATTGGATTTATTCAAAAATATACAACTCCCTGAACTTATTTTTGAGCCTGGAAGATGTATTACCAGCCCAAATCAACTGCTCCTTTTAAAAATTCATCAGGTTAAGGAGCGTAAGGGGATAAAAAAATGGCTCATTGCTGATGCGGGAATCGGAACTTTAACTATGCCAACTTTTTATGAGCATCATGAAATCATTTTATGCAACGATGTAAACAGGAGACTCTCCGGTAAAGTTACAATTACCGGTCCTGGATGTTTTGCTGCTGATGTAGTTTACCGGAATAAACCTATGCCGGAAATATCGCCTGGTGAAATAATTGCCATTATGGACAGTGGCGCGTATTTTACATCATGGGAATCTTCTTTTGGCTTTCCCCGACCGGCAATAGTATCAGTAATTGATGGCAGGTATACAATAATCCGTGAAAGAGAAACTCTTGAAAATATGGTGTCACTCGATAAATTTTGATAAGGAATCGAACCAATTCTTAAAGAAATGAAATTCAAGGTCAACAAAGCATCAGAATCCCAAGAGTTGCTTTACCAATGCGATATTCTGACCGGGGAAATAATAAAAAGAGGTCATGAAAAGATTGGATCGGAAGAGAAATCTAATTTCGTTCTGAACTTAATAGATTTGGATCTCCCTAAAGCGTACAGGAGAAAAGGTCAGGAGGAAATTGTTGTCTCATTAGCTCTTCTTAACGAATACAGATCAGACTTGAAATCAGCCTGTTATGCAGCATTGGTAAAAAGCATTTCAAATATGTTGTTTTGTATTATTACGTCAGGAAGCGATGGAAAGATGAAAGGTTATAGTATTACTCCTGAAGTTGGATTTACAGAATTCCTATATAGTCCGGAGAAGATATTTACACGTATGTATCCCGTTATAAGCTCACATTTTGTCCTCAGGAATAAACTTTCCCATGATTTGTTTTTACAAGAAGATCAAAAAATGCCTGAGGTTGATGATATAATTATATTTGCCAAGGAGCTTAAAAAGCTTGGCGTTTTACCTGCTCCTTTCCCTTTAACTGAACTTCTGGATCAGGAACTTATCGATCATCTTTTCAGACTTTATCAGATCAAAGGTCTTAGCTATGGAAATTTAAGCATCCGAAATACACATTATAATGTTGATGGGATAACCTTCTGGATGACGGCCCGTGGAGTTGATAAATCACAGCTTAAAGGAATCGGAAAGGATATTCTTCTGGTAAAAGGATACGACAGGATAACTGATGAAATGCTTATATCTGTTCCTCCTGAATATGATCGAAGGATAAGGGTTTCTGTTGATGCCGTTGAGCATTATATGATTTATCGTGAATTCCCTGAAACGGGCGCAATTGTTCACGTTCATGCCTGGATTGACAATGTCCTCTGTTCAACGCAGACTTATCCCTGCGGTACCAGGGAATTAGCAGAATCGGCAGTAGCTTTGCTGAAACGCTCACCAGTACCGGAAAGGGCAGAAATTGGTTTAAAGAATCATGGCTTGACAATTACAGGTCCTGATATTAGAGATATCTTTGATAGAATAAGAGGAAGATTGATGATAAATGTACCGATGTTTGACTGACTATGTATGCATTTAATATGTTGATGGAACACAGGATGAGATATATCCTGACTTCACTTGGGATATCATTTTGTGCACTATTAATGCTGTTCCTTGTCTCGATTTACAAAGGTGTTTCTTATGGTTCAGTGGAATATGTCAGAGCAAGTAATGCTGATCTATGGGTGCTCCAGGAACATGCTACAAATATTTTACGCAGTACATCCCTTTTACCTGCGACTTATCAAGGTGATCTCGAAAAAATTAAAGGAATAGAAACTGTATCTCCTGTTTTCTTTATTCTTGCTTCAATAAAACTCCATAAATTGAATGCTACTTTATATCTAACCGGATTTGATCCGAAGACAGGAATAGGAGGTCCTCCTGAAATAATCAATGGACGAAATATAAAAAATGAAAACGAAATAGTACTTGATAAAGCATTTGCTGCTAAAAATAAGATAAGAATTGGAGATAAAATCCCGGTAAGACAAGATTCCCTTGTTGTTACTGGTATTAGTACAGGGACCAATATGTTTGTCATTCAGTATGCTTTTATTTCTCTTGAGGAAGCATACAAGATAATAGGCTTTAAAAATGTGGTTTCATGTTTTCAGGTTCATACAATTTCCGGGGCTGATCTTGTAAACATAAAATCAGATATTTATTCAGGATTAAAGAATATTATAGTTTTTGATAAAGCAACTTTCCTTTATAACAATATACGGGAAATGGAAAGCGGTATAATGCCGTTGCTGTATATTGTTAACCTGATATCTGCAATTGTGCTTACAGCAATTTTAAGTCTCATTTTATCAATCAGTGTCCTAGAAAAACGCAGAGATTTTGCAATAATAAAAGCAGTAGGCGCTCCCCACGGATTTCTAGCAAAACTTATCGTTGGTCAATCTATGATATTATCCATGACGGGACTGGCTTTTGCTCTGGTTTTTTACTTCCCGATGATAGAGATAGTAGAAAAGATTTCACCTGAAGTATCTGCTAAAACATCTGTCTTCCAGATGCTTATTGTCTCATCAGGAGTATTGATTATCAGTCTTATCAGTTCTGTCCTGCCGACCCGCAGGATTCGCAAAATATATCCATTGGAAGTATTTATGTAGTTATGGAAGAGAATAGTAAATATACAGCTCAACTAGTTAATGTGACAAAAATATATGAGGGACCTGGGGGAGGAACTGTCGCGCTAAAAAACATATCAATTGATGCAAGTCCCGGTGAAATGATTTTACTTCTTGGACCAAGCGGAAGCGGAAAGACTACCTTCTTGACTCTTTTGGCTGGTTTGCAGAGTCCTACTTCAGGTAAAGTATATCTCTTCGGAAAACAGACACAAGATTATTCGCAAAGGGAGCTTCAGCTAATCCGTGCAGTAAGATTGGGCTTCATATTCCAGACATTCTATCTTCTGGACTCTTTATCCGTAATTCAGAATGTAATGATGGTAAAAAGGTTTTCGGGTGCAGGAATGAAAGAGGCAAGAAATGTTTCTATGGAGTATCTTGTAAGGTTTGGGGTTGATAAACTGTCCAATATGTTGCCGCCTAAAATCAGTCAGGGTGAAAAACAAAGAGTAGCCATTGCCCGTGCTTTGGTCAACGGGGCAGAGCTGATAATTGCTGATGAGCCAACCGGCAGTCTGGCATCAAAACAAGGTATGGAAATTGTTGATCTTCTGAAAAGAAGCTCAGTGGATGCGAATAGATGTGTGGTAATTGCCAGTCATGATGAACGGATTGTCAGGTATGCAGACAGAGTCCTGTACCTTATAGACGGTGAACTGAAATAATACTTGTTTAACAATAACTGAAGGACTCTTTGGGAGGGTGGCAAAACCAGTAGTCTTAACCGCCATTTCGGAATAAATTAATCATCCACGGTCGAATTTAGGTGTTTATTGTTTATCCAAGAATGTTAAGTCTTATCAGACCGGATTTTGAAGTGGCCAAAGAAGGACGAATTTTCAACAAAATCAAACACCTACACTTATCTATTCTAGATTCTAGTTGCTATCAAGTCATCCCTGCAGTCTGGCTCCTTCGCTAAATCCCGCCACCGGCAGGATTCTTTACGCTCGGCCCGGTGCCAAATTTTGAATGAAATTCGACAAATTAGCTCTGATACTTTTATTCTAAAAGCCATTATCTTTATATGCGTTATTTATAACAAGTGATATCCGGCACCAGTATCTGAATTAATAATTACTATGAAAACAGGCATTTCTTATTTACGGTTTTTATCCTGTGCGGTTTTGTTTCAGGCAGGTATGTGTTCATTTTCACAGTCGAGAGGACTTAAAACCATCACGGAAAAGGAACTGAGATATCATCTTGAGTTTCTTGGAGCCAGGGAATTCAGAGGAAGGGAAACACCCTCTCCTGATCTGGAAATTGCGACTCTTTATCTGGGTAACTGGTTAAAGAGCGCCGGTCTCAAACCAGTAATGGGCGACGGGACATTTTACCAGAGCGTTCCATTAACTGTTACATCTGTTTTTCAGCCTGATACAAAGATAACACTATCGAAAGGGAGCGGTGAACAGGTATATTATTTCGGTAAGGGAATTAGCGGAAATTTTTCCGCCAGCGGATCTTATTCGGGAAATGTTGTTTTTGCCGGAGCTGGTATATACGATCCTGAAAACGGTTGGGATGATCTTGGTGGATTGGATCTTTCAGGTAAAGTTGTTGTTATTCTTGATGTACAGCTTCCGGGTACGAAATATGCGCTGGGATCAACCTTAACCAACAGACTAAATTCACGGATTTCAGAAATCCGGAAAAGAGGAGCCTCAGCTGTTTTATCAATTGTAGGTCCGGAGAGACAAAATCGAATGGCTGAAGGGTTCAACATTTTTGATTACATACCAACAGGAAGATTAGGTACCATTTATGATTCGCAAAGGACAAATTTTGGGTTGAGTACAGGGATAAACACAGGTGCCGCAGATAATTTGCGTCCACTTCCGTTCGAAAGGGCTGAGATCAGTCATGAGGTGGCTTCTGAGATACTTGAGGCTACTGGAAGTGAAATAGCAGGCATGTTTGAGATGATCAGAAGAGGGCAACAGGTTCCTGCAAAAGAAGTACCAGATATGCATATCCGTCTTGATATTGATGTTGATTCTTACAGGTCGGCTTCACGGAATGTTGTTGCACTTGTTGAAGGGACCGATCCAGTACTGAAAAATGAATATATTGTTATCTGTGGTCACCATGATGGTCGTGGTATTGATGACGGAGAGATAATTTCCGGGGCTGACGACAATGGCACAGCTACTGTTGCGCTGATGGAGATTGCCCAGGCTTTGATTACCGAGCGACCTAAACGATCAGTGATACTTGCCTGGTTCACAGGCGAGGAACAGGGCATGAATGGCTCCCATTTTTTCATCAATAACTGCCCCATTCCTGTTGAGAAGATAAGCGCCTGCCTTAATATGGATATGATAGGTCGTAATGATCCCGACAGCCTTTTCCTTGTTGGGTCCGACTTACTGAGTACAGGTCTGGACGAATCAATTAACAGAGTGAACAGGAAGGAGGGGATTAATTTCGGATTTGATTACAGGTATTCTGATCCGGCTCATCCCCAGAGAGTCTATTTCAGGAGTGATCATTACCCGTTCATCAGGTTCGGGATCCCGGGCGTATGGTTTTTTTCCGGGTTCACGCCTGATTATCATACCTCCCGTGATGTTACCGAATTTGTCAATTACATGAAGGTTTTCAAAACTACTAAGCTCGTCTATCTTACAGCCTTTAATATTGGTAACATGAAGGAACTTTTAAAGCTCGACGTAAACCCTGCGGTTACAACCCGTGGAATTCATAATTTTACTGAAAGAAGCTTGTTCGAGTGAGACTAAAGGGACTTAAGATTGTAGGGCATCTACAGTAGAAAAACCAAGGATCCTGCCTATATATAACCGCACAAAGTTGACCACCGAAATCCGGAGTTAAATCCTTGTTGTTTTGTTATGTATGTCAAATGGAATCTTACAGGACAAATGTGGTTAATATGTCCGGCTTTTAAACTCATGGAATAACCCATGATAAAAGTACGGAGCCCAAATATTAAACATATAATTTCTTAGCCTTTCCCTCCACTGTTTGAAAGACCCGTAGAAAATTGCCTCCAAGGATTTTGTGAATGGCTTCTTCCCTGTAGCCTCTATTTAAAAGTACTTGAGTGATGTAAGGGAAACAGGATACATCTTCAAGATAATCAGGCCCGGCAGGAATGCCATCGAAGTCAGATCCGAGGCCAACATGATCAATGCCTGCAATCTTCACTATATGTTCAATATGGTCCGCAACATCCTCAACTGAGCATTTGGGTACCGGATGTTCCTCCAGCCATTTGTCTTCCAGTTTATTGATTTCATTTTCACTTATACTTTGATCACTTTCAAGATAATGTACATATTCCCAGAAGTGTTGAGAGATTTCTGCACCTTCCTGAGTTAAATAAGCCGGGAAAAAATTAACCATCACTATACCCCCGTTTTTGGCTATACTTTGAAGAACATCATCAGGAACATTCCGTGGTGTCGGGGCCAGAGTGAAGGCTGATGAATGTGAAGCAATGACCGGTGCCTGGCTGACTCTTAATACATCTCTCATTGCTTCTGCCGATATATGCGAAATATCTACCAGCATACCGAGACGGTTCATTTCAAGAACAACCTGCTCCCCAAATTCTGTTATACCTCCATGTTTGGCAACATCTGTGGCGGAATCGACCCAATCGATTGTGTCTGATAAAGTAAGCGTCATATAGCGTGCTCCAAGCCGGTAATATGCATCCAGAACACCCAATGTATTCTCAATAGCCTTGCCTCCCTCTATTCCTATCAAAGAGGCAATCTTGCCTTGTCGTCGGATACGAATAATATCATCAGCTGAATAAGCCATTTCGAGTACAGAAGAATACTTTTCTGTCATTTTGTGAATCAGTTCGATCTCTTCAAGACAATAGGATGACCCGGATCTGCCATTTCCTTGTTTCCCCATCCAGCCGACGGCCATCCAGAATTGTGCACCAACACCTCCTTTAAGCATTCGAGGTATATCCGTTTGAAATTCCGGCTGATAAGTCATCAAATCCAGGGTTTCAAGGGCAGAAGGTCCTTTGAGTCGTATCTTATATGGTAAATCGTTGTGACCATCCACAACGATAGCAGACCAGTGAATTCGCAGAGCTTCTTCAGTAAGTACAATGTCTTTAATATTGACAGATTGCCACGATCTGCCAAAATTACTAAATGCAGGAAATGCCATTCCTGCTGCTGCCAATCTTAAAAAGTTTCTTCTTTTGATCATTTTAAGGATATTTCAAAACCGGATTTTATCTAATTTTACATGCTTGACGACAAAAGATCACTTACTTCCAGAGAGTATTGTAACGAATCTATTACCTGCTGGTCTGATCAATGAAAATCGCGATATCATTCTTGAACTTCTTTAAAGAAGGCTCATGGATATACATCATATGTCCCGCTTCGTAATATTTAATTTCAATATTTGATCGAAGATCCTTCCTGAGATTCAAATGAGAAACCATGTATTCCGTTGCAAGAAACGAGGTGCATAGATCGTAAGTTCCCTGAAGAACCAGTACTTTCAGGTTCGGATTATAACCCATCGCATGTGCAAGGTCAATGCTTGTGTTGACCATCGGTTGGAGTGTTCCGTCAGCAATGACTTTATGCTTCCAGTCCCAGCTACTAAAAGCGTCGAGGTTCTGAAATAAATAATTCTTATTAAGACTAATTTTCAGATCACGATGAATGTGATCAAGAAATGCAGCAGAGAAAGCGCCTCTGGTTGCAGCGTCGAATGGATCATAAAGGGCGTTCTTATCTAAAGGATTAAAGTTGACACCTGAAAAACGGGCATCCAGCGATCCAATCGTTTCACGATGTTCATTAAGCAATTGATTGGCAAATTGTGCTGATGAAATTCGCATATCAGCTTTATCAATATAGTCTGTTGAAATGCCTGAATACCGGTGAAGTTTTTCGATTATAATCTTTCGGACCGAGTCGGGAATGGTGTTTCCCTGGGCAAGTGCTTCTGAATAATCACCAAGAGCAAAGGTGCGCACTTCTTTAAGAAGAGGGCCGATATCGACAGGTGGATCGGGTAAGACTTTGTGATACCACGCTATAGCAGTATAGGTCGGAAGTACAAATGGTGCAGCATGTTCATAGCCTAGCATGTCATCAGAGGCAATGTCAAGATCTGTTGCCATGGAAACAAGGATCACTCCATTGAATGATATACCCTCATTGGTTTGAAGAAAGTCAACAATACCTGCTGATCGTGTAGTACCATAACTTTCGCCCAACAGATATTTTGATGAGTTCCAGCGGCCATTTTCAGTGATATATTGCCTTATGAACAGGGCAAACGACTCAATATCAGGGTCAACACTCCAGAAATCCTTATCTTTAGACTCCCCAACGGCATGACTATACCCTGTTCCAACTGCATCAATCATAACCAGATCTGTTTTATCAAGGATGCTGAAATCGTTATCAACTACCTTATAAGGCGGAGGGGGAGTGAAAAAAGGATCGTTTGTCACTACCCGTTTTGGCCCCAGTGCACCCATATTAAGCCAAATTGAAGAGGATCCCGGACCACCATTGTAAGCGAAAGTAACAGGTCTGTAGCTGGGATCAGTAATATCATTTCTGATATAAGCTATGTATCCTATATTTGCATAAGGTGCGTCCTTTGCATTACGAACTATTAGTGTCCCTGCTGTTGCCGTGTAAGGTACAGACAGACCGCCAATAGTAATCTTATGTTGCGTAACCGATTGCTCAGCCTTGGGTATGCTGGCAGATGGTTTTTTGGTAGTGTCCTGTAATTTATCTGATAGCTGGCTGGCACCATTTAAAGAAAAATTTATAAAAATGAACAGAGCCGAAATCAAAAAACCAAGAGATTCAGGATTAAATTTTTTATTCATTGGTATACTCTTTGATTATTGTTATATCTAATATTATCCTATCTTATAATATCTTGTCCCAAATGGTTTTATCTTTTAGCAACTTTTCGCGGAGAAGTCTTATTGACGGCATACCATTGTCCAACAGCTGATCATGGAACTTTTGTAGGGAGAAATTTGCACCTTCCTGCTTTTTATAATCCTCGCGGAGTTTTAGCATTTCTAACTTTCCAAACGTGTAAAACAGATAACGGGGGTCATAGGTTGCCCTCATGGCTTCCAACCGTGATGGCATTTCCTCCTTGTGCCAGTTGTCCATAAAGAACTGTGTCGCTTCGTCAACTGTCATCCCCTCGCAGTGCATTTTAACGGATATACAATAACGGCATATACGGCACAATGCTTCACCGGATTGGGCCAGGCGATATTTGGCAGTCTTTATCGGGTCACCGGTGTTGCCAAATCCTTCATCAATCATCATTTGCTCGGCACTATGTGCCCATCCTTCCGTAAATGCGTAACTGCTGAAGATCTTTTCGATTTTTGTGGCAGGGGAGGCGTTCAGGTGCAGGTATTGCACATAATGGCCAGGATAGGCTTCATGAAAAGTAACAACATCGGTTGTATAATAATCAAAACATTTAAGCCAGTCTTCCTTTTGCTTGGTTGTCCAACTGGGATCAACCGGTGTTATGTAATAATATGCCTCTGTTGCCACTTTCTCGAAAGGACCGGGTATGTCAGCCATAGCCAAATAGGACCGGGCATATGGGGGCATTTCATCAACTTTTACCTTCACATCGGAAGGGATTGTAACAATTTTCCGGTCAATCAAAAACTTCCGTATGTCTTCAACCTTAGCCTTTGTTTCTGATATCAGGTTCATTGCCGTTGGATGTTCTTTTTGCAAAGCATAATATACATCAATGGGTTTCATATTGGGATTGACAATTCTGGCAGCCGCATTGAATGCATTCTGCTCCCGCTTTAGTTCCTTTATGCCAATCTGCAGGATCTCTTCGGGTGATAGGGTAACAAGTTCATCATATAGCAGCATCTTTTGATAGTTCTGTTTGCCTATTGCATAATTTTGGGTTGCCTTTGGGAGCTTTTCTTTTTCAAGATACTGAACATAGCCATTCAGTTTGTCAACAGCCATTTTATTGACAGCACTAAATGCCGACATCAGGGAATCGTTCTTTACTTCTTTCAAAGCAACAACCAGATCCTTTCCTGCAAATTCGGCAATGCCATTAACCGTTTTAATTGCGGTCTCAATATAGGGTTCGGGAAGTGAATCGGCCAGATTGGATTTTGCTGCAGCAATTATTTTCGGAAGCTCATTCTCTAACGCAATAATAGATCTGACGCGTTCTTCCAGCGGTGAAAAACGCCTGTTAATATAAATGCTTAAATCGAATGCAGGCCATCCGTTGATAAGGATAAAATCGAAATATGCCATAGGATTATGGTTGAAGACCTGAAGATCCTCGAAATTAAATATCTCATTTCGGATCCCGCACAACAGTATTCGAAAATCATAATACATTTTAGCGCTTAATATAGTGCTGTCAAGCGCAGAGAATTTATGTTCATAGCTTTTAAGCCGTGCAAGTTCTGCATCGAGAGATGGTTTACTGAAGTCTGTTATTTTACCATCGTATTCATGAAGTCCCAGGTATACCGATAGTTGAGGTCGCCAGGCAAGATATAAGTCCAGAAATTCATCCGATAGTTTCTGAAATGCGGCATCTCCTGAGCCGGACTGGATAGATTTTGGATTTTCCCTGCAACTGATCAGTAAAGTTGCCAGGACCATTATTACAAGAATCAGTTTTTTCATAAGAATGTTTATTCTTTAAGATTACCATCACTATTTGCCAACTCCATAATAACTTCATAGACAAAGCTGCACGACCTCTGAAAGAAATCATAGTCAATCTTCTCAGCATCGTCTGTAGGCATATGTATGTCAGCATTGTCTCCGCTGAAAAAGAATACAGCCGGAATTTTTTTTAAATGAAATGGATAATGATCGCTCATGTTGACATACCGGCTCGTATCTGCATATGCCCAGTTGATTGCTAAATTCTGTGTCATATCATTGACCTTGGTAATAATCTCTTTGAATTTTGATGTTATCCTTCCTGCTCCAATAGGGGCAAGGGCTTTAATATCAGTGTCTGAACAACCAATCATATCAAGATTGATATTGACAATAATGTCTTCTATTTGAACAGGAGGATTTTCGGTAAAATAATGGGATCCAATTAAAAAAAGTTCTTCCCCGGCAAAAAGTATGCAGATAATGGACCTTTCAGGTTTTGACTTGACCAGAGCTTCAGCTATCTCCAGGACACCTACACTACCGCTTGCATTGTCATCAGCTCCATTCATCACTTCTCCATGTTGAATGCCAAGGTGATCAAGATGGGCACATAATGTTATGTATTCATTCTTCAGAACCGGATTTGAACCTTCTATCAAACCTATGGCATTGGTTGTATTAATAGTTGACAAGGTGTATTCTTTATGGAATGTAAATTCACAATTTTTTAACTCAAAAGATTTATAGGGTTTAAAATCCTTAAGCGGATTATATTTTTGCCCGGTAAAGAGGAATTCAATCATTGAAGAATCAATAAGCACAGTGGGTAATTCCGTATTAATCAAAAGCTGACCGGTTTTTGGGATGGTATAAAAATCACGGTACTGTTCTGCAACTGTCTTCCAGTTTTTAAAATGATTATCATTTGGTATTATTATAATTCCGACAGCACCCTTATCTTTCGCTTGTTGTACCAATAATTTTCTGCTTTCAGGAAAATACAGGTACTTCTGGTATATTTGCTGAGGAAGCTTTTGTCTCAGGTTAACGGGTATGTTTTCCAGCATCACAACCCATTTACCCTTAACATCAATATTTTTGTAATCATCAATTCCATATTCAGGCTCACTAATCCCCGCACCTATAAATACAAGTCCGCCTCTTAATTCTTTTGTTTCAAAAGGGCCGCCATAGACTATAATGAAATTATCTTCAAATCCATATGTACTTCTATTTGAATCTTTTACAATAGTTATAGTGTTGTTTGTACCTGGTGAATATTTATCAATAGATATTTCCTGATAATAAGATAAAGTTGTGTTTCCGTTTTTGCATAAAGGAGATAATCCTGCCTGTCGTAATTGAGTAACAACATACTGAACTGCTTTCTCATATCCAATAGTTCCTGACTGCCGACCTTCAAGTTCATCAGAGGCCAGATAAAACATATGATAACGCAGTTCTGCAATGGTTATAGATTCTGCTCCTTCCGAAATCATGTTTTTTTGAGCTGATAAGGAAATTGAGAGCAGACCAGACAGGAAAAGAATCTTTATCCTTTTCATAAGATATTAAGCTTTATTATTACTTATCCACTAATGGCTCATCACTGTTCCAGATGTCAACGATTGCTTTCCACTCCCCGTTTATCTTTCTGTAGATAGTAATCCATTTATCTTTTTCTTCAACAATCCCCTTAGGTGTGCTAATACTTAGCTGGCTATTTCCTCTGACATATGCGAGCTCTCCTGAAGCTGAAACTTCTATGGTGTCTATTGCAGATGTAGATGTGTTATGGTAAATTGTAGCATCGGAAAACCACGATTCCAGAGATTTTCTGATGGACTGAAGACCAAAACATGCCGGAGCATTAGCATTCATAACAACGGCTTCTGTAGCAAAAATGCTTAGGATTCTATCTATGTCTTTTACCTTTATTGCAGCAGTCCACTGGTCTTCGATTTTGTTAATTGCTTCTGCTTCAGTGCGGATATCAACCACCGGCGATTGGTTGCATGCTGTTAATATAATGTAGACAGAAATAAATACCACAGCTCTTTTCATGTTGCAGTTATTGGTTACTTTTAATTGTTGATACCAAATTTACACCATGTTTTAACTAAAGTCAATTTTTAGCTAAGAAACCGATACTATGATGATTAATAATGCTACTTTATATCTGTTTGCATAAAAATTGACTTTGGCGTTCTGTTAATGTAAATTTGTTTATGTGAACTCACTTACCAGATACAGAATAGAATCCATTGACCTTTTGCGGGGAGTTGTCATGGTAATAATGGCATTGGATCATACACGTGAATATTTTCATTTGGGAGCATTTGTTAATGACCCGACTGACCTTGCAATAACAACCCCCATCATTTTTTTTACCAGATTCATAACTCATTTTTGTGCTCCGGTATTTGTATTTCTTGCCGGAACTTCAGCTTTTTTATATGGCAGTAAAAAGACTAAACCTGCATTGTTTAAGTTTTTGATTACACGAGGACTATGGCTGATATTTGTTGAAATCGCCATTATGAGTTTCATCTGGTTTTTTGATATAAAATATAGCACAATTATACTTCAGGTAATATTCGCAATTGGTGTTTCAATGATAGTTTTAGGAATATTAATTCATCTTCCTCGAAAAGCAATTCTTGTTTTAGCTTTGATTCTGATTGCCGGGCATAATTTACTTGACGGAATTACCATGGAAGGTAAAAGTTTTGCTTCTGTTATCTGGTATATTCTTCATCAATCCAGTTTTATTGAATTCTCAGAAAACTTTGTAATGATAGTTGCGTATCCCGTTTTGCCATGGATAGGTGTAATGGCGCTGGGATACTGCTTCGGGGGATTTTATGCAAAAGACTTTGATGTTG
>Ga0315288_10003490_pt1 | contig 20080 bp, 24 predicted proteins | sample YL17G11_20_MG_FD_203454 | JGI IMG/M metagenome (GOLD analysis project Ga0315288, IMG submission 203454) | Sediment microbial communities from Yellowstone Lake, YNP, Wyoming, USA - YL17G11_20 | ecosystem: Environmental > Aquatic > Freshwater > Lake > Sediment | place: USA: Wyoming | collected... | reverse complement strand
GGTGTATACTCCACACGTCCAACCTTTCCCTCCCCACTACGGCCTTGCCGGGGGAGGGTCTACACACTAGTAATCATTTGCGCCTTTTTCTGGTCTTCCGAATCCGCTCTATAAATTTATCCATCATATTTTGATCCGCGTCCCGGTCCTGCATCTCGCACCATTTACCAAAGATACGCCTTAAATCTTTTTTGGTAATCTCATCGGCGTGCCTTGCGGTATAGCGAACTAATCTCTGTATGCATATCAGCCGCCTTCCCGTTGTCCTTGGATAGCGGACCTTCCCTCTTCTCTGCATACGGAGAAATTTAATCCACGCCAGCCGCGCTTCTTTCTTTCGTTTCCCTTTCAACGGAATTACTTTTTTGTGCCTCTTACACATTGGATACTCGCGCCCGTACAGCGTCAGGATATAGGCGATATCATCCTTGCAACGGTAATCCCCCCAACAACATCCCCAGCGCGGGGGGCCTTCGTATTTCTCCAGCTTCTTTATCATGATTTGCCCGTAACGGCCTTTTGTATGCTATTCTCCATTAGGCAAAGTTTAGTTATGAATCCGAATGTTTGATTGGATCAAGCATTTGATTCCGCCATCGACAACAGATTAAGTCCAATGTCAATCAGCCTGTCATTATCAATCTTATGCATAGGATTAGCCTTGACGTATCGCTTCAATGCTTTAAGCCGTGGAGTGTCCAGACATATATTGATTCGATTGGCCTCCTTCTTCCTCTTTTCCTCCAGAGTGATTGAAAATCCTACGGCATCGACCGATAAAATCTCATGAGCCATTTTATATTCTTCCATCGAATGCGCCGTATAGTGGACATAGTTTCCGGCTATCAACGATCTTAAAAGGTCCACGGTCATATGCGATTCTCTGGAAGGATCGAGCTTGACGAATTGAGGGGCCCCCATCTTGGTAAACTTCGCCCTCTTATCATCTATAATCCAATATCCTCGCGGCCCTACATCTCCGAATGTATGCGGAAGAGGAGCCCCTGGAATAAGAATCAATTTATTCCTAATAGGATATTCCACGCCGTCATTACACGGTGTAGGATATTCCTCCCTTTTATAAATTAATTGAGGCGTATGAAAATGTCCGGCGATTATCAATCTATAATCATACTTGTAGAGTTTTGATGCCTGAAGAAATTTCTTCTGCTCTGCTATATAGTCAAACCCGGCTTGCGCCCCTGCAAACCCGGTATGCATAAGGATTATATCCGCCCCTCTTATCGCCTTCATCTCTGATAAAACATCCTTGCAGAAGGGGATTCCGCCTATAACCGTATCCCCCTGTTTGGTAATACAGCCTTCTCTAGGATCAAGTAAAATACGGCCTTTGCCCACAAGAGCCCGCATCGAATGATAGTGCGGGCCCGCTTCCGCTTCATCGTGATTCCCGGGGATCATTACTATTGGAATTGGAGATGCCCGCAATTGCCGCGCTACCAAATCGTATTCCGTTACGTCTATCTTAGGAGTATGAAATAAATCTCCCGCGAATAATATAGCATCGCAATTATTATCCTTGGATGCCTGAAGAATATTCTTCAGGACAGAGATGATTGATAATAAGCGGGAATTCACGCCGCGTTTAGATAGATGGGCAAACGCGGGCCAACGATATGCATGAAGATCGGAGAAGACTAAAAATTTTGCCATAACAAATCATGGCCTTCTATCGGCTATTCCTTCGGCGCTCTTTTCGTCTCTACAGGATGGGCATAGAAGTTTGCTACCAAATTCATTAATAAATATCTGCATACGTTCTTTGGAATCGCTAAAAGCCATCTTACACTTATAACAATTCACTACTATTTGATCCGGACAATATGCATAAGGCCATTTAGCGGGCTGTCTCGCCTTACACCGTGGACAATGCGCGGCCTCGCCAGACTTTTCGGCATTGATAATATCTGGCATCGGCATCCCTAGAGCCGCCGCCGCTCCCGCGAGAGCGACGAGACTTCTATGATTCGGCTTCTTTTCTTCCATCTTCTATCTCCGTCCTCTCACTCCTATGAGCCTTTATATGATTATGTTCCTGGACGTGCTTCATTATCAATTCGTATGTCTTAGCTAATATCGCCCACTGACGGAGATTAAACATCCCCGTAAAATTAAATCTACATCCCGCAAATTCGTTGTCTATGAACGTTATTGCAATAGGCTCATTAACTTCATAATCCTGTAAGGAAGGTTTGGCCCCCAGCGTATAATAATATTCCTTTTTCTCCTGTATCTGCAAGCCTCTTATTTCAATAATCATAAATCCCCCTAGTATATAGCCTTTATCAATTCACGGTGCTTGCGGACAACCCTCTCGATATTCTTCGCTCTGAATCTCATGTTACGATACTTATACCGATTCTTAACTTTTTCAATCTTCCCCTGAGATTCCAGAAATTCGGCAAGGCCCCCAAATCTATCAAAGCCTTGCTTCCAAAGTATCTTTAAAGGAGCCTTTCTGAATGGCTCCGCACATTTATTTTTCTTCACAAACATATTACATATGACGCCGACAGGAACGCCGCCGGGAGCGTCTATCCGGCCTCCCCTTCCAAGAGAAATTCTAACTGATGCATGGAATTTTAGAGCCCGCCCTCCGGGAGTAGTGGTTTTCTCTCCAAACATAACTCCGATCTTATCCCGTACTTGATTAATGGCGATATAAGTAGCCCTACTCTTTGATACATCACGGGCAATATGGCGCATGAGCCGGGACATGGCCCGCGCCCTCGCGCCCATTTCAGTCTCTTTCGGCATCTTCCTCTTGAGTTTGGCATCGTATGTCCATTCACCTTCTGATGAAGTAGCGGCAACGGAATCATGGAGGAATAAAACCATGATATCCTTATCAATCTTCTTTAGAGCGTCAAGAATGATAAAGAATTCTTTTTCCAATTCCTCTATGGTTTCAGGCTTTCTATAAATTACTTGATCGACATTAAGCCCGACTCTGTGCATAAACTTTTTAGGGGCTGTTGCTTCAGTATCGAATATAACTACAACAGCCCCTATCTTCTGGAATGCCTTCGCTATCTCCCATCCCAAAAGACTTTTCCCCGTACTCTCATCCCCGTAGATTTCCAGTATTCTGCCTATAGGAATTCCGTTCCCCAAGGCCAGATCAAAGGCATGAATTCCCGTCCTCTTCCATTCGATCTTAGGTGGCTGGCCCAGTTTGCGGATCAACAATCGAACGGCTTCCGCCAGGAATACCTTTTTCTTAGCCATTGGGGAACGGCTCCTATAGTTATCAACCCCGGTTACTTCTTTCCCTTCCTTATCTTATCAAGCGCATCGTTTACATCGAACTTCTTCCCCTTCTTATCCTTCTTCTTAGGTTTCTCGTCGTCGTCTTCCTCTTCGTCATCGTCGTCTTCCTCTTCGTCGTCTTCGTCGTCGTCCTCATCCTCCTCTTCGTCGTCGTCCTCTTCGTCGTCCTTGGACTTGGACTTGGATTTCTTGGACTTCTTCTTCGGCTTCTCCTCCTCTTCCTCTTCGTCGTCCTCATCCTCCTCTTCGTCGTCCTCATCCTCCTCTTCGTCCTCATCATCGGACTTAGACTTAGGCTTGGATTTCTTGGACTTCTTAGATTTCTTTACAGGCTTTTCATCGTCCTCTTCATCATCGTCATCATCGTCTTCATCGTCCTCCTCATCGTCTTCATCATCTTCCTCATCGTCGTCATCGTCTTCATCAGACTTCTTTCCCTTGGACTTAGACTTTTTGGATTTCTTTGCGGGCTTTTCGTCTTCATCGTCGTCTTCCTCATCATCCTCATCATCTTCCTCTTCGTCGTCGTCCTCTTCCTCCTCATCATCCTCATCCTTGGCCTTTGACTTTTTGGACTTCTTCTTTTTCTTGGAGGGCTTTTCCTCTTCCGCGTCTTCGTCGTCGTCTTCTTCCTCTTCCTCTTCGTCTTCCTCCTCATCCTCTTCCTCTTCGTCGTCATCATCCTTTTTGGATTTCTTGGAAGACTTGGACTTCTTTCCCTTCTTAACCTTCTTCTCCTCCTCTTCCCCCTCTTCGTCCTCCTCCTCTTCGTCGGCGTCCTCTTCCTTCGCCTCTTCGTAATCCCCTTCAAGCATGGTTTCCATTTCATGCGCCGAAGGATACTCCACAAATTCCTCGATGTCTTGCGCTTTCGACATAAGTTTCCTCCAGTTTTTCAACTTAGACGGATTCTTAGCAACTTTGACTTGATAAGACGTATCAAGCCCTTCTCCACTTTTCTCTATCTTTACATCATATCCTTTTTCCCCATCGGTGATATCGCCCCACTCATCATCAGCAAAATAGGAAAGCAACTGCTCGTAAATCTGAGGACCGAATTCCCAAACTAGAGGGATATTCGGATCGCCATTTCGATCTATGATATTGGTAACGAACGTCCTCTTCCCCGCAAGGCGCTTCGCCAACTCAATATCACCACTACGGCGGGACTTGAATAACTTCGCCGTAACCTCATGGGCAGGACAACGCTTTCCGATGGACTGGGGACACGGAACGGGGCGCTTCAGGATTCCGAAATGCCGCATATACTCTAAACAGAATTCATCCCCACGCTTCGGGGGAAGAATCCGAATCCTGTTCTCCCCGTCCTCTGGACGCCAGAATCTTCCTCCGCTCTGCCTCCTTTCCTTGTCTTTATTCCACCGATGCAACTTCTTCCGCATTTTCGCTACATTGACGGCCATGCTTTTCTCCTTTATCAATCACGATTCTTTTTCTTTTCCTTCAGGAAACATTCTACGTCATGCTCTGCCCTCCGATTAGCACCGATGCTTATCAGACAATCCTTCCGTTGATCGAATGCATCTCTAGCCGCCTGTACTATTTCATACTGCTCCTTCGCCGCAATCAATCTATTTACCAAAGCCAATCGCTCAGAATCATTCATCACCTTTGCCTTAATCGCGGCTTCCGTCAGTTTTGCATCTCCCTTGCTCTCGCGGATTTTCAAATCTATTTCCGCTTCATATTGCTTCAGCCGATATTCGGCCTTCTCTGCCTTCGCGTGCGCCATCGCGCACATAGAGGCAAACCACGCGAATTTACTTGGTTGTTCCCCTAATTGGCTATCCAGATCATCACGCTCTATTTTCAGTTCCTCTTCCAGATCAAATTTATAAATTCGATCCTTGTCAATCTTTACAACAAAATTCATCTTCATGCCGTCTTCTCCTTAATAATTTTCTGTGCATCCCTAAAATTTCTACATCTGCACTTTCTACACGGGCCGGGAGAATCTGCTCCACGAATATTAATAAACTTTTTTATCTTCGCCGGAATATAATGGACGTGAGATTTCCTGTAGTGACCGCATATGCATAGACGCGCCATAGGCCACAACGTACTCATATCTATTAAAAAAGGGGGGCTGTGGGGGATTTGATCCTGGAGAACGGGGCACGAAGACGGGGGAGTTCATCCCCCTCATAAATATCGGAGAAAGTGATATACTCTTCCGATGCTACCGACCCGCGTCTCATTCCCACAGCCCCCAAATAATTTCGTTATCTAGAAAGATTTGTAATTACTGTTGCAAATTCTCTAACCGCAAGTCTTAAAGTTTTCATTTCTCGAACGTCATAGAGAACGGAAGCCGGATGAATTGAAAAAGTTGTCCATGCTTCAAATCGAGGGATGAATTCCGTTTTCCCACTCAATGCTGTAATCCCCTTAGTCAAACCCTTCACTAGATATAACGGGCTATTACCGCATGACAAGATGAATTTCGGTTTCAAAGTCTCAATCAGAATGGTAATCCAGGGACAACGTTTGATCGGTTCCGGAGTCTTGAGTTTATTCCCGGGAGGACGGCAACATACGCAATTACCAATGATACAATCTTCCCGATCAATCCCGGCCCTCTTTAATTCTCTGAATAGCAATTGACCACTCTTCCCGATAAATCCTTCGTTGGCATCGTCCTCTTCCCCGCCAGGAGCCTCCCCCAATATGAGGATATTATTATTACCAATCGTGGCGGGAACGGGTTTCCGGCAACCCTTATACAGGGGACATTGTTTACAACTATGCACGGCCTCCCGATATTCTTTCACGGGAAAATCTTTAGGGACTTCCCCCAACATATCGAGTTTCAGGAAACCGGGTTTCCCCCTGGAGATACTATCAAGCGTGACTACATCCTCGACAAGGCACTTATTAATTGACGCTCCCCTGAATCTCTCTGGTTTAGTAAGTCTGAATACCGCCGCTTCGCCCCTCAATCTCTCTATCGTCTTTTGTCTCTTGGTATATAAATCGTGAGGATAGACGGCAGAAACAAATCCCGTCCCATCGTCAAGATTACCAAACACTCCCCCAAGAGATTCGCTGGCTTTTTTGGCCTTCTCCTGATACGAGAATTTCAATGACATAGCCTGAGCAATATAAAGCCGGGACATTTCGCCCAATTCTTTCTTTATCAATCCTACATTATGGATATGCAGATGATCCCGGATTACTTGCGCCAGCTTTCTATAGGGGCCCATAATATTGCTATACGCATTGAAATTAAGAGCGTCGGTTTGATATTGAAAAACTTTATCCTCATTCAACTTCCAATCATGCTCAAGATTTTTCTTCATACCCTCCAGGGTTTCGGAGAGTTTATTTTTCGTCCCAATCTGTGCATACAGTTCTTCAAAGTGAATCTTCCAGAGTTTTGAATCGTCTTCGGATAGAATGTTATCGAAAGCCCCGGCCTTTATGAGCATCTCGACGACTCTTTTATTGCAACGTCTACGGTCAATATTATCAATGAAGTGTTGAAGATTCTGGAAGGGCCCGCCCATCTTTGCGCGTGCTTCCAGGATCGTCTCTTGCGCCTTGGGCCCGCAATTCGCCACTTGAGCCAATCCAGCCAAGAGCTTTTTATCTTTGATAATCTTCCATCCCGGAAGCGATTTATTTATATCGGGAAGTTTAACGTCGATACCCAAACGCTTCCCTTCCTTCAGGACGATATCAATCTTTTCTTCCTCACTCGCGGATTCTTTGTTGTCAACGTTTCCGCAATCGAGATATGCACAAATAAATTCTGTTGGATAATAAACTTTAAGCCACATAGTCAAATACGCAAGCATGGCGTATTCGATACTGTGGCTAAGGTTGAAAGCATACTGCGAGAAGAAGCGAAGATTATCAAAGAACTCTTCCGCCTCTTCTTCTTCCAGCATCTTTTTCTTGACGCATCCCTTGACGAATTTTTCTTTGTACTCTCCCCATGCCTCGAAGCCTTCCTTCTTACCTATAATTTTACGGACCTTATCAGCCTCTTCCCATGGGAATCCCGCCATAAAAGAAAGCAGAAACATAACTTGTTCTTGGTAAATTATCTGGCCTTGCGTGCCGCCCGTGATTTGCTTATGCACAGAGTTATAATACTTCGGCCTCTCACGTTTATTCCGGCACTCCGAATATTTCTTGGTTATCCCGGCCTGTAGACATCCTGGACGCCAGAGAGCGATAGCATCGGCAAGGATCGAGAACTCATCAACCTTTAATTCGGCACAATACTGTTGCAACCCCTTCGATCCGATTTGGAATCCACAAACTGTACTTCCTTCTGCTATCTCTTTGTATACTTTTGGATCGTCAAGTGATAATTGATAAAAGTCTATCGTCTTCCCGTGCCTCTCGAATATCAAATCCTTCGCCGCGCTCATAACGGACAGCGTTGATAATCCTAGCACGTCAAGTTTCATGAGCCCCTGGAATTCTAAATCCCTCTTATCCCAATTGACGGTTATTTTCCCCTTGCGATTGATTAAATAGCAATTGCCATGTTTGCGCAAATCCCGTTTGCTTACAACAAGGCCCGCCGCATGGACGCCAGCGGAGCGGACTTGCCCCTCTAACTTTATCGCGTGCTTGATAACGTTCGGATGCCGATGCTTGAATTCTTTAGCTTCTTTGAAAATCTTTACGCTATCCGATATCGAGCTTTCCGCTCTCGCGTCATTGTCCGGACGAAATAGTATGCATTTCGTCATTTGCATGACTTCGGGGCGAGGGACTCCGAATACCCTGGATACATCCTGGACCGCTTGCCTCCCGCGCATGGTCCCGAACGTGGCAACGTGCGCGACGTGCCACTCTCCGTATTTCTCGCGGAGATAATTTTCAATCATGTAGCGTTTACGGTCCTCGAAATCCAAATCAATATCTGGAAGATCGACTCGACCCGCCGCCAGGAACCGCTCGAAGACGAGCCCGTATTTTATTGGATCAACTTCGGTGATATGCATAAGGTAAGCGACAAGGGAACCCCCCACCGATCCGCGTCCGGGCCCGACTAGAATTCCGGCCTCTTTTGCAAATGAAACTACATCCGCGACAAGCAAAATATATCGAGTGAATCCACTATTGATAATTACGTCAAGCTCATATTCAAGACGCCGATTATATGTATTGTTCTTGTCGAAGCCCCGCCGACTCATTTCAGCCATGCATTTCTTTACGAGATATTTTTTTTCATCCCACGAAAATACGCGGGGCAATTCAACGGGAATTCTTTCCAACTTGAATGTACATTTCTCCGCTATTTCTCTGGTATTCAGAATGCATCGTTTCGCCGTTTCAGAATCGACGTGCATACGTCTAAGAGAATGATAAACTTCGTTTGCGTCTTGAAGGTAATTTTTCTTGGAATCAAATTTCCAACGCTTCGGATCATCCCATGATACGCCATGCTGACTCACGGCTAGAAGGACTTCATGAGTTTGGTAATCTTCGGCCCGTAAGTAATGGGCGTCACAAGTAACTATAGGTTTAATCCCCAGCCTCCGGGACATTTCCAAAGCACATTTGTTGACGGTCTTTTGACGCTCGATATCGTCCAGGGGCATCGTTTCCGCGTATAGGTCTTCCCCATAGACTTCCGAATAACGCTCCAGAAGCCCTATACCGCCCTCAGTGTTCCAAAATGGACTCCCTACGCAGCCCGTAGAGATTACAACGTTCCTACGCCATCCTGGAGCTTCCAGGGGGTATTCCAGGGGGAGGAAAGGGCGTGCTGCATATCCGGCTTTCCGGACGCCTTCAAGGTTCGCATACGAGAGCCCCTTCATCAGGGCTTGGAATCCTTCAGCGTTTTTAGCGTGTATGGTTAGATGTAAATTCTTTTGGTAATCTTTGAACTCCGGTTCCCAATTTTCCAGGAGATAGAGTTCAACCCCGTAGATTCCCTGGAGCCCGTTCTCAGCGCACAGATTTGAAAATCTTACGGCCCCGTCCATGTTGCCATGATCGGTGATTGCCAGAGCCTTGTAACCGCTTTCTTGGGCCCCCTTGCAGAGCCGCTCCAGTTTTATCGCGCCGTCTAGAAGTGAATGTTCCGTATGATTATGTAGCTGAACAAAATCTCTGTTCTTCATCTATGCACGCTCCGGAGAGTTTAGATTTGATTGATAATCCTTGTGCATAGCGAAGATTTCCGATTTAGGCCAGCGTGTTTTCCGTAATCGAGGCTCTACGCGAGAGCCCCGGTTACGGCCCCCTCCCGCCATGGTGGTAGCGGGAGGGGACCGCTTTTTGAGGGGGATTACACGGCCCGCTTATAGACTCCATGAGCAACGCGCTTGATCCATCCCATCTGCCCAAACCAGTAAATCAGGACGTTGATTCGGGCGGGGGCGAACTTGATCTTCACTTCGGGCAGCTTACAGAATTTGGTTATCTTGGCTTTCAGATCGTTGATCTCGATCTTATCGGACTCCTTATAGAGTCCGGAAATCACAGCCCAAAAAGCCCAAATAAAAGTACCTTCCCGAAATGGGGAGTCGCCCTTTTTCTTCCCCTTCTTCTTCTCGACCTTTTCGACCTTCTCCGCTTTCGCGGACTTCTTCGCCTTCTTCTCCAGCTTTGCGGCCTTCCGATCCTTCTTACTCGTCTTATTTTTACTGCCAGGAGGACGGCCCCGCTTTCCCTTCTTATGCTTTGCCATGCTTTTTTCCTTTCATCGCTTCAGTTTGTAGCATCGACCGTTGGCAACGTCTACGGACGACGCAAATCCCACAATCCAAATTAAATGGCTTCATCAAACGTCCAAAACAGTCTCCTTTGAATTCCCTTTTCGCCAAAGACGGATATCTTATTCTCATACCACAAGATATAACGTCTCCAGCTAGGAAGTCAACCTAATTTTCTCAATATAGCCTCCTTTCGCTTCCTGAAGGAAACATCCCGCGCCTTCCGGAGACTAACATTATCAATCATATCCCTAACCTCTTTACGGCCCAATGCCATCTCAAGGCAACGGATATGGTAACGATAATAATCCCATGGAAGGAGTCCGGAACTGGACAGATTGACATGAACTTCGATGGATTCCCCGATGTTATCCAGGGATTCCATTTTATCAATCCTATTCTTCGCTCCGAACAAATCCGCTAGATGCCTTCTGAAAGATACCTTGAAAAGTTTAACAATCTCTTCGCCGTGCGCTTTTGGATATCGCTTTACCACTCGCCAAAGAACGAAGGACGCCTCCTGAATCAAGTCCTCTTTGCCCAATAAAATGCTCTGTCTCCTGCATCTACTGGCAATCGACCGGATATAGGAATTCAGAAGGTCCATATGCTCAAGATACCGCTTTTGCGTTACCATCTAATCCCCCCTTCTCCGATTTAGCAATGATGTCAAAGAGATTCTTTAGATCGAATTTCAGGATTGATAACTCGACAACGGACGGCTTAAAGAGATATGCATACGTCCTATCCAGGAGCCTCCGCGTCTCTTTACCAATCCACTCCGTATTTCCGATAACGGACTTTTCACTCCTTTCGGTAAATGTCGGAGCCGGAACAAAATAATCCGGAGGAGAAACCTTGTGCGGATGAGAGCGGAGGCAGAGCCGCTCCATGGCCCGCTCTGCCTCCGCGTCCTCAATCACTTCGCTATGCACGTCCGCAAGAGTGAAGTTTTGATCGAAAACAATCCAAGCCCTTCGCTCCTGCACGGTCTTTCCCCGGCGCACGCAATCGACGCGGACTTGAACAGGATTACCAAAGGTAGCGGCACTCTGGCCCCATCCCTCCGCAATCCTATAGATATCGCCCGTCTTATTATGTCTCAGCACTTGCGCCATGATAATCCCCCGTTTCTTACTTCTTCTTCTTTTCGTCCTTCTTCTCCGTCTTCGCGTCCTTCTCCTTCGCTTCCTTCCGCTTTTCGCGGAGTGTCTCAAGCTCCCGATGAATGCAAGAGGGGCAGAAAAGATCGCCATGAGGGCACTTGAACCAAGCCGCCGCCTTCAACTCGTACTTCTCTTCCTTGACCACTTCGGCATTCTTGCACATTGCGCAAGGCCCAATGGTCTTCGTCGCCCCCAATCCATCGGAGATTTTCTTCTCCATCTCCTCAACCGTCTTGAGGAGGGCGGGATTGGCCTTCGCCAATTCCTTCAACATCGAAGTCTGACTTGCCAAAAGAGCCGCCATATCCTTTTTCGAGAATGCCATGTATCCTCCATCAATTTATCAATTGGCCTTGCGGAACTTTACACGCGCCACAGGGGGAGCGACGGCAATTACTCGCCGTGCCGCCATTGTCTTCCCGTCCCGGTAATCGCGGAGCCTAATGCGAAGTTTCTGGAGAGCGAGATAAACTTGACTCTCTGTAATCCCCGCCGTATCCGCAATCAACCTCCGATGGAATCCGTATTCCGCCATATACTCAATTAGGCGGAATAGATTGTCCCGTTGATCCGGAGAGACATTTCTCCAGAGCGGGGCCGTTGTTCCTCTCTTTTTTAATAGCGGCATTTAGACCTCCACATTCATCGAAACTGGGAGCCTAAATCCGCAATTGGGACAGCACTTCAAAGGAATGGCAATTGTCTTCGGATTCTTACTCATGCTGATGAATTGCCTTCCCCTTCGCCCGCGCTTTTTCCTCCAGTATCCCCAAGGCTTACGGACCTTCTTCGGTTTTTCTGGAGATGCCGGAATTTGATCGGATGGTTTTGGGTTTGCCATTTCTCACCTTCCTGGAAATCCTAGAAATCAAAAGATCAAGGGGGCCCTCCCCGTACAATTGTTTTAAGAGGAGGGCCCCCGCAAATTGTTAAATCTCTAAATCATATAAATATCCTCCCACCGGATTACAATTTGTTACCATAAATTCCTAATCCAATTTGCCGTCATTCTAATCTAATCTAATCGTTTGTTTCTCTCTTTCCCTGCTTCGATTGAATTATCTAAGCGTCCAGAGAGAAATAATTTCGGGGGCCCGTTCACAGCACGGGAGGATTTAGCCGTGGATGTAAGTATTCGTATGGGGGACTGCCCCCATATTTTCCTTACAGGGCGCAACGGCATACCAACCCCGCGCCTCAAGGCGGGGCCCCCTGCACGTTTCAGATCGCCAGCTAATGCACGTTGGGAACATAGACCCTCCATAAAAAAATTGGTAATCTCGCCGTAAGAAGCACGGGCTTTCTCAGGGAAGGAAATCTCCAGTCCCCTTTGAGACATTTGAGAGTCGATCAAGCTCCCGTTAGTACCCGTGCGCCCTACGGCGAGATTATCAAGAGCCTCTAAATTCGGCCTATGCGCCACATGGATAAGAAGGGCGCAAGCCCCGTGCCGCGGCAACCGGGACATAGGCCGATGATTAGGGGTACTTGACAGAGTGATAATAGTATGCATGGGGCCGTTAAGAGAATTCCTGACGGCCCGATAAACTCCGGAATTCTCTACGCTGTAAACGGCTTGCCTCCGCTTCATCGGGCGATTATCGGAGATGGGCAAGCGGCCCCGATACATACGAATATGATTATCAATACTCATTTTTATTCCCATAGTGGGCCCGCCGGGAATCGAACCCGAATTAGTTGATTATGAGTCAACCCTTCTACCCTTGAAGTACAGGCCCGCATTATCAACGCTCCATCATCGACTTCCAGGAATCGGGGACTTCTTCAACGGTCACCCTCGCCCCTATCTTTACCAAATCTATCCTACGCCGATAAGCGTGCATCTGGCAAAAATGCTCTTCCTCTTCCGATTGACCGGGAAGAACATATTTCAGGATTCGATTTATTTCCCCGGAGCAACTTTCTCCGGGAAATTGGACGGGGCGACACCGCATCACTACACCCTCTGATTTATTTTCTCAGAATAATTCCTGGCGTCTTCAATGTGCTTAAAGAATTCGATCTTCCACAGAAACGATTGCCAGCGTTGGGGAGTAAAACTCCCGGGCTGGCACTTCCACCGATTCAGCACAATGGCCCGCTCCCGCGTAGGATCGGATTCAGTTAAGACATACATCTCATTCTCGATTGCCGGATATGCTTGATCGTATCGAAGCATATCGAACGGAAACTCCCCGACCCCTACGGCAACCGCATATTCTAGACAATGATTTGAAGCCATGTCTTCGCCCTCCACTTAATATAACGATCCATCCCCGAATGTCAATTGAAAAAATTGAAAAAGAACTCTAGGGAGTATCACTATAGACAGAAACCCCCATTCTCTCCCTATTCTCATTTCAGGCCCCCTTCATATACTCAATAAACTCCTTCGCCCCCCGAAGAATGCCCTTCACTCTCTTATACTCCTCTTCCATCCTACTGCAAGATTCTTGATGGTATATTAATGTGTCCTTTAGCTTTTCCAAATTGTGAATGACCCGCTCGATTATATCGAACGAAGTTTCTACCCCGGGTTCGCCGTGCTGAAATCCGGCACTCCCCCCATACGGCATCGAACAGAAAAGACGATTGATAATAAACGTTGCGTCTGTCAGAGAACGATGTTTTCTGGACATCTTACGCTCCTTCCTCTAAGACATTCTCAAAACCACATTTACGACAACGGAATTTACGGCCCCCATCGTATTTCTCGCGGAGAAAGCCTCCGCACTTCCGGCAACGGTGCTTCATCACAAATCGGACACATTCCAATCCCCTTAAAAGATTACCAAAAAAGTAAGGCCCCTGTCCTGCCGCTCCCCGTGGAAGAGGAACGGCAGATAGAAGCCCTTGCTTCGGGAGCTAGGAAGCCGGATGTATCAGCTTCGCCAGCTTATTGAATACCGCCGAATTCAAATCCTCCAATTTCATGACCACTTCGGATTTTCCAGGCATCTGACTCTTGATATTGTCCTGAAGAATCCCGATGCCGACAAACTGAATGTTATACCTCCGATCAACTTCGGTGGAGAGATAGCCAAGCTCTCCGGAACCTTTGTTGGAATCATCCGCATCCGTCAACATAATGCACACTCTCTTCTGTGCATCCTGTTTGAGCAAATGATCCATGGCGTAATTTGCGGCCTCATACGGAAGAAAGGCCCCCAACGGAATGTAGTTTACCAAACGTCCCTTTACCGCATTCCACGCCTCATTGAATCCCTTGTACTGAATCGCGTAGTGACCGTCCCAATGGAAACTTCCCCAATTCCTTTCACTGGGACAACGGAAATTCATCTGGTAGGAAACGATCTCGAACTTGACGCCAAGCGAATTGAAGACCTCGCCCAGCGCGTATGTCAAAACCGAAACCGCTCCCGCCTTGCACGCGAGGAACTCTTCCACCCCCATTGAAAGGATGCTTGCCGTTGCTCTGATACCAGCAGGAGTTTCCGCCATCGAGCCGGAATCGTCCAGCACGATAGAAACGGCGGACTTGAAGGACTTCTTCGCGGCCTTGCGGGAGAAGATATTGACGCTGGCCTCCGTAGCGACCTTATGCACAAGCCCCGCGTCAATCTTGCCCTTCTTCGTTCCGCGCTCCTGGGCAATCTTCGCTTCGGCTTCCAGAGCGGCGGAAATCTGCCTCCGAAGGTTGGGGATGATTTCTTCGGCCTTCTTCTGGACGGCGAGGAAACGCTCCGCATACATCGGAGCCATCGGAGTTTTCTTCGCTCGATACTGCCGCCAAGACATCATCAGCCCCTTGCGGCTCGTCATAACCATTTCTTCTTTGACTAAATCAAGGTGCATCGCCTCGCCCTTGCTATTCGGGGCGATTTCCCGCTCCTCATCGTCATATCGAGTATGCCGCCCGCTGATATGGATCGGAGGAAGATTGACTTTACCAAACTTCGGAACTTTCTTTCCCCCCGTCGTATCCACAACTTCGGGCGAGGCGATTGCCTCCATATCATCAATCGCCTTTTTCTCGTCCTCGCTTACTTCCCTGTCTTCGTCTTCGTCCTCTTCCTCCTGTTCCTCCTGTTCGTCCTGCTCTTCCGCCTCCTGTTCGTCCTGCTCTTCGTCTTTGTCGGCTTCCACTTTCTCGAAAGTGTTGGCCTTCCCCGTATTGATAACGATCCCTTCGCCCCGCTTCAGCATCTCCTTAACCTTGTCGGAAAGCGGGATCATGAGAACCGCGCCCATGAAGGCCCCGGGCCCGCCTCCGAATCCCGTATCCTGCCGAAAGGCGTCGTTCACGTCCGCATGATCCTTGCAGTTCCACTCGCCGCACTTCGGGCAAATCCCCGAATCTTCCTTGCCGTACTCCGAACCGAAAATCGTTTCGTCTGACATACCATCCTCCGATCATTACCAAACCCTTAGCCATAAAAACCCCGTTCCGTTACTCATGTTCTCATCATGAGTAACGATATGGAGATTTTATATATCTTACTGTGGGAAATTGATAATCCTAACGACGGGATCAACAACCCGCTCCCTCTCATCCGCCAGGAGTGTAGAGAGATAGATATTAGCGAGAGCCTCTTCTATCCCCCACTGACGGGCCTTGAGCCCCACGGCAATCATTGTTCCCATGGAACAGAGGACGGGAAGATGCTCGTCTATCGAACGCCTCCGGATTGCCTTGGCCATCTGCGTGAGGGCCCGTGCCATTTCGCGCCCCACCCCGTTGGCTTCGATGATATCGGCCTCATTCTCCGCGTAGTCAACGAAGAAAACGCCGCCCGTCCACCTTCTGCAAAACGCGGGATTCATCGTATTGACTCCGGGAAATTCGCCATGCTCATCGAGCCGGAAGGTATTCGACGTTGCCACGATGGTAAGATTCCCCGCCGGAATCTTTAGTAACTCGCCGTGAATCTCGATCTCCCTTGAGCCGTCCTTTCGCAATTCCAAAACCCGATGAAACCGAAAGCACGTTTCGGCGGGAGAAGCCGTGATTTCGTCCGCAATGAAGAGAATTTTTTTCCCTTCACTTGCAAGGCGGCAAGCCCGTCCGAAATCCCCTTCGTGCCATTCCGTAACCGTAACTCCCGCCTCCTGTCTGAGCGAAACCTCCCCGATAACCTCCGCTTCTCCGGTGTCCTTGTGGAAATTGGTTCGGATGGTTTCGCGGTTTCCGTCTGCCTTGGCCAACTGTAAGGCCATTTCAGTTTTCCCGGAGCCGCTGGGCCCGTACAGGAAAATGTTGTTTCCCTCGCGCACGCTGACGAGAGCAAGCCCAAATTTCTTGTGCGGGATATACCGCCCGATCTTCGCGGGAATGACCGGAATCGTTGGGCCCGTCTGAACCGCCACTGTCGCCGCTCCCGGTTTCTGAATGAGCGGGCAAGAAAGAGCCGTAACGTTGATACTCCAGACGGCATCCAAGTCAAAAACGTCTTTCTTGTATTGGGCCCGCACGCGAAGCCCGTCCAGCATATTGAGAATCGTCGCCAGTTCCCGGATTCTCCTGGGATGCTTCACAATCCCGGAGTCAATCAACTGTTGCGCGGTCTTCGGGCCCTCCTGCAAGAGCTTGAAAAAGTCCCGACACTTGGAATTGTTCCCATACGGGTTTACTAAATCCTTCTCGCTGCTCATATCTCCATCCTCCTCTAAAAAAAAGTTTTCCAATCCTACGCGGGGTCCGCGTCCTTTCGGACGGGACACCGTACAGGATTGATAATCAAACTTCATCCCAGCTTATATACTTAAATCCTACTGACTCACGGGTAGGATTGTTTTCTCTAACCTTAGTGTAGAGGAAAACTTCTGCCTTAACCTTATTCCCGCTCTTATCCCAAATATAGCGGGCCGATCCTTCCCTCCCCGGATTGATAACGGCCATGAACCGCTTCCACTTTGTTATTCCATTCTCCTTAACCGATTTCCCTTCATCGAGAGCCCGCTTGATTCTTTCCTCTATGACGGACCTCATTTCCTTCGAGTAGACGTGAAGCGTTCCTCCGATCATTATGGTGCAGATTTTCTTCTCTTCAAAAAGTTTTCCAAGATTAGAAATAGCTTCCGCGAAAACCTTACGCATTTCCTTTTTCATTTTTTCTCCTCCTCAAAAAGTTTTCCAATCCTACGCGGTCCTCGCCCCGCTTGCGCGGGGGAGGACCGTACAGGATTGATTAGGTGAAGTATCCGTCTTTATCAACCACGCATTTGACTCCGGACTTCCCGCCCCGCTTGTACTCGCCCATTAGTCCGAAATCCGTTCCATCCTCTCCAGGTTCCAACTCGCGCCAGCCGCACCCGCAGCACCGATACCGCTTGCTCCCCACGATAGCGACATCTCCGACCGAAACGGAAGGAAGGGGAAGAGGCTGAAAGTCATTCTGCCCCCACTTGAAAATATCCTCAAGAACTTCTTTTACATCCCTCAATTTCTGCCCCGTATACGGAACCTTGACTTCGCGCTTTTTCCCGTTTGCCCATGCCCACAATTCCACAACGTAAATGATGCACGCCATAACCATCCTCCACTATATTAGGGGCCACCGAATCTAACCCGTCCACTCGCGGGCCCCGCCCCCTCCCCTACAGGGGGAGGAGGGGGGACCGTAAGAGGATGGACTATTGAGCCGCCCTCACCACTTCCGCCCGCGTAGGCCGCTTGAAGAATCCGAACTTCGGATCATCCTTCGACGGCTCCACTTGCGCCATGAAGTAAACCACGTCTCCATTTTTGGGGTCAATACTGTTGGGGACCGAACCCCAAACCTTGAAGCCCTCATCGGCCCGAACCAACATCTTGAGCGTATCCCCGAAATAGGACTCCTGAATCTTTGTGCATAACACTTCACCCCGGATTTCAACCCGCCCACTGGGGCAAGGTTGAGCGGCAGCGGCTTCGGCCGCTTTCTTCGCCTCGCGTTCCGGCCTTGTCTCGATTTGATTCAGGAGCTTGCCGACGAAGGCGATTTGCTTCTCACTAAGCCCGCCGTACTGGATTAACTTCCCAACGATATCGCGGATGATTGACTCCTCATTGCCGTTCACGGTCCCGCCGTGAATCTCCCATGCTTTTGAAAGGTTCAGAGTCTTCAGAGTCGCTTCCGCTTTGGCGAGTCCAGCTTTGCGGGCGAGAGCGTCCTGAACCGCCGTCCGGAAGTAACGAAAGTCTGCCGAATTCCCGCACTCGCACTTCTCCGCGCAATCGCTACCCATGCGGATGTACGAATTGGTCTTCTTATGGTAGAAGAGAACCGTATAGATAGCGTTCACGCTCCCGCATACCATACAGTTCCCGCCATGCTCATGACCGCTGTACGTCCCGCCCGTGCGGGCCATATGAGCCTCGATCTTCGCCCGATTCATCATCAGAATTTCGCACGTCTCGATTCCTTCGACCTTGATACACTCCTGGGCAACGTACTCGTAATCCTCCGGGACAATCGCGCTGGGTTTGTGTGCGTCCTCGCGCTTCTGCATACCATCCTCCTCATTTATCAATCCAAACGCGGGCCCCGCCTCCCGGAAGTGAGGGGAAGGGGGACCGTACTAGGATTGATTAGCTCTCGATTACTTCGCTGTAACGGCGGATGATTCTCCAGTTCTTCTCTCGCTTCAGCTTCTTCTCATAAGACAAATGGCGCTTCGCGTCCTTCAAGTCCTGCGTCCCAATAGAATCAACCCAATTCCCTGCCGGGGCCTGAAACTGAATATAGTAAAACTTGTCCATCTCCATTTCCATTTTCCGCGTCATACCATCCTGCCGCCTCTCAATCAAAATACAACTTCTTCGAAAACGCTAGGCCTGATCCCTTGCCCGGCTCATCCTGGAGATCAGCCCCTCGTTGTCCTGGGCGACCGCCGCCGAATCCGCGGGCTTCCCCATGATCCGGTCCCTGAAGCGCCGAAGCGCAGCCTTACGACCTTCGTCTCCGGCCCAGCGTTCGAGCTGCTTGGGTCGGAGTTCCCGCTTGATGGCCTCGAGGACGTACTCCCGGCTGTCAGCGTCGATCACAGTTCCTTGGTCGAGGAAGAACTCGGTCAGCCCCAGGATGCTCATGTCAGGATCCCAGGTATTCTTCTTCACAGCCTGAACGAGAACATCGAAGAGCGGAGCCTTGCCGTCCACGACAGCCTGCCCCTTCTTGTTGAGAGGGAGCCCCTTGACCTCATAGTTCCGGAACGGCCCGATGGCATCGAGAACCGTGTCGTTGGCTTGCATGCCTTCACCCCAAGCACTCATAACTGTCTCCTTTCTAACCCTTCGTTTCCGACAAAGCTTTTATTTCCGACATGTTTGTTATTTCCGCGACATTGACTTTTCCCCCAACTTCCTCATCCCCCAAACCGTGAGGAAGTTCCGCTTGCGGCTCTTATCGCATCTCATTTTTCTCACCCTCCGAAAACCGCGCTCCAGGGGAAGGACGCCAGAAGAGCAACCGCGCAACCGATCAACGTCACTACCACCATCCCCTTGTGCATTTTCCATCCTCCTCAAAAAGGTTTCCGATGAGGACCAGCGTTTGAAGTCCGCTGGCCTAAATTGGAAATCTTCTTTTGCCTTGCTTGTCGCTTATGGTTATTTCGATCCGATACCCGTTACCGGATTTTCTGTAAAAGCAAAATCGGGCGGATCGTTTTTACCCCGCCTCAGCGCGGCCCCGTTTTGGGAACCCTTGCGCCCCGTCACTGGAGGACCAACCCCAGCATCCGGACCCTCGCGCAATTTCTTGGTACGCTTGCCGTTCTTACGGGTTTTTCGTCCCCGTCCTTCCGGCCCCGTTTTTCATACTGCGTACTTCTACCTATATATACGACATTCTTACCAATTTTGGGGAGAAAATTGATAAAAAAGTCTCAAATAGTTCCCGGAAGGGGGCCTTTACCAATTATGCCCTAGAAGGGCCTAGAAGGGCATACAGCGGCAGTTTGGTAAAGGTAGGGGAA
>Ga0315288_10003489_pt1 | contig 20081 bp, 14 predicted proteins | sample YL17G11_20_MG_FD_203454 | JGI IMG/M metagenome (GOLD analysis project Ga0315288, IMG submission 203454) | Sediment microbial communities from Yellowstone Lake, YNP, Wyoming, USA - YL17G11_20 | ecosystem: Environmental > Aquatic > Freshwater > Lake > Sediment | place: USA: Wyoming | collected... | reverse complement strand
GAGAGATCGAAATGACGCGAAAGAGGATTGAACGGGCGATCACGGTGCTGTGGACGACCGCCGTTATTTCGGTCGCCGGGCCGGGAATCTCTCATCTTTTCGGTTCCGCGGGAACCGTCGCAGTCCGAATCACCAAAGCCGTTCTCAGGGACAAAATCAAAGGCGGCTGGGCGGGCCAGACGATCGGCTGCACTTTCGGCGGGCCGACCGAGTTCCGCTTCAAAGGTACGTTCATCCAGGACTATCAGCCCATCTCCTGGAGCGACGACGCCGTCCTTTCGGCCTTCAAGAACTCGCCGGGACTCTACGACGACGTCTATATGGACTTGACCTTCGTCGACGTTTTCGAAAAGGAAGGAATCGACGCGCCGGCGGCCTCGCTCGCCAAGGCCTTCGCCAACGCCCGCTACCCCCTCTGGCACGCCAACCAAATGGCCCGCTACAACATCCTCCGCGGCATCATGCCGCCGAGGTCGGGGCATTGGCTGGACAATCCCCATGCCGACGACATCGACTTCCAGATCGAGGCCGACTTCGCCGGCCTGATGTCGCCGGGGATGGCGAATGCCGCGGGGGAAGTGTGCGATCGGGCCGGCCATATCATGAACTACGGCGATGGCTGGTACGGGGGCGTCTATATCGCCGCCATGTATGCCCTAGCCTTCGTCCGGAGCGACGTCGAGCGGATAGCCGAGGACGCTCTCGCCCTCCTGCCGGCCCGGTCGGCCTTCGCCCGGACCATGGGCGACGTCATCCGCCGGCATCGCGAGGACCCGGCCGACTGGAAATCCTGCTGGTTCAAGGTCTGGAAGACATGGGCCGAGGACGTCGGCTGCCCCGAGGGTGTCTTCTCGAGCTTCAATATCGACGCCAAGATCAACGCCGCCTGGGTCCTGGTCGGTTTGTTGTACGGCGAAGGGGATTTCGGGAAAACGCTCTCGATCAGCGCCCGTTGCGGCGACGACTCGGATTGCAATCCGGCGAGCGCGGGCGGCATCCTGGGGACGATGCTTGGGTACGAGAAGATCCCGTCGTATTGGCGGAAAGGATTGGCCGCGGCCGAAAACCTGCCCTTTCCTTACGTGAATATCTCGCTCCGGGAGGCATACGATCTCTCGTTCAAGCACGCCCTGGCTCAGGTCGCTAAAGCGGGCGGACGGATTACGGAAAACGACGTGGAGATCGTCGCCCCGCCGATCAAGGCCGTCCCGTTCGAAGCCGGATTCTCGGACCACTTCCCGATAGAGCGGCGTCCGCTCGGCGTCGAGCTCAAGACCGAAACCTCGTTTACGTTCACCGGCGTGGGCTTTGCCGTAAACGGCGAGGCCGTGTCCCGCGACGGACGGCCCCATCGCCCAGCCGTCGAAATGACCGTGGACGGCCGGGCCGCCGAGGTCGTGACCCTTCCGACGGAACATCTCGTCCGCTCGCCGACGCCGTTTTGGAAATACGCCCTGCCGCCGGGCCGGCACACCGTCCGCCTCAAGCTCTTCGGAGGAGCGACCCCGGCGTTTTCGGTCCGCCTCGCCGAGGTCGTGATCTATGACGCCCAATCGGCCAAACCCGCGCATTGACTTCTGACCGTCGAACACTTTTATCTCGGGACAAATCCCAAAGCTTACTTACGTCCGGGAGCGGCCTTCACTCCAGATCGGGTTTGAAGATCCGCTCCTCGCCGCTCTTCTCGGCGCCTCGGCGATGGCGATCCGGCCGATCCCGAACTTTCGTAAGCTTATGGCAGGCCAACGAGAGGCAAACTTTTCTACGGTCAGCATTTGCCTTCATTGACCCGGGGAACGGGGACGGTCATAATAACGGCGGAATATTTTTCCGGAGGTTCATATGGTTTCTCGCGCCGCCATCGATGAATTCTTGAAGCTGGAAGCCCTGGCCGTGGTGGGGGCGTCCCGGAAGCGGGTCAAGTTCGGCAACAAAGCCTATCGCGACCTCAAAGCGAAGGGCTACAACGTCGTCCCCGTCAATCCCACGGCGGAAACGATCGAGGGCGACCGCTGCTATCGCGACGTCGCCTCGCTCCCGAAGAATGTCCGGGGCCTCGTCCTCGTCGTCCCGCCGGTCATCGCCGAGCGGATCGTCCCGCAAGCTAAAGCGGCGGGCGTCACCCACATCTGGATGCAACCCGGCGCCGAGTCGAAGACCGCCGTCGCCTCTTGCCGGGAGAACGGGCTTACGGCCATCGACGGCCAATGCATCATGATGCATGCCGCGCCCGTCGGGGCCTTCCATAAATTCCATCGCTTCTTCGCCAGGCTGGGAGGCAAAACGCCGAAATGACAATCGACCTGCTTGCGAAATGACGAAATTCTCGATCGGGTTTGGTACGCCCCGATGTTCTACGCCGTCTTCCCCTTCACTCCCGACGTCGGCGCCCGGTTGATGCGCGCCGCCCGCCGCGCTTTAAAAACCATCTCTCCATAGTCATCATCCCGCGGTCTTTGACATGCCGAAACCGGCGATGTATTCTTTAGAAGGAACGAAAAATGAACGACTCGATCGCGATTCCGAAAGATCGGATCGAAGCTTTCTGCCGGAAATGGGGTGTTCGGGAATTTTCGTTTTTTGGCTCCGTTTTAGGCGCTGACTTCGGTCCCGAGAGCGACGTCGACGTTCTCGTCGAACTCGATCCCGCTCGGGGCAATAGCGTCTGGGACTGGATGGACATGATCACGGAACTGCGGGCCATCTTCGGCCGCGACGTCGACCTCGTCGAAAAAGACTCTATTCGGAACCCATTTCGACGGCGCGAAATTCTTTCCACATATAAGGTCATCTATGCCGGCTGAACGACGCGACGCGGCTGCTCGTCCCGCCCGCCGATTGAAAGCTCCCAAAGGGAGGCGGTTTATTTGGCCGGCGGCCGGATCTCGAGAGCGGCGACGTCGTGAGGGTTGATCCTGAGGCTGATTTGAAGCAGGGTCCGTCCTAAAACCGTCTTGGATTGGCGCGAGATGAGATCGGTCACCGCATAGGCCTGTTCGGGCGAAATTTCAAGGGGGACGATCGAGATTTCGGCGGCTTTTTCGCTCGAATTCGCCGCGGCGAAGCGCAGCACCCCGCCTTCCCCCGACATGGCGAAATCCATCTCCTCGCCCGCCCCAAGGACATCGAAAGGCCGTTTTACGCCGGCCCGTGAGAGAGCCTGATCGATGATGTCGCGGGAGAAATGGGGCATGGCCGAACCGAGCGCCCCGAGGCTCAGAGGGATCGTGATGACCCGTCCCTTGCCGACGTCGTTGACGAGCACGGCCGCCGTTCCGTCCTCGAAGACAGCGGCGGCCCGGCCTCCGCCGGGCTTCCAGCCTCCCGCGGGCGCGGGCGGAGCGTTGGACATGACGGATTTTCCGACGCGGACGAACAGCGGCTCCCGGACCTCGATCGTCCAATGTCGCCGCGGGGGCTCCTCCGTTCCTCCCGTGAGAGCCGCCCGATCGAAGAGGTCGCCATAAGGAATGCGCGGTCCGAATAGGATGGCCGTTCCGCCGGCTTCGACAAAGGCCTTGAGGAGGGCGCTGTCCGTGTCCTGCATTCCGGCGACGTCGGGAAGGACGAGGACGTACTTCCGCTCCAAGAGATAAGCGAGCTGTTCTTCGTTGAGGTGATAGGGATAGAACGGCAGGATTTCCTCGCCGCGCGGCGGAACGAAGGGGACGATGTCCGCGGCGATGCCCAGCCTCCGGAACGCGTCCAGAGCCGGCTCGTACGATTCGGCCCAGCGGCCGGTCCACCAGTCGCTGTACGGAATATAGAGACAGATATGGCTCGAAGCCGCCGCGGTCGAGCCGGCGATCGCCCGATAGACGTCCAAACCCCGTCTCGCGGCCGCTCCTACTTCCGCCGCCTCGGGGACGGTCTTGCCCAGGAGATGGACGTTGTAATGATACGTGAACATTGTGATCCCGTCCGGGCCATAAGCGGTCGCGGCGCCGGCGATCTGGTCGAAAGCATCCGCGGGGGTGGCGAGATATTGCCCGGCGAATTTTTTTTCGAGATAACCGAAAAGCTCCACATGAGACAGGGCGATTTTGCCTTTCTGAAGAGCGCCCCCGGCCGAGAGCGCGGCGAAATCCCGGGTCCTCCGGACGGGAAAGCACTTCCGATTATCCGGCCGCCAGGAGGCCTCGTAAGCGCCTTGGTAGATGATGACGTCCAGGTTGTCGATCGCGGCAAGATAACCCGACAGGAGCGGATCGTCGATGTAGGGGGCGCAACCGGAGAGCAATCCCTTGTTGAGCGCCTTGACGTTGTCCGCGAACTCTCGGATGTGGGCGGCGAAATACGTCCCGCTCCCTTCCTGATAATCGTAGAAGCCGGCGAGTGAGGGATGGCCGCCGTAGAGCGCCCAGAGCTCTCCCAGGACGGCCTTCATGCTCGTCGCGCACTCGGAGTAAGGCAGGCGGCGGGTCATGTCCCAAACCACGGTGATGAGGCAGGAAACGCCCAGCCGGTCCGCCGCATCGAGCGCCGGACCGAGGCGGTCCTCGGCCGATCCGGCCGAGGCGGCGCGGCCACAGACCTTGGACGGATACCAGGCTTTCTTGGTGATGATGTCGTGAAGGACGACGAAGTTCCCTCCCGCTTCGCGAAATCGGGTCAAATAGACGCGCGTGTCCTCGGCCCCGCCGGACTCGGGAATGGCGCTTACGATCGTGAAATCGCCGACGATTTTACCGACGATGAAACTGGCTTTACCGACGGCTTTCCGACTCTTCTGAGAGGCCCGGACGGTGATGACGTAAAGACCCGGCGGAGCGTCGGCGGCGATCGGAATCGAAGCCGTATAGAGACCGATGTCCCCACCCGTCCGCTCGAGGGGGAGATCGCGCGCGCCCACGCCCGGGATGAACAGGGCCGCTGAAAGCGCCGGTTCCCGGGCGGGAAGCCCGCCCCTCGGCCAGACGCTCACCCGGACAATCTCCCCCGGCCTCGCCCGCGTCTTATCCGGCGTCACCTCGATCGAAAGCGGTCCGGCTTCGGCCGCGCGTCCGGACGGATTTTTCCGGCAGGCCGCTCCGCCGGCCAAGACGAGTCCCGATAACAAAGCACCGGCCAAGAGTCGGCGGCCCGGCCGACATCGATAACGGATTTTCATGGACATGCTTTTTTTATACTCCACCGAAGCCGTTTTTTCCATCATTCACAAAGGTCTTTGAATCGATACATCGGCTGACGGGAACCCCCCATCTTCATAAAGATTCGGCCTTCGGAGGCCATGATTCAACATCCCCACTCTCGCGGGCGCCGGAGTTTTGCGGCAGGATCGCCTTGTCAGGTCGAGGTCGATATTTAATGGATTTCCGCCAACCTCAACCCGGCAAGTCTTTTCCCGGCGTCCTCGAGCTCCGGCAGACCCGGATCGGCTTCTTTCCACAGTCGGAGGAATCTCGCATACTCTTTTTTCGCCTCTTCCCTCAAACCCTTCTGCTCGTCCAGTTGGGCCAATCGATAATGATAAACGGGGTTAAGCATGCGGCGGTCTTGGTTCGCCGGATCGAAAGTGAGCAACTTCTTGTATTCCTCGATCGCCTTGTCCAAATTCCCCATCTTCTGATAAGCCCGCGCCAAGACGTCTTGGTCCAATGGTAAGTTATACCAGGTGAATGTCCGACCATATGAAAGGGAAATGATTGGAATTTGCAGGCGGAACTCCTTTTCTAAAAAGGATATGGCCTCGGCCGCTCTCCCTTCTGAAAGCCAAACTTCGGCCTGAAGAATTTTGAAGTTCTTCTCCAGTTGCACGGCCATTTCCCCCATATCCTCGGGCATTTCGGAAAAGAGCAGGCGGATGTGTTCGAGTCTCTGTCTTACCGCTTCGATTCGCCCTCGCCTCCATTCCAAAAGCCCCAGCCAAAGATCATTTTCGATGGCCTTTATTCGGTCAGATTGGGGAATGGTTTCTTGGGCATCCTTCTGGTATTCGGAAAATTGCCTGATAGCCGCATCAAACTCACCCCGTTCATAAGAAAAAAAGGCCTGGAGCAGTTCGGCTAGGGCGCTCCTGCTTTTGTCTCCTGTCAATTTCCAGGACCCCCTGACTCGCTCCATTTCCACTCCGGCTTGCTCACGTTTGCCAAGGACATAGTTATAAATCGCTTTCCACCAGTAGCCGAAGCTCTGGGAGCTCTTAGAGGGAGCCGCGAGAATGTATTGGTCCAGCCAGCTCATGGCCTCGGCGTAGTCTCCCTTGACGGCGTAAATATAGGCGATGACATCTTCTGAGCCAAAATCCGGTTTGATCCGCACCGCTTCTTTGTATCGGGCGATGGCCTCATCGAGCCGGCCGGTGCGGAAGTAGAGTTGTCCCAGGGAATCTAAAGGGTTGGCGTCTTCCGGAGCGACAGAAACGGCCTTCTTTAGGTATTCTTCCGCTTTGCCGATATCACCCGTCGCTATATACAAAAAGCCAAGTTGATTCAGGATTGTCGCCCACTTGGGATCCAACTCCAGGGCTTTGTTTGCTTCCACGATCGCTTCCGGATACATCTTTTTCTGCTGGTAAAAGGCAAAAAGTGAACTGTGGACTTCCTTTTCTTTGGGATATTTCGCGGCGATTTCCTGGAGAATGCGAAATTCTTTGTCGGTGTTTTTCTCCACCCTCCTGGCGTAGGCGGCCTCTATGTACAACCGTTCTTTTTCCGTCGCCTTTCCGGAAAAAGCCTTGGCTTTCTCCAGCGCCTCGGCTGACTGCTGAGCATTAGTTAAACTTCGATGGACTCTATGGAGGTACAGGTAGGCGATGGCAAATTGGGGATCGAGCTCAACGGCTTTTTCAAAATTTTTTAGGGCATCTTCGCGGTACATTTTATCTAAATTTTCCTGCCCCATGAGGAAATATTTATAGGCTTCCAACGACGAAGTCCGTGGCTCAGAAAATTGAATCTCCGCCTCTTCCGCTGCCTTTCTGGATAGACCGACGCCGCGGGATATGTCCCGGCTCAGTTGACCGATCTGCTTGTCCAGGATGCTCTGCGCTCCCGCCCCTTTGGCGGTTACGCTTTTCAGCAGTTTCCTGGTTTTGACGTCAAACACCTTGACGTCTGTCGCAAATGTCTCGCCTGCTTTGACATAGCTTCCCAGCACAAGCGCGTCAACATTGTCTTTTTGGCACAGCTCAAAACCGAGCTCGCTGTCGATGATGTCGGCTTGTTCCTTCCCCATTTGCCTGAGGAGGTCGCGCAGTCGTTCGAAGGTCGTGACATGGAGATGCTTCGACTGCTCCAAGCTGGTGATTAAAAGGTTGGGGATGGCGGCCTTGAGATAATCGTAGGCCAAGTCCCCCGTTTGATTTTGAAACGTGATGACCGCTATGGACCGTTCGACGGCTTCGCTCTTGAAAGCGAGGCGCCAAAGCAAGAGCCCTAGGACGACGATCACGACGGCCGCGAAAGCAGGAATGAACAGTTTTTTCAGCCCGAATGTCACCGTGATTTCTTTCGAGGTTAGGGATTTTCTCTTGGGTTTTTCTTTTTCAGCCGAAGGGAAGCCTTTCTCAACGGCCTCGATTTCCGCCCTCAGTTCATCGGCCGTTTGGAACCTTTTCTCTTTGTCCTTCTCCAGGCACTTGAGAATCAGCCGGCTGAGGGCGGCGGGGAGCTGCGGGCTCCACTCTTTCGGGTCCCTGGGCTTCTCGCCCTTGTGCTTCATGGCGACGCTGAGCGGTGTCTCTCCTTCAAAAGGGACGCGGCCGGTGACCATTTCGTAGAGGATGACTCCCAGCGAATAGATGTCCGACCGCCTGTCCACGTCTTTCGCCTCTGCCTGCTCGGGGGACATGTAATCGGGCGTGCCGATGATGAATCCGGTCCCCGTGATCGCCTTCGTTTTGAGCGAGCGAGCGATCCCGAAGTCCATGATCTTGGCATTTCCCTCGCGGTCGATCATGATGTTCCCGGGCTTCAAGTCCCGATGCACAATTCCCAGCCGGTGGGCTTCCGCCAATCCCTCGCAGACTTGTTGGGCGATCGAAATAGCTGTTCCTAGGGCAAGCTGCTTGGATCTCTTAAGAAAACTCCTAAGATCCTCTCCGGCCACATACTCCATGGTGATGAAGGATGTTCCCTTTTCTTCGCCCAGGTCGAACATCCGGCAGACATTCCGGTGCGATATCATCCGGGCCGTCTTCAGCTCATTGCGGAACCGTTCGATCGTTTTTCTATTCGCCGCGATCTCGGGTTTGATCAGTTTCAGGGCAACTTCCTGCCCGACCGTTTTATCCTCGACCCGATAGACCTCGCCCATGCCCCCGACGCCCAGGGCTTCGATGACCTCATAGCGGCCGGCAAATAGAGTCCCCCGCCCCAACACTTCCCACGGCGTCTCAAGGGTCTTGGTGATGGATATCCGAGGCGTTTTGGGCAAGCCGAACGGCGTTCCGCATTCCAGACAAAACCTAGCCGTTTCGGGATTCTCGGCGCGGCACTCTGGGCATCTCGTGGCCATATCGACCCCTTCTCCCTTGGGGATGGCGAGAGATTAACAAAGAATAACGAAATTATCAATTGCCCTAGGTGTGTCGGAAACCGATTCGTGATAACGGTCTAGCGCATCGAGGACAGAAACTTCTGGAAGGCCGACTTCTTCATCATCTTTTGCATCTCCAGGAACTGGCGGAGGAGCTGATTGATCTCATGGACGGGCCGGCCGCTGCCCCGGGCGATCCGGAGGCGGCGGCTGCCGTTAATGAGGCGCGGGTTGGCCCGTTCCTGGGGGGTCATGGAGTTGATGATGGCCTCGAAGTGGACGAGCTTGCGGTCGTCGACCTGGGCGCCGGCGAGTTTCTTGAAAGGGCCAGCCCCGGGGAGATGGCTGAGCACGCCCGAAAGCGATCCCATTTTCTTGATCTGGCGGAGCTGGGAGCGGAAATCCTCGAGGGTGAACTCCTGCTTGCGGATCCGGCGGGCGATCTCCTCGGCCTCCTCAAGGTCGGCCTCCCCTTCGGCCTTCTCGATGAGGCTCAAAATGTCGCCCATGCCCATGATCCGCGAAGCCATCCGGTCGGGATGAAAAATCTCGAGCTTGTCGATTTTTTCGCCCACGCCGATGAACTTAATCGGGACGCCGGTCACGGACACGATCGATAAAGCCGCCCCGCCGCGGGCGTCGCCGTCGAGCTTGGTCAGGATGATCGAGGTCAGGCCGATCCGCTCCTGGAAGGCCTGGGCGCTTTTAACCGCGTCCTGGCCGGTCATGGCGTCGCCGATATAAATCGTCTCGGTCGGACGGAGCGCGTCCTTGACGAACTTGAGCTCGTCCATGAGCTCGTCGTCGATATGGAGCCGGCCGGCCGTGTCGACGACAAGAAGGTCATAGCCTCGGTTCCGGGTGAAGCGGAGGAGCTCGTCGAGGGCCTCGCGGGGGCGGGTCATCGCCCCGGGCGTCGTTTCATAGAACGGAAGGTCGAGCGATCCGGAAATCGTCCGAAGCTGGTCCTGGGCGGCCGCCCGCTTGAGGTCGAAGGAGACCAAGAGAGGGTTCTTGCCCCGGCCGAGGGCCCATTTGGCCAGCTTGCCGCAGGTCGTCGTCTTGCCGCTGCCCTGGAGGCCGACCAGCATGAAAATCGACGGCGGCGTCCCGGCGAAGGTCAGGGGTTTATCGGTCGTCCCAAGCACGGCGGTAAGCTCGTCGCGGACGATCTTGATGACCTGCTGGGCCGGGGTCAAGCTGTCGAGGACGGACTGGTCGAGAGCCTTGGTCTTGATCCTGGCCTCGAAGTCCCTGACGACCTTGTAGTTGACGTCGGCCTCGAGGAAGGCGAGCCGGATCTGCTTCAGGGCTTCGCCCATGTTTTTTTCGGTGACCTTTCCCTCGCCTTTGAGGAACTTCATCACCTTCTGAAGCCGATCGGATAGTTGGTCGAACATCGTTTTTCTCGATTCCCGATTATAACCTATCTTCAGAAATACGGGGACACATCACTTATTTCCGAAATGATTGGATCGCGGAGGCGGGACGGTCAGGGAAATAAGTGATGTGTCCCCGTATTTAGGGAAATAAGTGATGTGTCCCCGTATTTATTGAAACGGCCGTTTTTGATAGACTTGATTTATGATCAGGACAAAAATCGCCCTATCGATTCTGCTTCTAGGGGCGGCCGCGACGGCGGCCCTGGCCCTCGAACCCCCGACCAAAGCCGAGATCGATCAGTACCTCCGGGACGGGTCTTATGCCTGGCGGCTTCGCAACGCCCTCGCCCTCGGAAATCACCTCATCGAACCGGCCCTCGTCGAGGGCCTCCGCGCCCGCTTCGACCGGCTGCGCCCGGGCGGGGACCGGACGCGTCCGCGGCAAAACAGGATCGCCGAACTGCCCACCGGCCGAAAAGGCGGCCTCCCGACGAAAGGCAACGTCAAAGTTTTCACTCTTCTTCTCGACTTCCCGGAGTATCCCGCCACCCAGACGCGCGAGATCATCAACGAACGGCTCTTCGGGAACGGCGACATCGATTACCCGCGCGAAAGCCTGCGCAACTATTATCGGCGCGCCTCCTACGACATGCTCGAAATCGGCGGGGCGACCCTCGGTTGGTACCGCCCAGCCGGCACGCGGGCAAGTCTGCCCATGACTACGACGGCGCGGGAGAGCCTCATCCGGGAAGCCCTCGAAGCCTATGACGCGGCGGGACACGATTTCTCGGTCTACGACAACGACGGCAACGGCGTCATCGACTACTTCCTGGTCATCTGGACCGGCCCCGACAACGGCTGGAGCAATTTCTGGTGGGGATATCAGACCTCCTGGTCGAGCTCCAACACCTTCCAACTCGACGGCAAGAAATTCGCCACGGCCAAGTACTCCTGGCAGTGGGAATCGCGGCCTTACGGGACGGTCCCGTTCCGAGCTTATGTCACGATCCATGAGACCGGCCACGCCCTCGGCTTGCCCGATTACTACGACTATGACGCGACGGTCGGACCCCGGGGCGGCGCGGGCGGCCTCGACATGATGGACGCCACATGGGGCGACCACGGCGCCTTCAGCAAGATGCTCCTCGACTGGATCACCCCTCAACTCTTCAACTCCGGGACGCGCGGGTACGCTCTGGCGGCCTCGGGTTCCAGCCGGGACGCTTTGCTCCTGATGCCCGAATTCCGGACCACCAAGCCCTTCGACGAATTCTATATCGTCCAGAACCGCCACCGCGTCCTGAATGATGCGATGTTTCCGTCCGACGGGCTTCTTATCTGGCACGTGGATGCCCGGCTCAATACGACGGGAAACAACTTCCTGTATAACAACTCCTACAGCGACCATAAGCTCCTCCGGCTCATGGAGGCCGACGGCCTCGAGCAGATCGAGCGCGGATACTCGGCTAATTCCGCCGACTACTATGTCGCCGGCCGGGAATTCACCCCGCGCAGCGCTCCGAACAGCAACCGTTACGACCGGTCGGACTCGGGCGTGTCCGTTTTCAATATCGGCCCCGCCGGTCCGTCGATGACCTTCACCGCCGATATTCACTATTCGCTCTACCCTCCGCAAAACGTCACCCTCCAACGCCTCGAGAGCGATTACATTTTCTTCCGCGAATTCATCAACAAGCTCACTTGGACGCCCGACGGGCGCAACCGGACCGAAGTCGTTTCGTTCCGTATTTACAAGAAGACCAAGTCGGGCGGAGACGGACTTTACACCCTTGTCGCCGAGGTCCCCAAGACGGCCCTGGCGGAGCAGATCTATGAGCATCGCGCTCTCAAAAAAGACGATCTTTTCGTTTACCGGATCATCGCCGTCGACCATAACGGCGTCGAGAGCGCGGCCGTGGAGGTGACGAATTGAGCCTCCTCCCGAAGAAAATCGCCTCTCTCGTCATCGCGGCGCTCATTCCGCCGCTCGCCGCTCAAGCCGTCACCGTCCAGGCGGGATTTTGGCTGGGATCGCGGACCGTCCTCGACTCCAAAATCAAAACGACGTACGGCAACGGTTCCGTCTTCCTCCCTTATCTCCAGGCGACGGTCTGGCGGAAACTTTTCGTGGGAGCAAGCTTCGAGACCGGGTACGAGCAAAACGGCGTCCTCGGGGCTTATTCCAATCCGGCCGTGCTTTCGGTCCAAGGTCTCGATCTTTTTCTCGGCTATGAATTCAGAGCGAAGGCGTTCGCCGCCTTCGTGAAAGCCGGCTATGGGCTCTACCAATACAAACAAACCGTCCTGAACAATCCCTTCGCCGCCGCCTTCAAAGTGAACCATCGGCAATCGACCGCCGTCGTCGGGGCCGGGATCAAGCTCTACCCCCAGAAGTTCCTCTTCATCGCCGGCGAGGCGAAATTCGTGCCCCTGAAAGTCCGGCCGTACGATTACGAGGTCGACCTCGGAGGCTGGCGCTTCCTCGGCGGCCTCGGGCTCTCTTTCGACTTGTAACGAGAGACTTATGAAACTGCTGAAAATCGGGATTTCGGGCGTCCGGGGCATCATCGGCGAGTCCATGACGCCCAAACTGGCCATGGACTTCGCCTCCGCCTTCGGGACGTTCCTCGGCGGCCGGCCCGTTCTCCTGGGGCGCGACACCCGGGTCTCGAGCCCGATGCTCCGGGCCGCTTGTCTGGCTTCGCTTGCGGCCGCGGGCTGCGATGTCTATGACCTCGGCGTTTGCCCGACGCCCATCCTTCAGTATCTCGTCCGGTTTTGGGAAACGCGCCACCGGGTCAAAGGCGGCATCTCGATCACCGCCGGCCACAACGACATCGACTGGAACGCCCTGGCTTTCATCGGGCCGGGAGGAACGACTCTCAACGCCTTCCAGGGCCAGGAAGTTTTGGACATTTACCACCTCGGCTGGTTCAAGAAGGCCGACGTGGACCACATCGGCGCGTTTCAGGACTCGTCCGGATCGATCGATCCCTACTTCGCCGCCCTGGCCCGTTTTCTCGACGTCGCCCAAATCCGCAAGTCCCGCCTCAAGGCCGTCATCGACGCCACCGGCGGGGCCGGCGCGCCTTTTCTCGCCCCCTTCGCCGAAGCCCTGAAATTCGAGCTCATTCCGGTCAACGACGAGCCGAACGGGTTTTTCCCCCACGACCCGGAGCCCCGGCCCCGAAACGCCCAACAGCTCGTCTCGATCATCAAGGCCGTCGGGGCGGACGTGGGCTTTCTCCTCAACAGCGACGTCAGCCGCGTCTCGGTCGTCACCGAGACGGCCGAACCGCTCTCCGAGGAGTTCACCTTTCCGCTCCTGGCCGACGATTATCTCCGGACGCGGCCCGGCCCGGTTATCACCAACCTCTCCACGTCCCGAATGATCGAGGACGTCGCCCGGGCGCGGAATTGCCCGATCGTGCGAACCAAGGTCGGCCAATCGCCCGCCATCCAAACTCTCCTTCAGGAGGAAGGGGTTCTCGCCGGCGAGGGATCGGGCGGGATCGCCGCCGCAGCCTTCCATCCCGCCTTCGACGGCTTCCTGACCATGGGCTATCTCCTCGAGATCATGGCCCGGACGGGAAAAAAGGTCAGCCGTCTCGTCGAGGAATTGCCCCGCTACCACATCGTCAAGGAGAAAATCACCTGCCCGCCGACCCGGATCCACTCCGTCGTGAGCGAGGTCAAACGCCACTTCCGGCGCCGCGAGATCGACACCTCCGATGGAGTCCGGATCGAGGACCAGACCGGCTGGGCCCAGGTCCGGGCCTCGGGCACCGAACCCATGATCCGGATCGTCGCCGAAGACAAGTCCAAGGACAAGGCTCGGGAAAGAGCCGATGAAATCATTCGCCTCATCACTCCTCTCGTCCAATGAAAAAAACGAATTCCCTCAAGATCAGCATTTCCGGCGTCCGGGGCATCATCGGCGAAAGCCTCACCCCCCAGCTCGCCGCGGCGCTCGCCCAGGCCTTCGGCTCGTACGTCGGCGCCGGCCCGGTCATTGTCGGCCGCGACGCTCGGACGTCCGGGGAAATGATCAAGCAGGCCGTCATCGCCGGGCTTCTCGCGGTCGGCTGCCGGCCCGTCGACGTCGGGATCATCCCCATCCCCTCGTTTCTGTTCTTCGTCAAGGACGCGCGCGCGGCGGGGGGCATCTGCATAACGGCCAGCCACAACCCCAAAGAGTGGAACGGGCTCAAGTTCGCGAGCCGCGACGGCCTCTACCTCACCCCCCACCAGACCGAGGAATTTCTCGACATCTACCATCAGAGCGAATTCTCGCTCGTCCCCGCCGACCGATACAAAGAGGTCAAGATTGAACCGGAGGCCGGGGAGCCCCACCTCCGGAAAATCCTCGGGGCCGTCGATGTCGAGCGCATCCGGCGGCGGAAATTCAAAGTCGTGGTCGATTGCAACAACGGCGCCGGCGCCGTCCTCGCCCCCCGCCTCCTCGAAGCCCTCGGTTGTGAGGCGGCTTTTCTCTACGGCGACCCCAGCGGCGAATTCGCCCACGATCCCGAGCCGGTCCCCGAGAACATCGGCGAGCTCTGCCGGGCCGTCCAGGAGCGGAAGGCCGACCTCGGCTTCGTCCAGGACGCCGACGCCGACCGGCTGGCCATCGTCAACGGCCGGGGAGAGCCCCTCGGCGAGGACCTGACCCTGGCCATCGCGGCGCGCTACATCCTGGGGTGCAGGAAAGGGCCCATCGTCTGCAATCTGTCCTCGTCCCGGGCCATGGACGACATCGCCCGGGAGGCGGGCGTCGCCTGTTTCCGTTCCAAGATCGGGGAGATCAACGTCGTCGAGAAGCTCCTGGCCGCCGAGCCTCGGGCCGTGATCGGCGGCGAGGGGAACGGAGGAGTGATTTATCCCGAAGTCCACCCCTGCCGAGACAGCTTCACGGCCATGGCTCTCGTGCTCGAGGCGATGGCGGCGTCCGGAAAATCGATCGAATCCCTCCGGCGGGCCATCCCTCGTTATACGATGATCAAGGACAAAATCCCCGGCTCGGCCGAGCAGGCCCATCGGCTGGTCGGCCGGCTCAGGAAACGGTATGAAGGCCGGGGGACCGCCAGCCTTCTCGACGGCCTCAAAGTCGACTTCAAGGACCACTGGATCCACGTTCGTCCGTCGAACACCGAGCCCATCATCCGGGTCATCGCCGAAGCGAGGACGGAGGCGAAAGCCCGGGCGGCGATCGACGCCCTCAAGGCCGACATCGCCGACCTCCAACGGAGGGCTTGAAACGCTTGATCATTATTCGCCCCAAAGAAATTTATACGCCCGAAAGACGGATCGACGGCGGCGCGATCGTCGCCCGGAACGGCAAAATCGTATTTATCGGCCCGGTCGGCGAAGCCGACCGATTTATCCGAAACCTCCATGACCGGACCCGTCCGTTCGAGCTGGATGTCTTCGATTTCCCCGGCCTCATCGCCGCGCCCGGACTCGTCGATATCCACCTCCACGGGGGAGGCGGAGCCGACGTCATGGACGGAACGCCCGAGGCGGTCGCAACCGCCCTGGCCCCTCATCTGAGAAACGGCACAACCTCGGTCCTGGCGACCGTCATGACGGCCCCCCATGAGGATATGCTTCGGGCTATCGAAGCCGTCCGGGCCGCGGCGCAAAAGGCGGAGACGATTCCGGAAATCCTGGGTATCCACCTCGAAGGTCCCTATATCGTCAAGGAGAAGGGCGGAGCCCAGCCGCGGGCCGATATCCGGCCGTTCTATCCGGATGAACTTGAAGCCTATATCAAGGCCTCGGAAGGGACGATCCGAATAGCGACGTTAGCGCCTGATGCCGCGGGCGCCCCGCTCATGATCAAACACCTAAAAAAAAGAAAAATCATCGCCGCCGCGGGCCATTCGAACGCTACGTTCGCCCAGTCCAAGGCGGCGATCAAAGCCGGGATCCGCCACGGGACGCATCTCTTCAACGCCATGAGCGGAATTTTCCATCGAGATCCGGGGCTCGCGGGAGCTTTGCTTCTTGACGATGCCGTTTCGGTCGAGGTCATCGCCGACGGCGTCCACCTCCATCCCGCTATTCTGGACCTTATCCTCCGCCTCAAACCGAGGGATAAAATCGTCCTAATCACGGACGCAACCCGGCCGGCCGGGATTACTCGGGCGCCGCTCCGGACGCCGGACGGCCGCCTATACGGAAGCGCGATCACTCTGAGCGAGGCCGTCCGAAACGTCGCGGCCTGGACAGGCCGCCCGCTGAACGAAATCCTGCCCCTGGCGACATCCAATCCGGGCCGCCTTCTCGGCATGGAGACCCGCAAAGGACGGCTCGCCCGCGGCGCCGACGCGGACATCGTCCTTCTTGACCGCCGCCTTCGCGTCCGCCGCGTCTTCAAGGCCGGCTGGCCTATTATATTGCACGATAAAGCCTTATCGTGAAATTACGCTTAAAGATATATCTCATTTATCGACAAATCGCTTTTCCTTGACACATTCCGGCTTTTACTGTTAACTTAAGAAAGTCTTCTCAACTAACAAACACGCATCATGAAGAAAATCAAGGAGATATCTATATCTCCGACGGAGGCGGGCATGGCCCCGAAGATCGATTACGAAGAAATCGCCAAGATCATCAAGCTTCTCGAGGACCGCAACCTGGCGGAGTTCGAGCTCGAGATCGAAGGCTTCAAGATCAAGCTGAGGAAAAACGCGCCGGCGATGAGCCCCTCCGCGGCCGCGCTCCAGGGGCCGGCTTACCCGCAGGGCGCCCCGGCCGCGGGAGCCGAGAGCGGCCCGGCCGCCCAGGGAAACCTTGTCTTCGTCACTTCCCCGATCGTCGGCACGTTCTACCGCGCCGCCTCCCCCGCATCCCCCCCCTTCATCGAGGTCGGCGATCCCGTCAAGAAGAAGCAGACCCTCTGCATCGTCGAGGCGATGAAGCTCATGAATGAGATCGAATCCGATGCCGACGGCATCGTCCGGGAAATCTTCGTCGAGAACGGCAAGCCGGTCGAGTACGGTCAGAAACTCTTCGCCGTCGCCATCCTCGCCTGAGGTTCCATGTTCTCCAAGATCCTGATCGCCAACCGCGGAGAGATCGCCCTTCGGATCATCCGCGCCGCCAAGGAGCTGGGCATCAAGACCGTGGCCGTCTACTCCGATGTCGACCGCACCTCTCTCCACACGATGCTGGCCGACGAGACGTTCTGCATCGGCCCGGCCAAGGCCCAGGACAGCTATCTCAACGTCCCGAACCTGCTGAGCGTCGCCGAGATCACCAAGGCCGACGCCATCCATCCGGGCTACGGTTTTCTGGCCGAGAACGCCCGGTTCGCCGAGATCTGCGAGACCTCCGGGATCACCTTTATCGGGCCGCCGGCCTCGGTCATCCGCCTCATGGGCGACAAGAACCGGGCCCGTCTGGAGATGGCCAAGGCCAAGCTCCCGGTCATTCCCGGCAGCGAGAAGGTCCTCGAGGACGCGGCCGAAGCCAAAAAAGTCGCCCAGAAGATAGGCTTCCCGGTCATCATTAAAGCGTCCGCGGGCGGCGGCGGCAAGGGGATGCGGATCTGCCGCAATTCCGTCCACCTCGAGGAGCAGTTCCCGATCGCCCAGAACGAAGCCAAAAATGCCTTCGGCGATCCGTCCCTTTATCTTGAGAAATACATCACCGGCGCCCGCCACATCGAGATCCAAGTCATCGGCGACAAGAAGGGCAACATCATCACCTTCGGGGAGCGCGAGTGCTCTGTTCAGCGCAAGTTCCAGAAGGTCATCGAGGAAACACCTTCGCCCTTCGTCGACGAGCGGCTCCGCAAGAAAATGATGAAGGCCGTCGAGGACGCGGCGAAATTCATCGGTTACGAAAGCCTGGGGACGTTCGAATTCCTCGTCGACGTCGACAAGAAGTTCTACTTCATGGAGGCCAACACCCGGGTCCAGGTCGAGCACCCGATCACCGAAATCGTCTATGGGATCAACCTGGTCAAGGCCCAGATCCGGGCCGCGGCGGGCGAAAAAGTCAACTTCCCCTTCGACCTCGAAATGCGCGGGCATGCCATCGAATGCCGGATCAACGCCGAGGACCCGGCGACGTTCGCCCCTTCTCCGGGCCGGATCGAATTCCTCGTCCTTCCCGGCGGCGAAGGCATCCGGGTCGATTCGGCGGCCTACAGCGGCTGTCTGATCCCCCCCCACTACGACTCGCTCCTGGCGAAAATCATCGCTTATGCCCCGACCCGGCCTCTGGCGATCAAAAAGATGCAGACCGCCCTGGAGATGACGACGATCGTCGGGGTCAAGACGAACATCCCCCTCCACCTCATCATCCTGGCCAACTCGGACTTCATCAACGGCGCCTGCGACACCCAATTTCTGGAAAAGACGCTGGCCCGGACGAACGGCGCTTAAGACTTGCGGCGGTAAATATAGACGGCGAAGGCGCCGTCATTGTCCCCGGTGACGTTCTCGTTGGCCCCGAACATCAGCCGGCCGTCGGCGGGCATGAGGGCGAGAGCCGCCAGGCCGATGTAGAAGACTTCCCCGTAATCGCGCTCGGTTTTCTCTCCGGTCTCTTTGTCCTCGAAGACATCCACTTTCACCCGGACTCTGCCAAGGAGACAGCCCAGGTTCCGGTCGGTCAAAGGTTGCTGCATCGTCTGCAGTTTCAGACCTTCGGGCCCGCAGCTCGCCACGGGGTTGTCTTTTTGGAGAGACACGGCCCCTTCCGCCTCGAAGAAAAACTCCTCTCCTCCCCGAACGTCGATGCCCGCGTCCGTCCAGCCGACGTTGCCGGGGACCGAGACCATCTTGACGAGTTCGAATCCTTCGGGACGAGGGGGAGGCGGCGCCTCGCGGGCGACCGCCCGCTCCTGGGCACCGACTAAGGAGACGAGTGCCCAGAGACCGCAGACAAGCCCTCCGATGGCTGACCGTCGAACTCTTTGCGTTCTTCCGCCTTTTCCCGTTGCTTTACGGCCCGCAAACGGGAACGGCCGGAACGTGATGAGGGTTTGCCGCCCCGCAGACGCTCTTCGAGGCTCCCGTCTTCGGACGCCGAGGTTTCGGAGACCATCAAGGCCGACCTGAAGTCTACGAGCTGGTAAAGGGGGAAGAGCGAAAGGTCCGAGGCGCCGAGAAGGAGCGTCGAGGGGTGGTTCCTCAAATCCGATCTGGAGTGGAGGCCGTTTTCGGACGCGGACTCGGTCTGGGTCAGAAGGCAATGCAACTGTTCGACGGTCAGGTCTGATGGTGATCGACAAGGGGGGCAGGGGGGAATTTCTCCGCTGTAAATCCGGCATTGGTCTCATCGTTGATTCAAGACCTCGAGCAAAGCCGGATGGATCAAGCCATTCGTGGCCACGACTTCAGGATGATAGATGTCGACCGGCCGGCCCTCGAAATCGGTGATCTTCCCGCCGGCCGCGGCGACGATCACCGCCCCGGCCGCGGTGTCCCAGGGGCTGAGCCGTAGCTCCCAGAAGCCGTCGAAACGGCCGCAGGCGACGCCGCATAAATCCAAGGCCGCCGAGCCGCACCGCCGAACGCCTTGGGCCCGGAGAATCACCCGGTCGTGCTCGGCGATGTTTGCCCTCGTTTCCCGAATATCGTAGGAGAATCCGGTGGCCAGCAGGCTCCGGCCGACGTCCGCGATGGTCGAGACCCGGATTCCCCGGCCGTCGAGCCACGCGCCTTCACCCGTTTCGCCCCGGAACGTTTCGCCGCTCATGGGATTATGGACGATGCCGCAAACAAGCCGGCCTTGGTGCTCCAATCCGATCGAGACGCAAAAAACGGGAAAACGATGGGCGAAGTTGGTCGTGCCGTCGAGGGGATCGAAGACCCAGCGGAATTCGGCCCCCGACAGTTCCCTCAAGCCTTCTTCGGCTAGAAAATCGTGGCCCGGAAAACGCCGCGACAGCCGGTCGAATATGAGCGCCTGGGAGGCGTGGTCGGATTCGGTGACGAGGTTGATCTCTCCCTTGAATCGGACTTCGCCCAGGCTGTGGTAATCGCGCCGAAGCAGCTCTCCCGCCTCCAACGCCGCCTCGGTCGCCGCGGCCAAATAATCGCCGTAAACGCTCATTGGGCTCTCATGATATCAGGAGAGCGCCCAACCGACAAGCGTCTGAACTTTTTGCCTTTTCCCCCGTATTAGACTATGATTAGCGGCTTTGAGAGGCGATATTCATGAAAAACAAGAAGGTGTTGTTCATCCTGGGGGCGGTCGTTGTCATCG
>Ga0315288_10003488_pt1 | contig 20090 bp, 15 predicted proteins | sample YL17G11_20_MG_FD_203454 | JGI IMG/M metagenome (GOLD analysis project Ga0315288, IMG submission 203454) | Sediment microbial communities from Yellowstone Lake, YNP, Wyoming, USA - YL17G11_20 | ecosystem: Environmental > Aquatic > Freshwater > Lake > Sediment | place: USA: Wyoming | collected... | reverse complement strand
TTGCCTGACATCGCCGGATTGAAGCGGACGTCAAATCCCCAATGCAAAGATTTGCCACCGAGACACGGAGACCACGGAGAAAAGAAAATATTATCTCGCTCTGCCCTCTGTGCCGCTGTGGCTTTTTTAATGCTTGAATGGGAATTACTACAAATTATTTTTTGCTTTCGCAAATTATTACCTTTCACATTGTTTTTCTCCACCATTTTTTAACAATGCTCTTTAACATTGAATTATAACACTTTTTTAACCCTTGTCAAGTAGTCTGAAGGGGAAGTAAATTGTTCCTAATTTTCATAAATTACTATGAGTATCATAGTTATATGTAATGATTTTGACCCGTTTTCTTGTGATAATAATTACTTGATAGGGGTAAGAGAACAATATCAAAAATCAAATATTAAATATCAAAAATGTTAGGAATTAAACACTGATATTAATAGTAGTGAGTAGCGAGAAGTGAGTAGTGAGGTGAAGAAAATTAGCCACAGAGACACAGAGTCACAGAGAAAACATAACGCTATGGGTGAACTCCGAAGCAATATCATGCTTTTACCGAATGTAAGATTACCACGTCGTGGAGTTTTTATCCCGCACCTTTGTAAAATAGAGATTGCTTCGGCAACAATGTTGCCTCGCAATGACACTTCGTGTCATCTGTGGCAGGTTTATCTTTTTCGTATTTTTCTTTTATTTCGTGCTTTTATGGCAATCTTTATCTCCGTGTCTCCGTGGTGATATTAGCGAGACTCGCCCAAAAGGGTAGCATCCTTATTTTTTCTCCCGCATTAGTTCCAGATTGCCACTTGCTTTGAAACAAACAACACAAATTTGCTTGATTTTGACCTGTAATTCAAGTATAATACTATGTTATGTATAACTGGTCAGTAGACGAGAAGCGGTTTAATATTATAAAGGAACTTATTAATTTTTTGAAAGCACAACCAGAAACAAAAGAAGTTCTAAGGTCAAATATAAAAGATGAATATGGAAATATTGTCTTGAAAGTAAAATTATCTAATAATATACATCCGGTCAGAAAATTTTATATTGCAAAATACATTCAAGAAAAAATTGACAATCTAAAAATATCTGTTATTGATTATTAAAATATCTATTAGGGAATGGAAAGATTTTTTCTTAGCCCAGGCAAAGAAGTTAAAAAAAGAGATTTTTAAGTAGAGCGAGAATTTAACCGCTGAAGACACTGAAAAGAAAAAAGAAAATAGCCACGGATATACACGGATAGAAAATAAATACTGATAAACACCGAAAAGAATTTTAACCACCGAGACACCCCGCACCTATTGTCAAATGATATAGAGATAAATATATGCTTACAATTTAGCTCCACATAACCTGACAATAGGTGCGGGGGAACCAGAGTCACAGAGAAAACATAACGCCACGGATATACACGGATAAACACAGAAAAAATTGACCACGGAAGGCACTGAAAAGAATATTAGAACACGAATGACACTAATAAACGAATGACACGAATACCAAAAAAATCTTTATTTTACTTTTTATTCGTCTTGTTCGAAATATTCGTGCTATTCGTGGTAATCTTTTCCTATTTGTATTTTTGGTTTTTTATTTTTCATTTTTAATTTTTAGATAACTCCCTGCTTTATCCACTGCTTTGTCTCCTGATATACTCTCTGGATAACTCTCTGATAGACCCCCTGATATGATTCCAATTATGTTTTCTAATAGATAATCTAATAGATAATCGTTTAGATATCTTATTATGAACCGAATGTTGTATCGAACTAAAACCGCTAAATAAACTCCATTTCGAACGCCCTTTTCCCTTAGTCCTATACACTGTCCTATATGGAGGGGATACCTCCCCTATCTCATAGTGAAATTAGGAGTAAGACATAAAAGTCAAGAAGTTAAGTTGAAATTTGGCGTGATTTTTTGTCTACCTGCGGGTAGACTTTTGACAGGATTATTTTGCCGGTGCGACCGACAGAAAAAGATTACCACGAAAGCACGAAAAAGATATTTTATAAGGAGACCAAGAAAAACAAACTTTTAACCACACGATTACACGAGACGACGCAGTCGTTGCGAGCCCGTTTCGGGCGTGGCAATCTCCAATCTCAAAGCGAGATTCCTCGTTTCACTCGGAACGGCGTCTGTGAAATCTCGTGGTTTATTCTTCTGGTCTGGCTTCCTTATTATAAAAATATCCGTGTCTATCAGTAAAAATATGAACACAAATAGCACGAAACAGGAAAGAATACCACGAATAGCACGAATGGAGCGAATACTACGAATATTTTATATAATTCTTTTTTTATTCGTGTCATTCGTTTGATTGGTGTCATTCGTGGTAAAGGGTTCTGTTCAGTGGCTATTTCTTTATTATTTTAATATTGTCATAAGAAAAGCCGCCATAATTGCAATCGCACCTAAAAATAACCAGCCAAGATAGGTGTGTAAGAGTCCGTTGTGAAGCTTCCTTCCGGCATTGACAAATATTCCGACAAATTTTCTTAACTGCTCGTAGAGGTCGAATATTTTATTGTCGGCTGCCTTGTAGGTATCATCTAATAGCTGTATCTTCTTTATTGAATCATAGAAATAAGTACCGGGAATTTTCGCTTCATCGATATCGACAACACCGGTTATTGTTTCACCGCCGTCGGGTAAAGATACCATCACCTGTGGTTCGGCAGATATTACTTCGCCGCCAATAAAGACTTCTGATGTTCTTACTTTACGGGAACGTGTAAAAAGGTATATAATTAAACCCATTATAATTCCCAATATGATAAGAATAGTTGCTAAAGTTGGGTTCCAGAAACCGATGCCAGCTGTTTCGGTTCCTAAGACCGCACTAAACAAGTAACGAATCGGATATTGTGCAAATACGCCGAGTCCAATCGATAGAATCGCTAAGATAACCATTGGCAATACCATTCCAAAACCCGCTTCTTTAACCGGTAGAACTTCTTTTGACTTTGAACCGAGAAAGACTGAGTGCAAGACTTTTAAGAACGACGCTAATGTCAAAACACTTCCGAACATCGCGATGAGAAGAAAGAAGATTGCGAAGTTGTGAGTTTTGGACACTTCAATTACTCCTTGATAGACCAGCCATTTTGAAGCGAATCCGTTTAACGGTGGAATCCCAGAGATTGCCATTGCCGAGACCAAAGTAGCAATAAAAGTAATCGGCATCCATCGTGCTAATCCGCCTAATTTTTCCAGGTTCGTTTCGCCGGTTCTATGTTCTACTGCACCCGCGCTTAAGAATAAGTTTGATTTGTATATCGCATGATTTATCATATGAAATACTCCACCAATAATTCCGATTGGCGTGCCAGTTCCAATCCCGAGCACCATATAACCGACTTGTGAAACCGCATGAAAACTTAATAGCTTCAATAAATTCTTTTGTACTAATGCCATTGAAACCGCAGCAATAATTGTGATGCTTCCAATTACCATCAAGACGATTGACATCGCTGAACCAGATAAGACCTTGAACATATCTAATGAGATACGGGTTAAAAGATAAATACCAAGTAGTTTGTCTAAGGATGCCGGCAGCAGAGCCATTACTGAAACCGGGGCGTATTCAGCTGAATCCGGAATCCAGGAATGAAAGGGCATCGCACCGGCTTTGGTCAATGCACCAATCAGTAATAAGATATAAGCGGTAATCGGAAGCCCGCCGGTTAATTGAATTGATATATCACTTATCGAAAGAGTTTTAGTATGGAAATAGATAAGCGCCGCGCCGATAAGCATCAGAATATCCGAGCCGCCAACCATTACTAATGTCTTGTTGGCTGCTTTCGCGCTACCGGGCTTACCCTGCGCAATTAAGAGATAGAGCAGTAGTGCGACTGCACCCCATGCTAATAATAGTATAACCAGGTTATTGGACAGAACCGCTAGTGCCGATGCCGAGATTGTCCATAATAAGTAAGTGAAATAAATTTTTCGGGTTTGATTATAGGAGTAGATTGTAATTAGAAGCCCAAAGAATAGTGTTGCGAGTAAAATAATACTCGAGAACCGATAGGCAACTAAATCAAGACTGATATCCGGACCGCTCCAATTTGATGATGAAACTATTTGTATTACATAGTCCATTCTCCCGGACAAAAAAATTATAATGCCCGCGATAAAGGACAAAATCATCGTCAAAAGTGATATGAAATAGACCGGATTTACCCACGACTTGAATTGTCGTTTCGGATATAAAAGAATCAATAACCCAACTGCTAAGGGCAGTAAAATCGGATATAAAAGTGTCATTTGTTCCTCCAATTAATTTAGTAGTGAGTAGTGAGAATTGAGGGAAGAACTAAATCCCTCGTTACTCGCTGCTCGTTGCTCACTACTGTTTTTACTCAACCTTTAGAAATTTCTTGATTAATCGCTGTAAAGTATTTTCCGAAATCCGTTCTTTAACATCAGAAACTAACTCACCACCATCCGCGATTGTTACGCCGCATTCTTGCTGGATTGTTTCCTGAAGCGAATCAATTTCTTTTACAAACCATTTCTTTGCATCCGGACCTTTATGAGCGTCTTTTAGATTATCAAATATATTAGAACTTTCGATTGTAAATAACCATCCTTTATTATAAGGGTCTTTGATAACCGACTCGGGATTAGCTAAAACATCGGCATTGGTTTTTACAACGTTACCCAATCGGTTTACTGGAATTCTAAAAGACTTTTGCCGCTGTTCGATTTTTATTACGTCCGCATCTTCATGCTCTTTAGGAATCAAAACCTTAGTAATTTCACCCAAGAGTTTCGTAGCAAAATCATCAAGCCCAACTTTTACTTCATTGTCCTTCTCGATTTTAACCCAGACATGATTGGGAAGATAATAAACCGAAGGATGAAAGGTAAATCCGCGGATTTTTTCTGGTGTTTCTTGTTTTTTTGCACGCTTTTTCGCAAGTAGCGGATTAGAATCGATTATATCCTGAACCATCTGGTCAACTGAACAGTGCCAGCATTCATAATTATTTGGACACAATTTATATGATATATCACTGGTAAGCATATAACGACACTTGCGCTTATCTGCCGGCATAGTGCGAAGCTTAGCAATTGCTTCTTTTATCATTGGTGATTCACCATAACCACCACCCTGGTCCATCAAAGTCTGGTCAAACTCACAGTCCTTACAATCATAATTAGATGTGCACACACGATACGCAATAACTCCTGCCTTCATCCAGATGCACTGTTTTTCTTGTTTAACATCTTTCATTGTTAACTCCTTATCTTTCTGATATAGCCACGGAGTCACAGAGTCCACAGAGGTTCTGCTTTTTATATTTTCTCCGTACACTCCGTGTCTCTGTGGCGGATTTTGAGCTACCTCTTGATAGGTAGAACACTTCTCTGGACAACCGATACAAGGGTCTTCGCGCTTGAGACTATTAATCGGGATCAATTTCTTAATAGGATATGCCTTGCAACACCTAACAACTATTTCTTCTAAAAATGGACATTTATTAATGTTTTTCATAGCACTTTATTAATAAGCAAATATTGTGCCACATCATATAAATATCATATAAAGCTTTGAATTACAATAACCTCGCCCCTATAAAAGAAATTTCAGCATAGGGGTGGGGTGTTGCAATATTAAACATATTATGGATATTATATGAAAGTTGTTATTTGTCAGTGTATTATAATTGTTTATTTATGCAACATGGTGTTGCGTTTTAATACAATTAAGTATAAATTTACATATAAGAGAACACAAATATCACGAATAACCGAATAACACGAATGATTTATAAAATTCTTTTCTTTTATTCGTGACATTCGTCCATTAGTGCAATTCGTGTTCTCCGATTTGTTTAGTGGCATTCGTAGTAAAAACTTATTCGGAACTCTCAGAAAAATTGGTGGTTTGCGACGATTTTTCACCACAGGAACACGGAATCGCAGAGGACAAAGAGTCAGGTGCTGAACTTGATTCAGCATCCCCGAGTTTTTTCCTCTGTGTCTTTGTGACTCTGTGGTATATTTCTTCTAGTTTACATCGATACCGTATTCTTTTATTTTCCGATAAAGTGTTACTCGATTTATCCCTAAGATTTCTGCCGCTTGTGATATATTATTATTTGTTTCCTTGAGAACGTTTATAATATGCTGCTTCTCAACTTCTTCCAGGGATTTTGTTGTATCACTTTTTAATATCTCTTCCTCTTTTTCCGATTTACTGATATTAAGTTTTGGTAGAGATTCTGGTTGAATTATATTACCTTGAGTAATAACAACCGCATGTTCAATCGCATTTTCTAGTTGTCGGACATTTCCTGGCCAGTCATAATCCATTAGAACCTGTAATGCTGATTCAGATATTCTTTCGATATTTTTACCGGTTTCAATCCGGTGTTTCTCAATGAAGTGCGTAACTAAAAGTGGAATGTCCTCTCGGCGTTCTCTTAGTGGCGGTATTGTTATTGTAAAGACATTAATTCGATAGTAAAGGTCATCACGGAATTTGCCTTCACTTACTAATTGTTTTAAATCCCGATTAGTTGCGGCAATAATCCGTACATCTACTTTTATGACATCTGCACCGCCCAGTCGGCGGAACTCCCGTTCTTGCAAGAAGCGAAGTAAATCGACCTGGGTTTTTAAATCAATATCACCAATTTCATCAAGAAATAATGTTCCGCCATCGGCTAACTCAATCTTTCCTTTTTTCTGAGATACCGCACCGGTGAATGCTCCTTTTTCATAACCAAAAAGTTCGGATTCAATAAGTGTTTCCGGCAATGCACCACAGGCTAATGCAATAAAAGGACAGTCACTTCTCAGGCTTGTTTCGTGAATGGCACGCGCAACTAACTCTTTGCCAGTGCCGGATTCACCTTCAATTAATACGGTCGAACGAGTTGGAGCAATAGTTCTTATTAATTCAAAAACTACCTGGAGTTTTGGACTTTTACCGATTATATCCTGAAACTCATATCGACGAGTCAGTTCTTTACGTAGCATAATATTTTCTTTAATCAGATTTTGCCGTTCGATGATTTTTTTGATAATAAGTCCTACTTCTTCAGGATGAAAAGGTTTCACTATGTAATCGTAGGCACCTTCTTTTATTGCGGCAACTGCAGTATCAACTGTCGCATAAGCAGTAATAATTATAACCGGGATATCGAGCTTCAGTCTTTTTACTTCTTTCAGAACTTCCAAACCATCCATTTTAGGCATTTTGAGGTCTAAGAGCATGACATTCCAACTACTGCTTTGTGCCTCGACTAATCCTTTAAAGCCATCTTCGACTGCCACTACTTCATAACCATCTTCTTTGAGCCAATCAGTCAATGACTCACGCATGATTTCTTCATCATCAACGATAAGAATACGACCTTGTTCCATTTTAATCTCCTTTAATTAATTTTGCCACGGATTTACACGGATATATTTAACCACTGAATGCACAGAGCAAGAAAGAAACTTTTCAGTGGCTTCAGTGGCTTCTGTGGTTAGTTCTTTATTTTTATCCGTGAACATCAGTGGCTCTTATATAATACTGCTAAACAATTAGAACAAAAGTTAAGATATTTACAGTCAATCCCGGTAATGTTTGATGAAAAATACATTACACACTCACAATCCTCACAGTGAAGTAAACCAAATGTGTGACCTAATTCATGAATTGCCTCTTTTACCGCACGGCACAATAACAATTTGTGATTTGGCAATAATTGATAAAATTCTTGTCTTAAGCGAGCTAAAGAGATAACTGCAGTTGTACCTCGTAGTTGTGCCTCTCCAAAAACAAAAGTTAAAACTGGCGTTGCAAGGTCAACTTCAGTTACACCGATAATTTTTTCTGTGTCCGAAGGAAAAATTTTTATAAGTTCTTCTAATATTTTCGTCGAATAATATTGTTGCCGTCTTGGCTCATATGCATAATTTGGATTGGTTGTTACGGGTAATATTTCAACTGGAAATCCAAATGCCAAACTCGCCCCGTTTCTAATGCCCTCTAAAATTACCGGGTCGATTTGCCCTAATGGAACAATATAAATTATTCGTTTCATCATTCAACAGAAGATTAACCGCAGAGGACGCAGAGTTCGCGGAGAATTTTCTCTGGTATCTCTGATGTCTCTGAGGAATAAGCCACTGATATACACAGACGCCGTTCCGAGTGAAACGAGGAATCTCAATTGGTGATTGCCACGCCCCCTTCGAGGTCTCGCAATGACACTTCGTGTCATCTGTGGCATATCTTTTATCTTGTCTCTTCTGTGTATTCTGTGGTAAAAATTTAATCGGAAAACCATATTTCATGTTGTGTCAATTGGTAAACGAATCGTAAGGATTGTTCCTTTGCCAACATCACTTTTAACATCGATTTCTCCTTTATGACGGCTAATAATTCCGAAAACCACGGATAATCCTAATCCCGTACCTTTTGTTTTAGTCGTGAAAAACGGGTCGAAAATTTGCGTAAGGTTGTCTTTCGGAATTCCGGTGCCGGTATCACTGAATTCGATCTCGACCATTTTAGGTTCATCAAGTGCCTTTGTGGTAATGATTAATTTTCCACCTTTATCCATTGCTTCAACCGCATTGATGATTAGATTCATAAAAACTTGTTGCAATTGGGCAAAATCTGCCGTGATCCGCGGGACAAATCCAAATCTTTTCTCAACCTCTACATTCTGCAATCTAATTTTATGCTCTAATAAATCGAGCGATTCATTGATTATTAAATTAATATCAACCGATTTTAGGTTAGGCGCAGATTGTCGCGCAAAATCCAATAAATTTTTCACGATCGTACTGCAGCGCTCAGTTTCTTTTTCAACTTTATCTAAATATCTTCGGAAATCACCATCTTCATCGCCTCTTTTGTCTAATCGCTTTTTAATTAATCTCACATAAGTTAGCACGCCGGTTAATGGATTATTTATCTCATGTGCAACTCCCGCGGATAATTGCCCGAGGGTTGCTAATCGTTCCGAACGCATTATCTGTTGACGAGTGTACTCTTTTAACTGGTCATCGCGTTCTTTTAATGAAGATGCCATGATGTTAAAAGCTAAACCCAATTCTCCTAATTCGTCCTTTGTCCCGCTTTTGACACGATAACCAAGATTACCTTTAGCAATCTGCCTTGATGCATAAACCATAGCATTAAGCGGTTTTAGAATCGTGCGGGATAAATAGTGAGATACCGCAATTGCACTACCCATACCAATCAATACAATTGCTAAAAATGTAGTTATTGCTCGTTTTCTCATATCAGTATATTTTTCTTCTAATATACCAACATATAGGATACCGATTACCTTTCTCGTAATATCTTTTATCGGTTCATAAGCAGTAAGATACCAATTATTGACGACAAAAGCTCGGTCATAGTAGGATTCACCCATTCCCAGAACTTTATCGTAGACATTTGCTGCAATAATAGTTCCGATTGCTCTTTCGCCATCACTTGTTCGGACATTAGTTGAGATTCTTAAATCGTTTTGAAAAATCGTAGCGGTTCCGATATCCTTTCCTTTATAGACTTCGCCTTGAAATACGACATCTTTAATTTTATCGACAATTGAATAATGTCGATTGAGCAATCTTCCTCCGTAGATTATACCAATAAACTCTCCGGTTGAAGAGTAAATCGGAACCGCGGAAATTAATGCCATGCCGGATGTTTCTTCTACGCGCTCGGTTGGTTTTGCTTTCGGTATCGGAATTATTTTTAAATATACTTTCTCCGCAAGCCCTACCCCTCCTTCTTTCAATAATTCTTCCCGAGGTATAATTACAGTAGAAACAACAACTTCTTTGTTTTTTAAGACAGTTCTAACAAGCTCATTATTGGGGATATCACCATAAAGAGCGGGATTGCCTAATCGCAATACAATTTTACCATCTTTGTCCGTAACACTCAAAATATCTAAATTTTCTTTGGTTCTTATCCAATCTAATAAATTTCTCAAATCATTGCGGTTCTCTTGAAAAATAGCTTGTCGAACCAATAGTCGTTCCGCATTTAAACGGATTAAATCTTTGATATCTCCTAAGTTTTCATTGTAAATTTCTCTTGCGGCGTTAAGGTCACTTGTAACTTTATTTTGCGCTTGCTTTATTATTCCATCAGCAATAAGTCGAATCCCAACCCAGGTAGTTGTAATTCCAATAATAGCCACAATAAATAAAAAGGCAAGGCTGAATTTAGCAGTTAATTTTAAGACCATCTATAATATTAAATCAGAAAAATTATAAGTGTCAAGTTAAATATAAGAGAACACTGAAAAAACTACCTTACCACGAATAACACTAATAGACGAATAGCACGAATAAAACCAATGACACCAATAAGAAAACCAGGGGACCTCCGTATCGGACGAGATTTCAATGGACTCCCGCAACGGGCAGATTTTCACGAGATGAAGAAAAAGAAATTCTTGTGTTAATCTTGTGTAATCGTGTGGTTAAAAGTTTGGCTATCTTAATAATAGTAAAAAGAAGATTGCGATGATTGTTATGACACCTAAAAACAACCATCCTAAATAAGTCTGGAGTAATCCATTATGTATTTTCTTCCCGGCTTTTACCATTAAGGCTATAAATTTTCCTGCTTGTTCAAAAATATCAAAGAATTTGCTATCAGCAATTCGAAAAGTGTCCGAGAGAAATCTTATCTTCTTTATCGAATCGTAAAAACCAGTCCCAGGAATACTGATTTCTTCTTCTGTTACTGATGATGGTTTACCATCGTTTGATATCATTTCACCGCCAATAAAAACCTCTGATGTTCTTACTTTACGTGAACGAGTGAAAAGGTATATGATTAAGCCAATTATAATCCCCAATATAATAAGGATGGTTGCTAAAGTCGGGCTCAAGAATCCGTTAGGTGCGATAGAACGGAAACCTGCTGACATATTAATGCCTAACATCGGTGCAATAAAATTCTGAAGCGGATACTGGGCAAAGACACCAAAGACAATTGAGAATATCGCTAATAATAACATAGGTACGTACATTGTCCAGGACACTTCTTTCACTTCTGATATTTCTTTGGGACGTGCGCCCCAGAAAACCGAATACAGAACTTTCAAGAAATATGCAAGTGTCAAAACACTGCCGAGCAATGCCATAATTAGAAATATTACCAAATACCAACCGTGTCCGGAATTAGATCCTGTCATTTGAATCAAACTTTGATAGACAAGCCACTTTGAAACAAAACCACTTAATGGTGGAATACCTGAAATTGAAAAAACTGCAATAAGTGTTGTCAAAAATGTTATCGGCATATATCGTATTAATCCACCCAATCTGCCCAGATTGGTCTGTTGAGTCCGCATTTCGATTGCGCCACCACTGAAGATTAATCCGGTTTTATAAATGATATTATTTATCATATGAAATACCGCACCAATAAGTCCCAAAGGTGTTGCCGTGCCAACACCTAAAACCATATATCCGACCTGGCTTACAGTAGAATAAGCAAGTAGTTTCATTAGATTATTTTGCATTAACGCCATGCCCGCACCGGCTATAATTGATAAACTTCCAAGTGACATTAATATAATACTCATTGCTGAATTGGGTATGAGAACGAATAAATCAGTTGAAATTTTTATTAATAGATAAATACCGAGCAGTTTGTCTAAAACTGCCGGGAATAGTGCAAAGATGGGTATCGGAGCAAATTCGGCGGTATCAGGAATCCAGGTGTGAAAAGGCATGACTCCAGATTTTGTGAAAACACCTATCATTAATAGTATAAATGCAAAATAGGCTAGTGGGTCGGATAATGGTATTCTTATTTCGCTTATTGTGAATGTTCCAGCTATATAATATATAATACCTGCACCAATCATCATCAGCACATCGGAACTGCCGATCATTATTAATGCTTTGTAACCAGCTTTTTCTGAACCTGGTTTTCCCATAAGAATTAAAAGATAAAGCAGAACCGCAATCGCCCCCCAGACAACCAAAAGCATTATCAAATTATTAGATAAAATTGCTATCGCGCTTGAGGTAATTGCCCATAAAGAATAAGTGTAATATTGATTGACTCTTGGAGTATCGCGCATCATAGTTATTGAATAAATACAAACGAGTAATGCCAAAAAGACCGCGGCTAATAAGATAAAACTTGATAAAGGAGTTGCAAGTAAATCGAGATGTGTCCCCATTAGGTTGGCTGATATTGGTATTGAACCGAACATCTTTGTGTGAATAAATATCTGAATGCTTACAATTAATGATGCAATAAGAATTATAATCGAAAGCAATTCTCTGACCAGTCGTACTTTTCTCGGAATAATAAGAGTTACGATACCACCAATGAATGGTGCCAGGATTGGAATTAAAACTATATTTCCGTTCATTTTATCGCTCCTTTATTTCGCCACAGATATACAATGATGAAAACTTGCTACAGATAAATCACAGATGTTTTTTAAGTTAAATTTTCTTTTATCTGTGTTCACCCTGTTAGAAATTACTGTGGTTTTATTATCAATTTCATCAATTACAATCTTTCTCTGCTCTATCATATAATTTCTAATAGGGTTCATCTGTGGCTTATTATCCGTGTCCATCAGTGGCATATTTATTTTCTTATTGCAGTGCTTTTGCAAAAACAACTTTTGCGTAATCGGTACCGGTTAGAATGGCGTTTTGTGCCATATCAAGTATCGGGGTCCGGATTGATGGTATTAACATCATTCCCATTACTACGCAGAGTAGTGATAATATGATTAGTGTTAATTGCATTAAAGCGGGCGCTTCTTTAATCTTTTGTAGTGCTTCAGGTAACGAGCCCATAAAGACCCGTCGCTGAACTTTGATAAATGATGCTAATGTTAATATTGCGGCAATGCCAGCAATCGCAGCCAGTAGATAATATTGTGCCTGAATCGCAGCAATAATTAAAATCAGCTTTGACCAGAATGCATTGAATGGTGGCACACCCGATGCCGAGAACGAACCGATAAACCAGCCGATGGTCGTAACCGGCATTTTCTGACTTAATCCACCCAGCTGATTTATATCTCTTGTCCCGGCAGTATATTCAACTGCTCCCGCATCAAAGAACAAAAGTGACTTGAATACCGCATGATTTGCTAAATGAAATAGTCCGCCTAATATTCCCAGTGGTGTACCTAATGCAAATCCAAGTAGGACATAACCGATTTGACTGATACTGCAATATGCTAAAAGTCGTTTGATATCGGTCTGCCCTAACTGTAGTATCACACCGATTATCATAGAAAGCCCCGCCAAAACTAATAGCACGGTTTGAACGACATAAGTCATTCCTAAAACATTGTAAAATATTCTAACAATTGCGTAGATGCCCAAAACTTTTATCACGACCCCGGAAAGCATTGATGAGATTGGTGCGGGCGCAGATGGATGCGCATCCGGCAGCCAGGCATGAAAAGGTACTAATGCGGCTTTTAAGCCAAACCCGACAATAAATAGTATCGAGAGAAATACGGAAAGTGATGGCTTCGGATTATTGGTAAAAGTCTGAGCAATGTCCGCCATATTTAATGTCCCGGTTGAAGCGTAAATCAAGGCAATGCTTAATAGTATCATCATTGAGCCAACCTCAGCCAACACCATATATTTGAATGCCGCCTCTAATTCTTCTGCACCAGTACCAAATGCTACTAATGCGTATGATGCAATCGCAGAAATTTCCAGGAATACAAATAAATTGAATAGGTCACCGGTTATCGCAATGCCATTCAGTCCACCAAGCAGTAATAGAAAAAGGGCATAGAATTTATATTTAGCGGTATATCGATCCATATAATTGATTGAATATAAAACTGATATCAGGGCGATAAAGTTAATTATCGTAAGGATAAACACGGAAAGCCCGTCTAAAACTAAAGTGATGCCAATCGGCGGTCGCCAGTTTCCCATATATGATAAGAGCATTGAATTTGTTGATACTGCTTTGAACTCAAATATTGCTAATGTTAAAGTAGCAATTGTTATGAGTAAAGCAAAAACGTCGGAAAATCGGCGCGCTTTATCTTTTAATAATGAACCAATCAAATAAGTTATAAACGCTGCGCCAATCGGTATTGCAATAAATAATGGTATTAGTTTATCCATAACACTCCTTTAAGCATATTAAAAATTAAATATTAAAAATCAAAAACACATATAAAAATAAAATATTAAATTCCAAATTCCCCCGAAATCGCAATATTAAATGAGACGGTACTTTCTTATATGATATATTTAATTTTTGATTTGTCATTTTGCAATTTGATTTTTGATATTTGATATCAATTTAGTAAGTTCATCAATCGTTCCTGCGGTATAAGTCTCGAGATTTTTATCAATTCTTTTCACTAACCCGGACAAAACTCGACCCGGACCGACTTCTATAAAATTAGAAAACCCTAAACTTTTTGCGGTTAAAATTGTCTTAGTCCATAATACCGGATTTATTAATTGTTCTTCTAAAGCCTGACGGATTTTACTTAGCTCTGAAGTTGCCTCGCCGGTTCGATTCGGAATAATCGGAAATCTGGGCGTTTTGAATTCAAAGGTTTTAAGATATGCCTTGTATTGTTCAGCCGATTCTTGTAATAGCGGTGAATGAAATGCGCCCGAAACGGGTAACATAATTGCTTTTAATGCTCCTTTTGCAGTGGCTACAGCGCAAAGCTCTACAACTGCGATTGGGTCACCCGAAACAACTGTTTGTCCAGGAGCATTAAAATTTGCTGGAACAACAACACCAGAAATCATTTTGCACAAGTCAATTACTATATCTTCGGATAGTCCGATAACCGCTGCCATTGCCCCTGGTTTTTTTAATCCTTCCGAAAACATCAGTTCGCCTCGCCGCTTGACTAATTTGAGCACAGCCGCAAAGCCTAATACGCCGGCACAATACAATGCTGAGTATTCACCTAAACTATGTCCGCAAGCAAGCTCTGGGAATATGTTCTTTTTCTTAAGAAGCTCAAAACATGCTATAGAATGGACAAGAATTGCCGGTTGGGTATTATTAGTATTTCTTAATTCGTTTTCTGGTCCTTCAAACGATAATTTTTTTATTGGAATTTGTAATATTTCTTCGGCTCGGTCATAAATCTCTTTTACTTCCACGAATCTTTCATAGAGGTCTTTTCCCATTCCAACATATTGTGAGCCTTGTCCTGGAAAAAGAAAACAGTATTTACTCATCATTAATTGACTAATTTTATCTAAATAAATCAATTCGTCAATAGTTTAATAATACCACGAACGCATAAAATAAAAGAAAACACGAAAGAAATTTATAATGAGAACAGGAGAAGAAATATTCCTAGTTTCTGGCTTCCTTATAAAATAGGTTTTTCGTGTCTTCGTGGGCTGGGCTTACGCCTCTAGCGGAAGAGCGAAGCGGGAGGGTGCGACCCACTATTCGTGAATGCGTCGCACCCTTTTCTGTTTGTGACTATTGACTAATTGCTATTAATATTTTATATTCTATTAGTTATTACGGGCGATTAGCTCAGTTGGTTAGAGCGCATGCCTCACATGCATGAGGTCACCTGTTCAAGTCAGGTATCGCCCACTCTTTTTATAAATCAAATATCAAAAAAGAAACAAATACCACAGAGGCACAAAGACACCGAGAAACACAGAGATTTCCTTTGTGACCTCTGCGTCCGCCTGAGGCGGATGCCTCTGTGGTATATTTTTTTCGTGTCTTCGTGGTAATTTTTCTCATTATTCATAGTCAAAAAATGTATTCTTAAAAGTTGCCCAAAAATCAAGCAAAATTTTAATCTAACTCTATGTTCTGTATACTATTATACTGAATTCTGTAAAGGGGTAGGGTAGTATTCCCTCTATAGCACTGAGGGTAGGTTTGGGGTTGCATCTTGAGTAAAATCTGATGTTCGTTCTTGCCTAAGATTAGACTTAAAATATCGAATTCTGTATCGGAATCTATATGGAATTCAAATACGGATTCTATTTCGGAATCAATTCGGAAACCATTCTCATATTCATTCAGGTATATGTTCTCTAAATTGTTTTCTAAATCATTCACAGAATCAGTATCGGAATCACTCCATTGTGTTAAAAATAACTTTCAGAACAATTTTTATAAATGCACATTCAACCTTGAAGTGCAACTATAAAATTCGGGTTCTAATAGAATATCTAAACGATTATCTATTCGAGAACATAATTGGAAATCTATCAGGAATTATATCAGGGATTATAAGAGGGATTATAACAGGGGGTATATCAGGGGATTATACTCGGCACATATCACATCACAGACCAGAGCATATACCACCCCACTCGGAAAAATCGCTCAACCATTTTTGCACAGTCACAGTATTCCCTCTATGGCTCTATGCATAGGTCAGGAAGGGAATGAGAAGTTTGATCTGAGGATTGATTAACCATTTAATTTCGACACAAATCAAGGAGGAAATCAATCTATCTATCACAGATGATATTTCGATATAAATTCGCAAATCTATCAGGAATTATATCAGGGATTAAAACAGGGAGTATATCAGGACATAAAACAGGTAATCGGTTACGGAATCAGTCAGGTATTCAGCTACCCCACTCGGGAAAAGGAAGGAGAAAAATTTCCAACACAAGAAAAGAGAACCGTCCCGTTTAACACGTTTCGTTAATAACTCAGTTTTGAAACTCAAAAGAACCTTAAAACAATGGAATAGAGCTAATATTTAGCGTAAAACCTGCAGCTATTTATCAAATCTTCGAATGTTTAAATTGTTTAATATTGCTTCCGCCCTTTTTTTCACTACAAACTCAATTTGTCTAATAAATGCTTCCTCGCCATTATACTTTTGGACAATTTTTTTAAGATCGTCTTTATATAATTCACATTCCTCTTTTGTTGGGATGCCGTTTTCCAGATAATCGATTTTTTCTTCATATTTTTTTCCATAATTATCTTTCGCCAGCTTTTCTCCAATTAAAATGCCTATTATAGAAATAATTATATTACTTAAAAAAATACCATCCATATAATTATGCGGAATTTTAAAAATACGTTCCTCTAGTAATGTTAAAATTACTCCAAGCGGTAATACTAGCAGTATTGTTAACAAAAACAGGTTTGAAATCCATTCTAAATCTAAAGCCTTTAATTTTTTTATTATTTTTCTCATAAATTATTTCTCCTTACTTAAATATAAAATTTATCAGTTAACAAACCAAGATTGTATCGTGTAATCTCTGAAAATTCTTTACTCCAAATATCTCATCTATTGTAAATAATTGGGACAACCCCCAAATTTTCATTGCAATTTCTTCTATGTTTTATTCTATATTTTTTGCTTCGTCGATATCTAAAATCCTTTTTGCTCTCTTCAATACATGGTCGTAGGTCATGATGGTCAAATTGTGATAACTTGAATTTAAAATGCGGTACGCTTCTTTTTGTTCATCATCCCAGTCATTTGATCTGCCAAAAATTAAAATACATCGAGGTTTTATCGTTTTGACATTTCTAACTCGCTTCAAAAACTTAACGCTGTTTGCTTCCCGCTCAACCTCGTAAATATATTTAGTCGCTTGTGTTATCGCTTTAGTCAAATCGCTAGAAGGTACATAATTACCGTGATCTTGTCTATCTACCCAAAAACGTAATGTTCCTTCAGGTCTTTTAATTTCGATGATATCAAGAAAGCCGTCGTATGCCTGCATTAAGTAATCCGTTATGTTTGCTGTATCAATTTCCCTCTCGTCTAAAATCTTTACAAATTCGCTACCAAGCACCCAATCATTACGCTTAAACCATTCTTGCCACTTCTGTTCGAGAAGATTTTGAGCGAGCATTGATTCAAATTCTTTCACCGCATTTATTCGGGTTTGATTTTGTAAACCAACAATCAAATCTTCGGGTAAAATGTCATGTTTTGCGATAAAGTCCAAAACCTTTTGCTTGTCAGGATTATCAAAAATTGCTTTCAGGTGTTCAATATTTTCTTGATCAAACTTTTCATCTACGGGGATGTATTTCTTAATACCTTTTTTAAATGGTTCGTAGTTTTCAGATAAAAAATCAAGCAATCCTTGAAACTCGTCATTATCTAACGTTAGTTCGCTTTTTGGATTTGCTATTTCAAGAATTTCCATCTCAAAACCACTTTTGTTGTATCTACCAATTTTTAGGCAAATATCTTTTTGTTGTGTTCTATGAGGGATTTTCCAAAGAGCGACACGCGTAATAGTCTTTGCTTTTTTTCTGAGTATTCCAAAAAGATACTCTATTCCTTTTTCAGTTTTTTTAATTGTTGTCATAATTCCAATTAAATCCAAAAATCTCCGGGCTTTTTGCTCTCATTGGAAATATTTAATGTCATTTCCAAATTTCCCAAAGATTACTTCTCATAATTTAATTAATTTACCATATTATGTTTTCACTGATGTACATGTTTACAATAATATACACCTAAAATAATGGGTGTCAATAGATAAATTCGTGTGGCTGTACCACAATTCTGCGCCAAGGGAAATAAATATTCAGTGGTTAGGAGGGATGGGATAGGAGTGAGAAGTAACTCAAAATTCAAAGGTCAAAAGTCAAAACTGACACAAAATGTCACCCTGAATATGTTTAGGGTCAAGATACTGAAATAAATTCAGCTTGACAGCGAGAGTACGGATTAAAAGGCACAAACACCATTAAATTCTCAATTGTTCCCCCTCACCTAAATCGTCTCCCGCAAGGGGCGAGGAAATTTTAACAGTAAGATTGCCAGGGTCCGAAACGGACAACGCAATGACGGAATAGTGGCTTATGTGAGGGGGCGCACTCCGTTAGAAATTTTTATGGTTTTATTATCAATTCTGTTAGTTGTAATTTATCTCTAATCCATCATATTATTTCTAACGGGGTCGCACCCCTACAAATTTTTCGTGTCTTCTTCTTCTTTATTTCGTGCCTTAGCGGTAAGTTAGAACAATGAAATTTTTATGGTTTCGGTTTGCTCGTCTTCGATATGAACTCTTACAAAATAAATCCCTGATGGTTTTCCAACTTTATTGATATTTATCGAACTTACTCCTTGCGCTGATTTTATTAATGGGCACGATTGCAAAATTCGACCATTAACATCGTATAATTGATAACGGTAACTTTTATCTTTGGGAATAGTTAGGTCGATTCGCACACCATCTTTTTGCTGCAGCAAACGAATTCTTGAGCGAATTGAATGTTGATTTTCTTCTTGGATTCCCGCAACATAACCTTTGAAGGCATAAAGTTGATATGGCTGGCTGTTCTGGTCTTGTAAGCTAACAAGGACATCCGAGTAACCATCGCCATCAAGGTCAGAGCCGGTTGCAACATCGTAGATTCTATCAACGAAAGAATATTGCCATAGTACTGTACCGTCAACGCCGTTCATAACCTTTACGACCTTTCCATTTAATGCCCCGACAATCACTTCTGGAATACCATCGCCGGTTATATCTGACAAAGTATCAACATTCCAACAATCACCACCAATCGTCTGGGACCATAGTATCGTTCCATTTTGTCCTGATAAAACACTAACCAAACTTGACCATGACCCAACGACTACATCATCAATGCCGTCATTATTAATGTCACGAATTCTGCGCAGGTCGTAGATTACCCTTCCTGAACCAAGAGGGTTTTGCCAGATTAAATTTCCATTTGAGCCTTCACAACATACTACTTTATAAGCCCACCCACCGCCGACTACATCTTTTATGCCATTACCATTTACATCTCCGATTGAAGCAACATATTCGACTGAACCACCGGTATTATAAGACCACATCGTTACACCAGTTCTGCCATTTAGACAATAAATCTTATTATCTAAACTATTTCCGCCCGCTGCGAGTATCACCTCAGGAATAGTATCATTATTTATATCAATATGAGGAGCAATACACATTCCGGCATCTTGAGGTCGAAATGTCCAGAGTGTATCACCGGTATGTCCGGAAAAACATACAGCGATGCCCCTTCGGTCATTAGTTGTTCCGCCAACTGAAGCAAGTACCTCGGGATAACCATCATGATCAATATCCATTGTTGGTCTTACACTGTATAC
>Ga0315288_10003487_pt1 | contig 20092 bp, 12 predicted proteins | sample YL17G11_20_MG_FD_203454 | JGI IMG/M metagenome (GOLD analysis project Ga0315288, IMG submission 203454) | Sediment microbial communities from Yellowstone Lake, YNP, Wyoming, USA - YL17G11_20 | ecosystem: Environmental > Aquatic > Freshwater > Lake > Sediment | place: USA: Wyoming | collected... | reverse complement strand
CCCTGCCCGAGTCCGTTCGCAAAGCCCTGGAAACGGTCACGCTCGACGACAAGTACTCGCTGGCGCGCGGCCGCGCCTTCATGAGCGGCGTGCAGGCCCTCGTGCGGCTGCCGATCCTGCAGCGCATGCGCGATGCACTGGCCGGCCTGAACACGGCCGGCTTCGTCAGCGGCTACCGCGGCAGCCCGCTCGGCGGCTACGACCAGGCCTTGTGGGCAGCCAAGAAGCCCCTGACCGAGCACCACATCGTGTTCCAGCCAGGCGTCAACGAGGAACTCGCTGCCACCGCGGTGTGGGGCACCCAGCAGCTCGATCTGTACCCGCAGAGCAAGAGGTTCGACGGCGTGTTCGGCATCTGGTACGGCAAGGGCCCGGGTGTCGACCGCTGCAGCGATGTGTTCAAGCACGCCAACATGGCCGGCACCGCCCGGCACGGCGGCGTGATCGCGATTGCCGGCGACGATCACGTGAGCAAGAGCAGCACCGCGGCACACCAGAGCGACCACATCTTCAAGGCCTGCGGCCTGCCGGTGTTCTTTCCGGCCGGCGTGCAGGACATCCTCGACATGGGCCTGCACGCCTTCGCGATGAGTCGCTTCTCGGGCGTCTGGAGCGGCATGAAGACGATCCAGGAGGTGGTCGAGTCGTCGGCCTCGGTGTCGGTGGACCCGGATCGCGTGAAGATCGTGATTCCGCAGGACTTCGTCATGCCCCCCGGTGGCCTGCATATCCGCTGGCCCGACCCGCCGCTCGAGCAGGAAGCGCGGCTGTTCGACTACAAGTGGTACGCGGCGCTGGCCTACGTGCGCGCCAACAAGCTCAACCACAACGTCATCGAGAGCTCGCACGACCGCTTCGGCATCGTCGCCAGCGGCAAGGCCTTCAACGACACGCGCCAGGCGCTGTCGGACCTCGGGCTGGACGACGATACCTGCCGCACGCTGGGCATCCGGTTGCACAAGGTCAACGTGGTCTGGCCGCTCGAAGCCACGATCACGCGCGATTTCGCGCAGGGCCTGCAGGAGATCCTGGTAGTCGAGGAAAAGCGCCAGGTCATCGAGTACCAGTTGAAGGAGCAGCTCTACAACTGGCGCCCCGACGTGCGGCCCAACGTGCTGGGCAAGTTCGACGAACCCGAGGGCACGGCGGGTGGCGAGTGGAGCATGCCCAACCCGAGCGAGAACTGGCTGCTGCGCGCCAAGGCCGACCTGACGCCGGCGATCATCGCCAAGGCCATCGCCAAACGGCTGAAGAAGCTCGGCCTGGCCCCGTCGGGCAGTGACGTGGCGGCCCGCATGGACCAGCGCATCGCGGTCATCGAAACGCGCGAACGCACGCTGCTGGAACTCAAGACCGACACCGGCGAGCGCGCACCGTGGTTCTGCTCGGGCTGCCCGCACAACACCAGCACACGCGTGCCCGAAGGCTCGCGGGCGATGGCCGGCATCGGCTGCCATTACATGTCGGTCTGGATGGACCGCAGCACCAGCACGTTCAGCCAGATGGGCGGCGAAGGCGTGGCTTGGGTCGGCCAGGCGCCGTTCACCCAGGACACGCATGTCTTCGCCAACCTCGGCGACGGTACCTACTTTCACAGCGGCAGCCTGGCGATCCGCCAGAGCATCGCCGCCGGTGTGAACATCACCTACAAGGTGCTCTACAACGACGCCGTGGCCATGACCGGCGGCCAGCAGGTCGGCGAGCGACCCGAGGGCCACTCGGTGCTGCAGATCATGAAGAGCCTGGTGTCCGAGGGCGTGCGAAAACTCGTGATCGTGACCGACCAGCCGGAGAAGTACCGGGGCGCGTCGCTCGAGCCCGGCGTCACCGTGCACCACCGCGACGAGCTCGATCGCATCCAGCGCGAGTTCCGCGAGATCCCCGGCGCGACAGCCATCCTCTACGACCAGACCTGCGCCACCGAGAAGCGCCGGCGCCGCAAGCGCGGCAAGCTGGTCGACCCCGAAAAGCGCGTGGTCGTCAACGAGCTGGTCTGCGAAGGCTGCGGCGATTGCAGCGTGCAGAGCAACTGCCTGTCCGTGGAGCCGGTGGAAACCGAATTCGGCCGCAAGCGGCGCATCAACCAGAACACCTGCAACAAGGACTACTCCTGCGTCAAAGGCTTCTGCCCGAGCTTCGTCACCGTCGAGGGTGGTCAGTTGAAGAAACCGAAGAAGCAACAGAAGGGCGACCTGGCCACGATGCCGGCGCTGCCCGAACCCAGCCTGCCGCTGGCCGAGACCGCCTGGGGCATCGTCGTCGGCGGCGTCGGAGGTACCGGCGTGATCACCATCGGCCAGCTGCTCGGCATGGCTGCACACCTCGAAGGTCGCGGCGTCGTCACGCAGGACGCCGGTGGCCTGGCGCAAAAGGGGGGGGCCACCTGGAGCCACATCCAGATCGCGAATCGGCAGGAGGCCATCTTCACGACCAAGGTCGATACCGCCAAGGCCGACCTGGTGATCGCCTGCGACTCGATCGTCGGCGCGGCCAAGACCACGCTGGCGGTGATGCAGCAGGGCCGCACCTATGTCGCGCTGAACACCCACGGCACGCCGACGGCGGCCTTCGTGAAGAACGCCGACTGGCAGTTCCCCGGCGGCCACTGCGAGAGCGCCATCAAGGCCAGCGTCGGCGAAGGCCTGGTCGGCGCGTTCGACGCCGAGCAGGTCGCCGTGCAACTGGTCGGCGACTCGATCTACACCAACCCGTTGATGCTCGGCTACGCCTGGCAGCAGGGCCGCGTGCCGCTGAGTCATGCCGCGCTGATGCGGGCGATCGAGCTCAACGGCGTGCAGGTGGACAACAACAAGGCCGCCTTCGCTTGGGGCCGCCATGCCGCGCACGACCTGGCCTCGGTGCAGGCGCTGTTCAAGGCCGAGGGAGCGGGAACGCGACCGGGCCCGGTCGCTCAGGTGATCGAATTCCTCAAGAAACCCTCGCTCGACGAGATGATCACCAAGCGCATGGACTTCCTCACCGGCTACCAGGACGCGGCCTATGCGGCGCAGTACCAGGCCTACATCGACAAGGTGCGCGCCGCCGAAGCGCCGCTGGCCAGCACACGGCTGACCGAAGCCGTGGCCCGCTACCTGTTCAAGCTGATGGCCTACAAGGACGAGTACGAAGTCGCGCGCCTGCACACCGACCCGGCCTTCACGACCAAGATTGCGTCGATGTTCGAAGGCGACTACAAGCTGGTGCACCACCTCGCGCCGCCGGCCCTCGCAAAGAAGAATGACCGGGGCGAGTTGATCAAGCGGCCCTTCGGCCCCTGGATGCGCAGTGCCTTCATGCTGCTGGCCAAGCTGAAGGGCCTGCGCGGCACGGCCTTCGACCCCTTCGGCCGCAGTGAAGAGCGCAGGACGGAGCGCGCGCTGATCGGCGAGTACCGCGCCGCGATCGACGAAGTGCTGGGGGCGCTGACCAGCGAGCGCATGGCGCTGGCCGTCGAGATCGCGCGCCTGCCCGAAGACATCCGCGGCTACGGCCATGTCAAGGAGCGCCACCTGAAAGCGGCGCGAATCAAATGGCAGGGCTTGATGACGCAATGGCGCAGCCGGGCGGACACGCGCGCGGCAGCTTGAGCGCCAGGCGCTGGCCCGCGCTGGCCGCCGCGCGCCGCCGCGAAGTGCCGCGCGTGCCCTTCGCGATCGACGGCGTGGCCGTGGGCTCGGTTGCCGCGGCCCACCTCGGCGCGCTGCGTGCCTGGCCGCAGTGGCTGGTGGTTGACGCGCGCGGCGTGCAACTCATCGCGACCCGCCGCGACAGCGCGCTGGCCGTGGTCAACGCCGCGCTGCGCGCACAAGGCCTGATCCTGGCCTGGCGCGACGAGACCTACGCCATCCTGACGCAGCTCGGTGAGCCGCCGCTGGCCCTGATCGAGCGGGCCACGGCCCGCTTCTGGGGTACCTTGACCTTCGGCGCCCACGCCAATGGCTATGTCGCTGATGCCCAGGGGCGCCCCACGCACCTTTGGATCGCCCGCCGTTCGGACCACAAGGCCACCGACCCGGGCAAGCTCGACAACCTGGTCGGCGGTGGTGTGCCGTTCGGGCAGACGCCCCACGAGACCCTGCTGCGTGAAGGGTTTGAAGAAGCCGGCCTGCCCGCGGAGTTGATGCGCCAGGCCGTGCCCGGCCGCGTGATCGAGCTCGCCTGTGACATTGCCGAAGGCTTCATGCACGAGCAGTTGCACACCTTCGACCTGTGCCTGCCGGCCGACTTGACGCCAGTCAATCAGGACGGCGAGGTGGCCGAACTGCGCTGCCTGCCTGTGGACGAGGCGATCGAGTCCGCTGCGAGCGACGCGATGACCGTCGACGCCGCGCTCGTGACGCTCGACTTTGCCTTGCGTCATGGCCTGCTCACCAGCGTCGAGCACTTGCGCCTTGCGGCGTTGATGCCGGCCGCGTGAGTTGGCGCAGCGCGTGCGCACAGCGCACAGCGCACAGTGATTGTGCACTCGGCGGTCAAAGCTGTTGAGCGAAGCGATGGCCCACGCCGCCGGGTAAACCCACTTGTCTGCCGCACCAGGGCTGCCGATAGTGTCGTCTGACCGCTATGCTGGGCGGTGGCAGCGCTTGCGCGCTGCGTTATCGCCCATCCGCATTCACCCCTGTAGCAGGAGACACCTCGATGACTGACTCGATTTCACGCGAGACGCCAGCCCAGCGCCGCCGCTTTTTGAAGGCCGCCGCCACCGCCACGGTGGGCGCCGGTGCCTTGGCCGCGCCGGCATTCGCGCAGGCGCCGGCTGTCACCAGCCTGCGCTTCCAGAGCACCTGGCCGGCAAAGGACATCTTCCACGAGTACGCGCTGGACTTCGCCAAGAAGGTCAATGACATGACCGGCGGCGAGTTGAAGATCGAGGTGCTGCCCGCGGGCTCGGTGGTGCCGGCCTTCGGCCTCCTGGAAGCGGTGTCCAAGGGCACGCTCGACGGCGGTCACGGCGTGCTCGGCTATCACTACGGCAAGCAGAACGCGCTGGCGCTGTGGAACTCCGGCCCGGCGTTTGGCATGGACGCCAACATGCTGCTGTCCTGGCACAAGTACGGCGGCGGCAAGGAACTGCTGGCCAAGCTCTACGCGTCGATCGGCATCACCACGGTGCAGTCCTTCCTCTACGGCCCGATGGCCACGCAGCCGCTGGGCTGGTTCAAGAAGCCGGTCACCAAGCCCGAAGACTTCAAGGGCCTGAAGTACCGCACCAACGGCCTGGCGATCGACCTGTTCACCGCGATGGGTGCGGCGGTCAACGCGCTGCCCGGCGGCGAGATCGTGCCGGCGATGGACCGCGGCCTGCTCGATGCGGCCGAGTTCAACAACGCCAGCTCCGACCGCCTGCTCGGCTTCCCGGACGTCTCCAAGGTCTGCATGCTGCAGAGCTACCACCAGAGCGCCGAGACTTTCGAGATCATGTTCAACAAGCCGAAGTACGACGCGCTGCCGGACAAGATGAAGGCCATCATCGCCAATGCGGTGGAAGCCGCGTCGGCCGACATGTCCTGGAAGGCCATCGACCGCTACTCCAAGGACTACATCGAGTTGCAGACCAAGGACAAGGTCAAGTTCTACAAGACCCCCGATTCGGTGCTGCAGGTGCAACTCAAGCTGTGGAGCGAGATCCTGGCGAAGAAGTCGGGCGAGAACCCGATCTTCAAGGAGGTCGTCGAGTCGCAAAAGGCCTTCGCAGAGCGCGCCGTGAAGTGGGACCAGGACACTTATGTCAGCCGGCGCATGGCCGTCAACCACTTCTTCGGAGCACCGGCGGCTGCGCCCAAGAAGGCCTAACGGTTCCTCTCAACAGGCGTCGGCCATCCGGGCGTATTCCGGGTGGCCTTTTTTCTTTCGAGCGGAGCCCGACATGCAGAAACTGCTATTCACGATCGACAAGATCAGCACCTTCGTCGGCCAGGCCTTTTCCTGGCTGATCGTCGCGCTGACGGTCATGATCACCTGGGAGGTCTTCTCCCGGTATGTGCTGGACCAACCGCATGCCTGGGCCTTCGACGTCATGATCATCATGTACGGCACACTGTTCATGATGGCCGGCGCGTACACCCTGTCCAAGGCCGGCCATGTCCGTGGCGACGTGCTGTACGGCTTCTTCGAGCCGCGCACGCAGGCCACCATCGACCTGATCCTGTACATCCTGTTCTTCATACCGGGCGTGTTCGCACTGACCTATGCCGGCTACTACTTCGCGGCCGAGTCCTGGGCCATGAACGAACACTCCAGCATCACGGCCGAGGGCCCGCCGATCTACCCCTTCAAGACGATGCTGCCGCTGGCTGGCGCCTTCCTGCTGCTGCAGGGCATCGTCGAGATCATCCGCTGCGCGATCTGCATCCAGCAGGGCGCGTGGCCCTCGCGGGCTGAAGACGTGGAGGAGGTCGACGTCGACAAGCTGAAGGAAATGGTCCATGTGAAGGACGACGACATCGCCAAGCTCGACCGCTTCGTCGTGCAGCAAGGGAGCACGAAATGAAGGTCAAGAAAGAACTGTGGTTCGGCTTTGCGCTGATGGCGATCATCGTCGTGACGGTGGCGATCTTCATGCCCTGGAGCACCTTCTTCGATGGCCACCTGTCGCGCCAGGATCTGGGCTATCTGGGGCTGCTGATGCTGGCGCTGATCGTGGTGGCCATCATGCTCGGCTTCCCGACCGCCTTCACGCTGATGGGCATGGGCGTGTTCTTCGGCTGGCTCGCCTACCGGACGGTGAACCCGGAGCTGGCCACGCGGCAGGTGCTGGACCTGATGGTGCAGCGCGCCTACTCGGTGATGTCCAACGACGTGCTGATCGCCATTCCGCTGTTCGTCTTCATGGGCTACCTGGTCGAGCGCGCCAACCTGATCGAGAAGTTGTTCAAGAGCCTGCACCTGTCCTTGGCGCGGGTGCCCGGAGCGCTGGCGGTGGCCACCATCGTCACTTGCGCGATCTTCGCCACCGCCACCGGCATCGTCGGCGCGGTGGTCACGCTGATGGGGCTGCTGGCGCTGCCGGCGATGCTGCGCGCCGGCTACAACATCAAGCTGGCAGCCGGTGCAATCACGGCCGGCGGTTGTCTGGGCATCCTGATTCCGCCTTCGGTGCTGCTGATCGTCTACGGCGCAACCGCGGGCGTCTCGGTGGTCAAGCTCTATGCCGGCGCGTTCTTCCCCGGCATCATGCTGGCCAGCCTGTATGTCGCCTACGTGATCATCGTCGCCAAGTGGAAGCCGCACCTGGCACCGCCGTTGTCCGCAAGCGACCGCATGGTGCCGCTGCCGCCGCTGTCCCAGACCTTGAGTGCGCGCGGCGGCAATGCCCTCGCGGGCCTCTTCGGCGCCCTGCGCGTTCCCTCCCTGCCCAAGCGCCTGGTGGCGACGCAGCTGTTCGTTTCGCTGCTGCCCGCGATCTCGATCGTCGCGCTGCTGGTGCTGATGTACTTGAGTGCGACGGCACCGGCCGCCGTGGTCGACACGACCGGCCTGGTCCAGGCGGGTGGCTCGCTCTCGGCAGCCGACGAAAAACCCGCGGAGTCGTCGGGGCTGCAAGAACCGCCGAAGGAGGCAGGCGGGCTTCAGGAGCCGCCGAAGGAAGGTACTGACGTCAAGGAGCCGCCCGCCGAGCTGGGCCAGGCGGCATCTGCCGTCGCCGCCCCGCAGCCCAGCGGGGCGGCAAGCGCTGAGCCGGCCAATGCGCCGGCCGCGGCCGCACCGGCCGCACGCGTGCCGGCGCCGACCTGGTACTGGATCGTCTTCGGCGTCGGCATGGCCGGCCTGCTGCTGATCAACTGGCTGATGAGCTGGCAGCGGCTGGAGATCTTCAAGATGCTCCTGTCGTCCTTCTTCCCGCTGGCGGTGATGATCATCGCCGTGCTGGGCTCGATCGTGTTCGGCCTGGCGACACCCACTGAAGCGGCCGCGGTCGGCGCCTTCGGCGGCCTCATCCTGGCCGGTGCCTACCGCTACGTCGCGGCCAAACAGGCCAAGAGCGGCAGCGCGGTGATGAAGACCGTCGCCGACCTCGGCGGCATCATCAAGGAATCGTCGTTCCTGACGGCCAAGACCAGCGCGATGGTCTGCTGGCTGTTCGTCGGCTCGTCGATCTTCTCCGCCGCCTTTGCGCTGCTCGGCGGGCAGGAACTGATCGAGCGCTGGGTGTTGTCGCTCGGCCTGACGACGCTGCAGTTCATGCTGCTCAGCCAGTTCATCATCTTCATCCTCGGCTGGCCGCTGGAGTGGACCGAGATCATCGTCATCTTCATGCCGATCTTCATTCCGCTGCTGCCCAAGTTCGGCGTCGATCCGCTGTTCTTCGGCCTGCTGGTGGCGCTGAACCTGCAGACCGCCTTCCTGTCGCCACCGGTGGCGATGGCGGCGTTCTACCTCAAGGGCGTGTCGCCGAAACACGTGACGCTGAACCAGATCTTCGCCGGCATGATGCCGTTCATGGGCATCCAGGTGCTGGCGCTGGCCTTGCTCTACATCTGGCCGGCGATCGGCCTGTGGTTGCCGAACCTGCTCTACAAGTAGCCTCCTGAGCGCCCGCACAATCGGGCCATGGATCCCACGTTGCTGAGCGGGCTCAGCATCTTCGAGCGCGGCTGGCTGTCGTCGAACAACGTCCTTCTTCATGGCGGCGAGGGCGAAGACGCCACGCTGGCCGACACCGGCTACGTGTCGCATGCCGAGCAGACGCTGGCCCTGGTGCAGCACGCGTTGCGGCCGGGCCAGACGCTCACGCGCATCGTCAACACGCACCTGCATTCGGACCATTGCGGCGGCAACGCGGCCCTGGTGCGCGAATTCGGCGCGCAGGTCGTCATTCCGCCTGGTCACGCCGATGCGGTGGCGTGCTGGGACGAGGACCTGCTGACCTACCGCCTCACCAACCAGCGCTGCGAGCGCTTCATCGCTGACGCGTTGCTGCGGCCCGGCGAGTCGTTCACGGTCGGCTTGCGCACCTGGCAAGCTCAGGCGGCGCCGGGCCACGACCCGCATTCGCTGGTGCTGTTCGATGCGATGCATGGCGTGCTGATCTCCGCCGATGCATTGTGGGAAAACGGCTTCGGTGTCGTCTTTCCCGAACTCGACGGCGAGAACGCGTTCGACGACGTGGCCGCCGTGCTCGACCTGATCGAATCGCTCGACGCCCGATACGTGATCCCCGGCCACGGCGCTCCGTTCACCGACGTGGCCGGCGCCCTGCAACGCGCGCGCTCGCGGCTGGCGGCCTTCCGCGCCGACCCGACGCGTCACGCGCGCCACGGCATCAAGGCCCTGGCCAAGTACCACCTGCTAGAAGTCGGCAGCGAGCCGCTGCCCGGCCTGCTCGCGTGGTTCGCGGCCACGCCGATCGCGCGGCAGGTGTGGCAACGCCTGGGCAGGCCCGAGGGTTCACCGCAGGCCTGGGGCGAAAGGCTGCTGGGCGAGCTGGCTGCCAACGGCGCGATCGCTTTGCGCGATGGCGTCGCCCGCAACGCCTGACCGCGGGGCCCGTGCTGCCGGCCCGCTCGGATGAGAATGCTCGCATGCCCACTGCCGCCTTGCCGTCGCCGCCACGCCTGCGAGCGCTGATCGCCGACCTCGAGTCCGGCCTGCTCGAACGCGACGCTGCGGTGCGGCTGGCGCTGCTGGCGGCGTTGGCCGGCGAGCATGTGCTGCTGATCGGCCCGCCCGGCAGCGCCAAGAGCGAGCTGGCGCGGCGGCTGCACCGGGCCTTTGCCGACACGCGCTACTTCGAGCGCCTGCTGACGCGCTTCTCGACTCCCGAAGAACTGTTCGGCCCGCTGTCGCTGGCGGCGCTGGAAAACGACCGCTATGAACGCCTCACCGACGGCTACCTGCCCACCGCCGGCGTCGCATTCCTCGACGAGGTGTTCAAGGCCAACTCGGCGATCCTGAATGCATTGCTGACCTTGCTCAACGAGCGCGAGTTCGACAACGGCAGCGTGCGCCTTGCCGTGCCATTGGTCAGCGTGGTCGGCGCCAGCAACGAGGTGCCCGACGACGACGCACTGACGGCGTTCTACGACCGCTTCCTGGTGCGTGTGCCGGTGGCCCTTGTCAGCGACGCAGCCTTCGGTGCGCTGCTGACGCTGCCCGGCGGTGCCGCGCCCGCACCCGCACAGCCGATCAGCGCTGGCGAGCGCGCTGCGATCCTTGCCGCGCGCAACGCGGTGGCGTTGGCCAACGATGCCCTCGCGGCCCTGCGCTCGTTGCGCACCTGGCTGGGCGCGAGCCCCGGTGGCGCACCGTCGGACCGCCGGTGGCGTCAGTGCGTCGGCCTGTTGCGCGTGGCCGCGCTGACCGAGGGCCGTGCCTGTGTCGATGCGCTCGACCTCTGGCTGGCCCCCTACGTGATGGCCGCCGAGCCGGGCCAGGCCGCGGCCCTCGAGCGCTGGTTCATCGCGCAGATCGCGCAATCGGCGCCGCTCGATGCGGCCTGGCTGAACCGCGCCGTCCAGGCCTTCGAGCGCCAGCTCGAGATCGAGCAGCGCCTGCCCCCCGACGACGCTGCCGCAGACGGTGCCGGCAAGCTCGCAGTGGCGCGCGCACTCGGAGCCGAAGCCGAGGGCCTGGACTCGATGCGCCTTGTTGCCGCAGCGCTGGAGGCGCGCGATCGCCGCCACTTCAGCGCTCTGCACGTGGCCACACGCGTGGCACAGACTCTCGAGGTGCGCGAACGCGCGCAGGCCGCGCGCGACGCCGTCCACGAGCAGCTCGACGGCTTGAGCGCGCAGCTCGCCGCGCGTCTGTGGTGGCCACCCTCCCTCGTGGAGCGCGTGCACGCTGGCCCGGCACTGACGCTCGCGGTGCTGGATGGCCTGCTCGCGCGCCTGAACGCCGTGCAGGCGGGCTTCGCGGCGCTGCCGGTCGACGCACGGATCGCCGCGGCCGCGCCGGCGCTGATCGAGGCATGAGCCGGCGGGCTGCCCCAAGGCGAATGCCGCAGCGCGCAGCGTGGAGGTTTCCTGATGAGCCGCCGGGCCGCCCCAAGGCGAATACCGCAGCGCGCAGTGCGGCGGGTTCCTGATGAGCCGCATCGACGCCGACGCGCCGTTCGAGCATCTGGCGGCATTGCCGCGCAGCCTGTGGCTGCCGGCCGTGACCAACAGCAGTGGCGACACCGCGCAGCGGCTGGCCGATCTCGCGCGTTGGCGCGATGCGTTGCAGCACGGCAAGCTGCCTGATGCCGCCGCGAACTTTGGTGATGCTGCGGCCCTGCACCCGATGCGCGAGGCCGTTGGCGCGCTCGGCCTGCCGGCCCTCGTGCAGCGCGCGCCGGGGTTGGCCGAGCAGGTCTTGCGCACCCTGCTTTGGCATCTCGACGCCCTGATCGACCGCCCCGCCGGGCAACCGCGCCCCCTGGCCATTGCGCAGCGGGTCGACGCCTTTCGCGCCGAGTGGGCGCGCGAGAAGGGCGACTGGGAAGCGCTGCTGGCCCTGCTGCAAACGCTGGGCGACGCGTCGTCGCTGCGCTGGGACGAACTGCAAGGCCTGCTGCGCCAGCGCGAGCGGCGTGAATGGCGCGAGGTCGAGCGCCTGTGGGCATTGCTGCGCGCTCGCCCGGAGCTGGCCGCGTTGATCCAGCGCCTGGGCCGCGAACAGCGCGCCGTGGCGGCGCCCGTCCTGCCGCAGCGACGCGAGGCCGGCGCCGACCGCGCACGCAGCGGGCGCAAGGCGGTGCGCACGACACTGCCCAGCGCGCCCGGCGAACTGCGTGGCCTGACGCACGGCGACCGCCTCGAGCGCATGCTGCCCAGCGAGGCCCAGCAGTTGCGCCACCCGGTGCTGCGCAAACTCTGGCGCGCGCGGCGCGCCGAAGCGCGACTGCTGCACTACGACAGCTCGGCTGAGCTGATCGACTGGCGGCCCGACCCCGCCGCGCCGCCGCGCGAGCGCGATGCGCCGCCGGCGCCCGAGGCGCTGCAGCGCGGGCCGATGATCATTGCGCTGGACACCTCGGGGTCGATGCGCGGCGCGCCGGAGGCGATCGCCAAGGCCATCGTGCTCGAAGCCCTGCGCACGGCCGAGCGCGAGCACCGCGGCTGCAAGCTGATCGCCTTTGGTGCCGCCGGCGAGCTGATCGAGCGCGACCTGGCGCTGACGGGCAGCGGCCTGGCGGCGTTGCTCGACGTCATCGGCCAGGGCTTCGATGGCGGCACCGACGTGCAGGCACCGATCGAGCGCGCCATCGAATGCGTGCGCGAGCGGCGCTGGGCCAGCGCCGACTTGCTGATCGCCAGCGACGGCGAGTTCGGCTGTACACCGGCCACGCTGGCCGCGCTCGATGACGCGCGGGCGACGCTCGGCCTGCGCGTGCAGGGCGTGCTGATCGGCGACCGTGAGACCCTGGGCCTGCTGAACGTGGCCGACCAGATCCACTGGGTGCGCGACTGGCGCCAAGAGCGTCCGCTGGCTGGCAGCAGTGCCACCTTCTCTCCGGTGCACAGCCAAAGCCTGACGGCGCTGTTCTTCCCGGGCGCGCTGGGCGAGCGGGCCTTGCGCCGGGCGCGCTGACTGCTGATCGCCTTCGGGCTGGCGCTGGCATCAGGCCCGCAACGCGACCGTCGCGGCGATTCGGGTTTACCCCAGATCGACAGCGGCCAGCCTGTCCGCGGTGGATGCAGCCTATCCTGCGCATCCGGCGGGGGGTCGCGCGGCGAGCGCCAGAGAGGCTGGGGCCTCGCTACATTGCCGCCCATGGCCCGTTGGGCCGCACAGGCCACGACATGAACAACCCGACCACCAGCCCGCCACCCTCCAGCGTCAGCTGGACCGCCCGCTTCGCGCCGCTGGTGCGCGCCTTCCACGCCTACGCCAGTTGGCTGGTGTCGATCAGCTGGAAGCGTTTCTTCCTGCTGTCGCTGCTACTGATCATCGTCATGGTGATCCTGAGTGACCTGCCGCCGTTCACGTGGACGATGTCCGAGCGCATCGAGACGCGGCCGGCACGGGTGCACGTGGTACCGAAGCCACCGCCACCGCCCACGGCACCGTCAGCCCCCACGGCGGCTGAGGGCAAGAGCCATGTGCCGTTCATCAAGATCGAAAAGCAAGGGCCCGGCCCCAAGGGGGACGTCGAGATCCATATCGGTAGCCAAGGCATCCGCATCACGCCGCGGGCCTCGCCACAGGCCGCGTCGGCCGTCGGAGCCGCAGCATCCGCTGCCGCGGCCGCCACACGGGCGGCCGACGCCCAGGCGTCTGCTGCGGAGGCCGCGGGTGGAATCCGCATCGTCTTGCCACCTGGCGCCACCAGCGACGCCGTCCGCGAAGCCGTCGAGTCGGCGCGCGAGGAGATCGAGCGCGCCGTCGAGGAAGCGCGGCGCGACGCCGAACAGGCGCGCAGCGACGCCGAAGAGGCCCGGCGCGACGCCCAGGCGGCGATTGCCGAAATGGGCAACGCCGAGCATGACTTCGGCACCCGCATCACGCGCATCAGTGTCGGCGAGTTCCTGCCGCAACTGGCGTTCCTTTGGATCATCGGCTCGATCATCATCAAGGTCACCTACAAGGGCCAGTTGAAGGCGCAGCAGCAGGCCGCGCAGGCCACCGAAGTGGCCGAATCCGAGCAACTGCGGCGCCAGGTGGTGGAAGCGCGCATGGCGGCGATGCAGGCGCAGGTCGAACCCCATTTCCTGTTCAACACCCTGGCCTCGATCGACCACCTGATCGAGACCGACCCGCCGCGCGCCAGCGTCATGCAGAAAAACCTGATCGCGCTGCTGCGCGCCTCGATGCCGACCATGCGTGAAGCCAACAACGGCGGCCCGCGCGACCTGGGCCGCGAGATGTCGATGATCCGGCCCTACCTCGAGATCCTCAAGGTGCGCATGGAAGAGCGCCTGATCACGCGCATCGATGTGCCCGACGGTCTGCTCTCGGCCGAGTTCCCGTCGATGATGATCCAGAGCCTGGTCGAGAACGCCATCAAGCACGGGCTCGAACCCAAGCCCGAAGGCGGCGAGCTGGCCATCAAGGCCGAGATCGTGCACGGCAAGCTGACGGTGACCGTGTCCGACACCGGTCTGGGCTTCGGCAAGGCCGCGACGGCCGGCACCGGCGTGGGCCTGGCCAACGTCCGCGAGCGTCTGGCGCTGCTGTATGGCGGCAAGGCCACCCTCAGCGTGTCCGAGAACCGTCCCAGCGGAACGGTCGTGACGATCTCCGTGCCCTACACGACCGCTCGCGCCGACGGGCAGGGAGACACTGCATGAACCTGCCCGCGCCGCGGCCGATGGGCCGCACCCGTCGTGCATTGCGCATCCTCGCGCTGCTGTTTGTCCTGGCGCTGGCGGTCGCCGCCGCAGTGTGGCAAGGCCTGCAGTCGCTCGACATGAGCCATGTGCACGTGATGATCGATGGTGAAGAGCTGAAGTACGGCGGTGCGCTCGGCGATCTGTCGCCGGGCCAGCACCTGCTGGCGGTGGTGGCGATTGCCGCGGTCTGCTTTGCGTTGATCGTGGCAGTGCCGTTGCTGCTGCTGGCGGTGGCGGTGGTGGCGCTGCCGATCATGCTCTTGGCGCTCGGGCTGCCGCTCGTGGTGGTGCTGTCACTGGGCTTGCTGTTGCTGGCGCCACTGGCCCTGATCGGCATGCTCTGCTGGTGGCTGCTGCGTGCGCTCTGGCGTGACACGCCGTCGCCGTCCGCTACGATGGCTGGATGAATCTGGACATGACCCGCTGCGTGATCGCCGACGACGAGCGCCTGATGCGCGAACAGTTGCGCGCGCGCTTGCTCGAGGTCTGGCCCGAATTGCAGGTCGTCGCCGAAGCCAAGAACGGTACCGAAGCGGTGGCGCTGGTCGCCGAGCATCGGCCCGAGTTGGTTTTCCTCGACATTCGCATGCCGGGGCTGACCGGTGTCGAAGCGGCCCGGCAGATCGCGCAGATGGACGTCGCCGACGACGAGTTGCTGCCCGAAATCGTCTTCATCACCGCCTATGACCAGTATGCGGTCGAGGCTTTCGAGCAGGGGGTGGCCGACTACGTGCTGAAGCCGGCCGAACGCGAGCGTCTGGCCGTGACGGTCGAGCGGATCAAGAAGCGACTCGTGCTGCGCGAAGCCGGAGAAGCGGGCAGCGGTGCTGATGGCGCGCCGTTGCAGCAGCTGCTGCACCAGCTGGCGGCGAAGATGAACCCCGCCGGCGGCGCGCCGCAGTACCTGCAATGGATCCAGGCCTCCGTCGGCCAGGCGATCCAGATGATTCCGGTCGAAGACGTGCTGTTCTTCATCAGCGACGAGAAGTACACGCGGGTGCAGACATCAACCCTCGAAGCCTTGATCAGGAAGCCGATCAAGGAACTGGTCGACGAGCTCGACCCGCAGCGCTTCTGGCAGATCCACCGCAGCACGCTGGTCAACGCCAACGCGATCGCCAGCGTGACGCGCGACTTTCGCGGCCGCCAGATCGTGGCCGTCAAGGGCCACAACCAGAAGCTCGAGGTCAGCCGGAGTTATCTGGGATTGTTCAAGGGGATGTAGCCGCTGCCGCTGCCGCGCGCGCAGCCGCCTCGTCGCGCTGGCGCTTCAGGCGCTCGAGCGGGTTCTCTTTGGCCGCCGAGGTCTCGTTCAATTTCATCTCGGCGATGAAGCGGCTGGGCACACCGGTCACGGTGTCGCGGCCGCGCTTCCTGCGCCGAAGCGTGCTCACGGCCAGCGTGGTGCGGGCGCGGGTGATGCCCACGTACATCAGACGGCGCTCTTCTTCGAGCCGCTCGGGTGTCATTTCTTCGTCGCCGCTCCTGAACGGCAGCAGGCCCTCGTTGACACCGGCCAGCACCACGTGCTGCCACTCCAGACCCTTGGCGGCGTGCAGGGTCGACAGCGTGAGCACGTCCTGATCGGTGTCGCGCTCAGCCAGGCTGATGATCACGCTGATGGTCTGTGCGACGTCGAGCACGCTGTGCTTCTCGCTCTCGAAGGTACCGCCGACCTCGGTCACCTCACCGCCGCAGCGTCGCGCGATCCAGTCGACGAAGTCGAGCACGTTGGTCCAGCGTGCGGTGGCCAGCTTCTCGCTGTCTTCGGCGTCGAACAGGTGCTGCTCGTAGCCGATGTCCTTGAGCCAGCCGAGCAAGAAGGCCTTGGCGTCTTCGCTGCCCGTTGTGTGGCGCGCGCGGTACTCGAGGTCGTTGATGTGGCGACCGAACTCGTGCAGCGAGCCGACGGCCTTCTTGCTCAACACGGTGCCCAGCGAGTCCGAAAACAAGGCCTCGAACAAGCTGCACTTCCAGCGGCCGGCGAACTCGCCCAGCGTGGCCAGGGTCTGGTGGCCGATACCGCGCTTGGGTGTGGCCACCGCACGCAGGAAGGCCGGGTCGTCGTCCTGGTTGACCCACAGGCGCAGCCAGGCACACAGGTCGCGGATCTCGGCGCGGTCGAAGAAGCTCTGCCCGCCTGAGACCTTGTAGGGAATCGCCGCAGTGCGCAGCTTCTGCTCGAACACGCGCGCCTGGTGGTTGGCGCGGTAGAGCACGGCGAAGTCGCTGAACTTGACCTGGCCGCCCTCGGCGCGCTTGGCCTGGATCAGCGCCACTGCACGTTCGGCCTCGTGTTCTTCGCCGTCGCACTCGACCACCCGCACCGGTTCGCCGTCGCCGAAGGCACTCCACAGCTTCTTCGGGAATATCTTCGGGTTGGCCGCGATCACGCGGTTGGCTGCGCGCAGGATGTTGCCGGTGGAGCGGTAGTTCTGCTCGAGTGCAATGACCTTCAGCTTCGGATAGTCCTTCGGCAGGCGCTTCAGGTTGTCGATGGTCGCACCGCGCCAGCCGTAGATGCTCTGGTCGTCGTCGCCGACCGCCGTGAACACGCCGCGCTCGCCGACCAACGCCTTCAGCAGTTCGTACTGCACGGCGTTGGTGTCCTGGTATTCGTCGACCAGGATGTGGCGGAAGGTCTCTTGCCACTTTGCGCGCACTTCGGCGTCACGCTGCAGCAGCTTGACCGGCAGGCCGATCAGGTCGTCGAAGTCCACCGCCTGGTAGGCCGACAGGCGCTCCTCGTAGCGCTGCATCACGCGCGCGGCCACACGCTCGTCGTCATCGGCCGCGGCGCTCGAGGCGCCACCGCTGTCCAGCCCCTGGTTCTTCCACAGGCTGATGGCCCATTGCCAATGGCGTGCCAGCTTGGCATCGGTGGTACCGCCGGCGTCGCGCAGGATGCCCAGCACGTCGTCGCCGTCCATGATCGAGAACTGCGGTTTCAGGCCAACGCGCTCCCCGTCGGCGCGCAGCATGCGAACCCCCAGCGAGTGAAAGGTGCTGACCGCGAGGTCCTTGGCCGCGCGCGAACCGACCAGCGCCTTGGCGCGCTCGCGCATTTCCTGTGCCGCCTTGTTGGTGAAGGTGATGGCAGCGATCTGCCGGGCTTCGAGGCCGCTTTGCAGCAGCTTGGCAATCTTGTGCACGATCACGCGCGTCTTGCCCGACCCCGCACCGGCCAGCACCAGGCATGGGCTGCCGAGGTGGTAGACGGCTTCGAGCTGGGCGGGATTCAACGCAAGCGGGGTTTCGGACATCGGACGCATCTGCAGGGCCGCGGATCGTACCTGTGGCGCCGATTGGCGACTGTGGTACGCGCCTTGTCCACGCCGTGGATACTGCGCACCCGAGCTTGCCGAGCGCTACGGTGCCGACAACGGCCGCATCGCACGCATCATCCTGGCCTCGACGGCGCTGTCATTCGTCAGCTTTTCACTGCTGGCCTGGGCGTTCGGAGCGAATGTGCCGCACTGACATCCGGTACCAATCGGCGGCGATATTGCACGGACCGCGCGGCTGGCGCCGCCCGGGCACGCCTCTGGGTCAACGCTGGGCGGCACACTGGCGTTGCTTTGTGAACGCGAACAGGAGACCACCTTGAAGAAGTCCGTTTTCACGCTGCTGGCAGGTCTGGCTGCGATGGGCGCCGCACCGGCCTGGTCGGCGGTGGATGTCGGTGTCGGCATCACGATCCGCGAGCCGGGCGTGTACGGCCGCATCGAGATCGGCAGCCAACCCCCGCCGCCGCTGCTCTACCCGCAGCCGGTGCTGATCAGCCGCCCCGCCGTGCTGGTGCAGCAGCCGCCGATGTACCTGTACGTGCCGCCCGGCCACGCCAAGGACTGGGGCAAGCATTGCCAGCGCTACAACGCCTGCTCACGGCAGGTGTACTTCGTGCAGGAAACGTGGGTGCAGCAAAGCTACGACGAGCACCATGCCAAGGGCCATGACAAGCAGAAGAACAAGGGCAAAGGCAACAAGCACGACGATTGAGGTCGCGGCCTGGCGTTGATCTTCAGATCGCCAGCGGATCCACATCGACGGCCCACCGCAGCACTGTGCGGTGGGTCTTGTCTTTCTGGCGCAGCGCATGCAGGTGCGGCAGCCATTGGGTCAGCAGGCGCTGCAAGGCCAGGCGCGAGCGCGATTCGACGAGCATCTGCATGCGCTCGACGCCGGCCACCCGGGCCACCGGCGGCGGCACCGGCGGGTAGACCATCACCCCTGCGGCATCGGGCAGCGCCGCCGCAGCCAGCGCAGCGGCGTGCAGGAAGTCGGTCGCCGCCTGCGCAGTCTTGGCCTCTGCGCGCAGCAGTGCCAGGCTCGTGAACGGAGGCAACCCGGCGCTTTGTCGTTCAACCAGCTGGGCGGCGGCGAATGCCGCGAAGTCATGCGCCACCAGCGCGGCATACAACGGGTGGCGCGGGTGCCAGGTCTGGACCCACATCTCGCTCGTGCTCGCCTGCTCGGCGTCGCGGCCGGCACGTCCCGCGGCTTGCATCAGCAGCGCGAACAGCCGCTCCGGTGCGCGGAAGTCGCTGGCGAACAGGCCACTGTCGGGATTGACCGCAGCCACCAGCGTGACGCGCCGGAAGTCATGACCCTTGGCGACCATCTGCGTGCCGACCAGCACGTCCACTTCGCCGGCATGCATGGCCCCGAGTTGCGCCTCGAGCGCGCCCTTGTGGCGCGTGGTGTCGGCGTCGATGCGCGCCACGCGCGCACCCGGCAGGGCCTGTGCGAGCTGCTCCTCGAGCCGCTCGGTGCCCCGGCCGACGGGCTGGATGTCGAGGTTGCCGCAGTCGGGGCAAGCGCGTGGCACGCGCTCGGTGAAGCCGCAGTGATGGCAGCGCAATGTGCGATCACCCTTGTGGAAGACCCGCCAGGCGCTGCAATGCGGGCAGGCGCTCTTCCAGCTGCAAGCCGCGCAGTGCAGCACCGGCGCGTAACCGCGGCGATTGAGCAGCACCAGGCCTTGTTCGCCGCGCTCGATGCGCGCGCGCAGGGCACCCAGTAGCGGCGGCGACAAGGCGGATGAACCGGCCTTGTCGCGAGGCACCAGGCTCATGTCGACCAGCCGCACGCGTGGCAGCACACCGCCGCCGATACGCTCGGGCAGCGTGAGCCTGCTGTAGGCGCCCGTCTGTGCCCGGTGCCAGCTTTCCAGCGACGGCGTGGCCGAGCCAAGCACCACCGGCACGCGCTCGAGTCGGCCACGGTAGACCGCCAGGTCGCGCGCCGAATAGCGCGCACCCTCCTGCTGCTTGAACGACGGGTCGTGCTCTTCATCGACCACGATCAGCCCCAGCCGCGGCAGCGACGCAAACACGGCCAGCCGGGTGCCCAGAACCAGATCTGCCTGGCCCAGGTGCGCCGCCAGCCAATGGCGCAGCCTCTGTGCCGGTGTCAGGCCGCTGTGCAAGGACACCAGGCGATGGCCGGCAAAGCGCTCGGCCAGACGCGCCTCGAGCTGCGGCGTCAGGTTGATCTCGGGAACCAGCACCAGCACCTGCCGGCCAGCGGCCAGCGACTGCGCGGCTGCATGCAGGTAGACCTCGGTCTTGCCGCTGCCGGTCACGCCGTGCAACAGGTAGGTGGCCGGCGCACAGCCGATCAGCGCGGCGACCGCGGCGGATTGATCGCTCGACAGCGCAGGGGCCGGCGGCTCATGGCGGCCCTCATCGGCGGCCGGTTTGAGCCGCGCAAGCCGCCGACCGAGCTGTTCCGCATCCAGCCTGCGCAACTCGGGCGGCAGAACGGCCAGCGCCAACTCGCCGAGCCCTCGCTGGTAGTTACCGGCGGCAATACCGACCAGCTGGCGCCACGCGGCC
>Ga0315288_10003485_pt1 | contig 20109 bp, 15 predicted proteins | sample YL17G11_20_MG_FD_203454 | JGI IMG/M metagenome (GOLD analysis project Ga0315288, IMG submission 203454) | Sediment microbial communities from Yellowstone Lake, YNP, Wyoming, USA - YL17G11_20 | ecosystem: Environmental > Aquatic > Freshwater > Lake > Sediment | place: USA: Wyoming | collected... | reverse complement strand
GGCGAGCGCCGATCGAATTGTCCTGCGCAACGCCTCGCGCACGCTAGTGGTCAACGACCCGGCCAAGACGGCGGAAGAGATCGGCGCGATGACCGTGGCCGTCGGCGGCTTTGTGGTCAACTCCTACATCTATGAGACCACCTACGCCGAACTCGACCACCCGGTCAACCAGGGCAACATCACCGTGCGCGTCCCGGCTGAGAAGCTGGATGCGGTGCTCAAGCAAATTGAAGCGCTGGCGGTCGAGGTGCGCAGCCGCAACATCTCGGGCCAGGACGTGACCGCCGAATACACCGACCTGCAGTCGCGCCTGCGCAACTTGCAGGCGGCCGAGGCCCAACTGCGTGAGATTCTGGCCTCCGCCACCAAGACCGAAGACGTGATGTATGTCTTCAATCAGCTGACCCAGATTCGCAGCGAGATCGAGGTGCTGCAAGGGCAGATCCGCTACTACGACGAATCGGCGGCTTATGCGGCGATCAGCGTCGAGCTGATGCCTTTCATCCCCACCCAGCCGCTGCAAATCGGCGGCTGGCATCCGACCGGCACCGCGCGCCAGGCGCTGCAGTCGCTCATCCGCGGGCTGCAAAACCTGGTGGACGTACTGATCTACGTGGGCATCTGCGGCATTCCGTTTCTCGTCGTGTTCGGCCTGCCGCTGTTCTTCATCATCCGCTGGGCGGTGCGCCGCTCGCGCAAGGGGAAGACCGCGCACAGCGCGTAACGCAGCAGGTTGAACTGGCAATTGAACCGCCGCCCTCGGCAACCGAGGGCGGCGGTTGATTCGATGTGGTTGATCCTGTAGGGGCACGCCATGGCGTGCCCCTACGTCATCCTTGCGCGGAAGAGGAAGGGACGGCGCGGGTCAATCGCCAATCCACTCGACGAGGGTGGCCTCGCCCTGACCGACGCCGACACACAACGTGGCCAAGCCGTAGAACGGCCGCTTCTCGTGCGGGGCGCGGCGGCGCATTTCGTGGAGAAGTGTGGTCAGGACGCGCGCCCCGGAGCACCCGAGCGGGTGGCCGAGAGCAATGGCTCCGCCATTGACATTGGTGATCTCGTGACGCAGGCCAAGGTCCTCCATCACGGCCAGCGCCTGCACGGCGAACGCCTCATTCAGTTCGACCAGCCCGATCTGGTCGAGTTGCAGCCCGGCGCGCGCCAGCGCCTTGCGTGTGGCTGGCACCGGGCCAAGGCCCATGACGCGCGGCTCCACCCCGGCGGCCGCCGAGGCCAGCACGCGCACCAAGGGCTTCACGCCCAGCGCCGCCGCGCGCTCACGGCTCATCAAGAGGAGCGCCGCCGCCCCGTCGTTGAGGCCCGACGAATTGCCGGCGGTGACTGAGCCGCCGCTGCGGAAGGCGGGTTTGAGCTTGGCTAGACCTTCGGCCGAGGTGTCGCGCCGCGGGTGTTCGTCCACCGCCACCCGCAGCGGCTCACCCTTGGGTTGCGGGATGACCACCGGCACGATCTCTTCGGCCAAGCGCCCGCTGTCGATGGCAGCCAGCGCCCGGCGCTGGCTCTCGAGGGCAAAGGCATCCTGTTTCTCGCGCGTCAGATGCGGGCGCTGCTCGGCGATGTTCTCGGCGGTCTCGCCCATTGAATCGATGCCGTACTTCTCTTTCATCAGCGGGTTGGGGAAGCGCCAGCCGAGGGTGGTATCCCACATGGTGAGATTACCGAAGGGGAAGCCGCGTTCGGCCTTGGGCACAGCCCACGGGGCGCGCGACATGCTCTCGACGCCGCCGGCGATGTACGCCTCGCCCTCGCCGGCCTTGAGGGCCCGCACGGCGGCGTTGACCGCCGCCAGGCCCGAGGCACACAGGCGGTTGAAAGTGACAGCCGCCACCTCCACCGGGAACCCCGCCAGGAGAAGGGCCATGCGGGCGACGTTGCGGTTGTCTTCGCCGGCTTGGTTGGCGCAGCCCAGGTACACCTCTTCAACGACCTGGGCTTCGACTTTCGCGCGGCGCAGGACCTCCGCAAGGACCAACGCCGCCAGGTCGTCCGGGCGCAGCTCTTTGAGCACGCCGCCATGACGGCCGATAGGCGTGCGGACCGCTTCAACGATGACCGCTTCTGGCATGAGGGCCTCCGCAGGGAAGTGTGGAAGAGGCTGAGGAAGAGCGCGGCAGTCGAATTATAGCCGCAGCGTGGGGCGTGCGCGCAGGCAGGCCCGCTCAGGCTCTATTCCGACGCATAGCCTTTGGGGTGCGCGCGATGCCACTCCCACGCGCTGCGCACAATGTCGTCCAGGTGCGGATGGCGTGGAGCCCAGCCCAGCTCGCGGCGCATCTTTTCGGAGGAGGCCACTAGACGCGCCGCATCGCCGGCGCGGCGCGGCGACTCGACCGCGGGAATTGGATGGCCGGTCACGCGGCGAGCGACCTCGATCACCTCGCGCACCGAATAGCCGCTGCCGTTGCCCAGGTTATAGACCAGGCGCGGTTCGCGTTCGAGCGCCGCGAGCGCGAGAAGATGAGCTGAGATCAGATCCTCGAGGTGGATGTAGTCGCGGATGGCGGTGCCGTCGGGTGTGGGATAGTCGCTGCCGTAGATCTCGGCGTGCGGGCGCTGACCGAGCGCCACGCGCAGCACCAGCGGGATGAGGTGGCTTTCGCCGGGGTGGTCTTCGCCCAGGCCGGGCAGCGCGCCGGCCGCGTTGAAGTAGCGCAGCGCGGCATAGCGCAGGCCGCGCGTGCGCGCATACCACTCGAGCACCTGCTCGAGCATCAGTTTGGTCTGGCCGTACACATTGGATGGCCCGAGCGGCGATTCTTCGTGCAGCGGCTCGTCGCTGGAGGCGTAGACCGCCGCGCTGGAGGAGAAGACCAGGCGCGGGATACCCGCACGGCTGGCGGCCTCCACCAGGGCGAGCGAGTTGCCGATGTTGTTGAGGAAATACTTGCCGGGGTCGCGCATGCTTTCGCCGGCCTCGATGAACGCGGCGAAGTGCATGACGGCCTCGAAGCGCCCCTCGCCAAGCGTGCGCTGCAGCCGGTCCCCGTCGGCGAGGTTGGCTTCGACGAATTGGGCTGCGCGCGGAACGGCGGCGCGATGCCCGGTGAGCAGCGCGTCGTACACCGTGACGCGGTGCCCGTCCTCGAGCAGCACGCGCGCGCACGCTGAGCCGATGTAACCCGCCCCGCCGCACACCAGAATGTTCATTGAGGGCCTCGTGAGTGGAGCGCGTGCATCCGCTTCTACGCGCGCTCGGGCAAGATGGTGAGCGGCGCCGTTTGTCCATCCAGGCGCTTGAGACCGGATTGCTCGAACATCACGGTCACTTCTTCGTCCTCGCCGCGCACACGGGATTCGAGCACCATCCCCTCGCCGAAGAGAGCATGCGCGACGCGCATGCCGGCGGCATAACGCGCGGCGGACGCGGGGGTCTCCGCCGAGCGGCGGCGCGCGGGTTCCCAGGCCCAGGCGGCGCGCTCCGGCCGGCCCCAGCCAACCCCGTGAGGTTCGGCGGCCGCGGACTGCGCCAAAAGATGGGGCGGCAGATCTCGCAGGAAGCGCGACGGGTCGCACACCCCGCCCGCGCCGTACGACGAGCGGCGGAATGCGCGCACCAGGAACAACCGCTCCTTGGCGCGGGTGATGCCAACATAGCACAGGCGGCGTTCTTCGGCCAGCGCCTCCGGATCGTCGAGCGAGCGCTGGTGCGGCAGCACGCCCTCATCCAGGCCGATGATGAAGACCACCGGAAACTCAAGACCTTTGGCCGCATGCAGAGTGAGTAGCGTCGGCGCGTCGGCGATCTCGCTGAGCGTATCCTGATCGGACACCAGGGCCACCTCTTCGAGGAAGCGCTCGAGCGGCAGCGTATCGAACTCGCGCGCGACAGCGATCAATTCCTTGACGTTTTCCCAGCGCTCGGCGCCTTCTTCGGTGCCGTCGTCGACGTGAGTGCGGTAGCTCACCTCCTCCAACACGCGCTGGGCGAGCGCGGCGGGGGTGAGCTGCGCGCGCTGCTCGCGCCATGCCGAAAGCATCTGACCGAAACGGGTCAGGCTGGCGAGCACGCGTCCGCGAAAGGCGGCGGCATACGGGGAGGTCTGGCCGTCGCGTCCGAGGTCGAGCAGGATCTCGCCGGCCGGGCGCCCCTCGCCGGCGGCCAGCGCGAACAATCCATCGGCCGATCGCTCGCCCAGCCCGCGCGCCGGCACGTTGAGGATGCGGGCGAGGCTCACCCCGTCGGCGGGATTGCTCACCAGGCGCAGGTACGAGAGTGCATCCTTGACTTCGCGCCGGCCGTAGAAGCGCTGTGCACCCACCAGCTTGTAGGGCAGATTGGCGCGCAAGAAAGCTTCTTCGAGCGCACGAGATTGCGCATTGGTGCGGTACATAACCGCGCAATCACCCGGCCGCACGGCCGGGCCGGTGCTGCTCTCGGCCGTCAGGGTGGCGATGGTTTCGACGACGTACAAGGCTTCGTCGTCTTCGTTGTAGGCCTCGTGCAGCGTGAGGGTGGGGCCCGACCCGCGCTGGGTGACGAGCTGTTTGTCGACGCGGCGCGCGTTGCGGCGGATGACGGCCATGGCCGCATCCAGGATGTTCTGGGTGGAGCGGTAATTCTCTTCGAGCAAGATGGTGCGCGCCTCGGGGAAATCCTCGAGGAAGCGCTGGACGTTGCGATAGTCGGCGCCACGCCAACGGTAGATGGATTGATCGGCGTCGCCCACAGCGAACAGGTTGCGGTGGGCCAGGGCCAGGCTGCGCACCAGGCGGTACTGGGCGGCATTCGTGTCTTGAAACTCGTCGACCAGAATGTGCTGGAAGTGTTCCTGGTAGCGGGCCAGGCGCTCGGGATGTTCGTCAAACAGCCGCACCACGAGCAGCAGCAGATCGTCGAAATCCACCGCGTGATTGGCTGCCAGCAATTCCTGATAGCGTGTGTACACCCGCGCCGCGTTGCGCTCCCAGGGCGTCGCGTCGCTGAAGGCCTCGGGGCCGAGCATGTCGTTCTTGGCTTTGGAGATGGCCGAGAGCATCGCCGCGGGGCGGTACTGCTTATCGTTGATCGACAGGTCGTCGAGGGCCAGGCGCACCACCCGCTCCTGGTCGTCCTCGTCGTAGATGACGTAGTCGCGGGGCAGGCCGAGCGCCGCGCCATCCTGCCGCAGCCAGCGCGCGCACAGCGAGTGAAACGTGCCGGCGGAGAGCAGCCTCAGCCCGGCGCCCTGCAGGCGGGGGTCGACCGATCGCGCAAGCAATCCCTCCGCGCGCGAACGCATCTCGCGCGCGGCCTTGTTGGTAAAGGTGACCGCCAGGATGCGCGAAGGGTCCAGGCCGGTCTCGAGCACGAGGTAGACCAGGCGATACGCCAGCACGCGCGTCTTGCCGGAGCCCGGCCCGGCGACAACCAGCACCGGGCCCGGGCCGGCGGTGACAGCCTGCCGCTGTTGGGCGTTGAGTTCGTCGAGTAAAGCCATGGGAGGTGGCGAATGCCGGGCGCCGATCTCGGCGGGATTGTAACGGGATTGAGAGGCAGAATCAAGCCGGCCGCGGCCGCAACGGACTGGTGTGACCTCTGGGGCGCGGAGGTATGCCGGTGGGGTGTGGCGACCGGTCCGGAGGAGGGCACAGTATGCCTTACGCCTGCGCGCCTGCGACTGGTATGCGCACGCATAACCGTGCGCGGACGATCGCTCGCGCGTGCCTGCGTTATGCCGCGCGCGACCTTACGGCAACAAGATCGGGATTCCTCGAAGGCCCAACCCCGGGAATTGCAGGAGCGCGGCCTGTCAGCACGCGCGGGAAAAAAGCCCGCGGACGAAGGAGTCGGGCCAACGAGGCCCGCCCTCTTTCGTGAGGCCAGCGGCTATTCGCTTGCCGGTCGAGAGCGCAATTCGCCCTTGAGCAATTGCGAGAGGATCCAGCTCACCAGGCTGACGACCAGCGCGCCCAGAAACAGCGCAAGGAAGTCGGTGGCCTGGAAGCCGATGCCGAAGCGCTCGCCGATCCAGCCGGTCACCCAAAAGAGAAAAGTGTTCAGCAGCAGGGTGAACAAACCCAGGGTCAGCACGATCATCGGGCAGGTCACCAGGCTGAGCACCGGGCGGATGAGGGCGTTGACCAAGCCGAAGATCAACGCCAGCAGGAGGATATTGAGCCACGACATCGACTGGGCGTGCAGGCCGGGCACCCATCTCAACGCGGCATACAGGGCGATGGCATTGATCGCCCAGCGCAGAATGAAGCGGATCATCGTTCACCTCCAGTATGATGCATCGCGGCAACGCACCCTCGCTCCAGGCGGCGGACACCCGCATCTTACCATTGGCGAGAGGCGCCGGCCAGCCTAGATGCGGCCCGGCGCCAAGAGCGCCTTCTCCATCCAGATGAGGGTGTGATGACGCGCGAAGCCGAGGCGTGCCAGGGCGTCTTCCGCGTTGGTTACGGCGCTCTCGAGCGACAGCGGGTGGTGCTGGGCGCCAGCGCGCAGCGCGGCGCGCAACAGCGGCGCTTCGACCACGCCGCGCCAGGCGGGCGGGGCGACCGCAATGGCCTGCCATCCGGCCAGGCGATGCAAGATGATCAGGCAGCCCACCATTTCGCCGCCCGCACGCACAACCCAGTGTTCTTCACTTTCGCCCGCCAGAAGACGCATCGCGCGCCGAGCCAGCGACGGGCGGAACCAGTCATCGCTCACCGGCCAGCGCCAGGCCAACCCCTCGGGATAGGCACTCCGCACCAATGCGAATTCTTCCTGCCACTCGGCGCCTGTGCGGCGCAGGGGGCGGGTCAACCCGCGCGGCGACGTCTGGCCGGCGATGTCGGGACAGAGTGCCGCATGGCGAGTCCATAGGGTGCGCTGGGCGACCTCGCGGAAGCCCAGGCCGTGATACAGCGCCATGGCCGCCTGGTTGCCGGCCTTGACCTGCAGCACCGCAATGCGGCCTCCCTGGCGGCGAATCTCGTCCAGGGCCAGGCGGGTCAGGTCGAGGGCGATGCCGCGCCGGCGATGGGTTGGGTGGACCGAGACGTTGGCAATGGCCCAGGTGTGCGGCTCGCGATGGCTCGGCGCCAGGCTGACGTTGCCGACGATCTTGCCGATGTCGGTCCATACGAAGCCATGGTACCAATCCATCTCATCGCCGTTGCCCATCCAGCGATAGGTGTGCCAACCCAATCCGCCCAGACCGGACATCGCGCGTGCCCGTTGCAGCATTTGGCGGCCGGCTTCGTCCAGCGTATCGAAGAAACACAATTCGATCAGGTCGGCGATCTCACGCAGGTCGGCGGGGAAGTGGGCGGGGCGGGCGCCGAGCGAGGCCATGCGACGCGTATCCAGCAATCCGGTCACGGGGGCTTCCTGCCAGCACGGTGCGAGAAGGTGATGCGTCCTCGGAAACGGCGGCGGTGGCGTGCCCCCTGCAGACGGCCCGCACCCAGGGAGTGGGTTGCCGGGGCACAAGTGTACATCACATTGGATGTGTCAATGGGCCAGCGGCCCGGCCTCGCCCGCAGGCGCGGCTCTGGCAATCGAATGGCGCGTGTATAATCGCCTCGTGCCCGTCCTCGATGTGAACACGCTGGATGTCTTGAGCCACGGCGCGGACCAGACCCAGCGCCTGGGCAGCCGATTGGGTGAGCTGCTGCAGCCGGGCGATGTGGTGTGCCTGGCGGGCGACCTTGGCTCGGGCAAAACCACCCTGGCCCAAGGCGTCGTGCGCGGATGGGGCGCGCTGACCGCGGCCACCAGCCCCACATTCGTCCTGGTCAATGAATACCCTCGCCCGGACGGCGCGCGTCTGTTTCATCTGGATGCCTTCCGCCTGGAGGCGCAGGCGGCGCCCGGCTTCGACCTGGAGGAACTCGCTGCGGAAGGGCCGGTGCTCATTGAATGGCCCGATCGCGTGCGCTCGCTTGTGCCGGCCGAGCATCTGTGGGTTGAACTGCGCTGGGTGGAGGACACACGGCGCGGCATTCGGGTGAAAGCGGTGGGCGGGCGCTACCCCCAATTGCTCGACCGCTTCCGGCGATTGACCTTTGGATAGAACGACGATTCTCGCGATCGACACGGCGACCGATATGCTCGGCGCGGCAGTCAGCGACGGCGACGCCCTGCTGTGGGAATCCGCCTGGCTGGCGCACAGGCGTCACACGGTGACCTTGGGACCTCTCGTCGCCCAGGCGCTTGCCACGCTGGGCCTGAGCGCGGATTCGGTGCGCGGCGTGGGTGTGACGCTCGGGCCGGGCTCGTTCACCGCGCTGCGGGTCGGCCTGGCCTTTGCGCAGGGGTTCGCGCTGGGCCACCGTGTGCCAGTCATCGGCGTACCGACCCTGGACGTGCTGGCTTACGCGCAGCCCAAGAGCGATCATGTGCTGGCGGCGGTGCTGCAGGCCGGGCGCGCGCGAGTGGCGATGGGCCTTTACCGGTGGCAATCGCGCGCCTGGCGGGCGGAGGGCGAGGCACTTTCCTTCAATCTGGCAGAACTCGTGGCCTGGCTTCCGCGCGGAGCGATCGTGTGCGGCGAGCTCGGGCGCGAAGTGCGCGAGGTACTGGCACCGCGGCGCGATCTGCGGGTGGCTCCCGCGGCCGCTGCGCTGCGCCGGGCCGGATACCTGGCGGAACTGACGGGGCTGCGGCTGAAAGATGGGCCGCCGGATGCGGCACCTCTCGTGCCGATCTACCTGAGCGCGCAGCATGCATAAATCCCCCGGCATGGCGCCCCGTTCGCCGGCCTCGGGGGACGTAGTAGGGCTGGCCATCCGCGCCATGCGCGCCGACGATATCCCGCGGGTCATGGCCATCGACAGTTTGTCATTCCCCAATCCGTGGCCCGAGAGTACCTATCGCTTTGAGATCTCGGGGAATCCCTCGGCCCATCTCCTGGTGCTGGAGGTGGAGGCCGAGCAGGGGAGGATGCAGGTCATCGGCTTCGCCGGTTTCTGGTTCATCATTGATGAGGCGCACATCTCCACGCTGGCCATCCACCCAGACTGGCGCAGACGTGGATTGAGCCAGGTGCTCCTGCGCGCGCTGCTGCGCGAAGCCGCCTGGAGCGGCGCATTGAGTGCGACGCTTGAAGTGCGTCTGGGCAACCGGGTGGCGCAACGATTGTACGAACGCCACGGGTTTGCCGTGGTCGGGCGGCGCCTGGGGTATTACAGCGACAACAGCGAGGATGCCTTGCTGATGACCACCCACGAGTTCGATTTTCCGCCGGCGGAGACAAAGTAATGGGCGGGTCAGGATCCATGGGAGGCGTATGCGAATCCTGGTGACGGGCGGGGCCGGGTTCATCGGCAGCCATCTGGCCCGGCGCTTCGCCACGCGCGGCGCTCAGGTCGTGCTGTTCGACAACCTTTCGCGCCATGGCTCCGAGCACAACCTGGAATGGGTCACGCGCGAGTCACCCTCGGCCGAGTTCGTGCACGGCGACGTGCGTGACGCCGAGAGTGTGGAACGCGCCGCACGCGAGTGCCAGGCCATCTTTCATCTGGCGGCACAGGTGGCGGTGACCTCTTCGGTGGAGGATCCGCGCCAGGATTTCGAGATCAACGCGCTGGGCACCTTCAATGTGCTGGAGGCCGCGCGCCGGGCAGGCACCCGGCCGCTGGTGATCTACACTTCCACCAACAAGGTGTACGGCGCGATGGAGGGCGCCGCAGTGGAGGAGCGCGGCGGCCGTTATGCCTACGCCGACCTGCCGCTGGGGGTCAGCGAGACGTGGCCGCTCGATTTTCATTCGCCGTACGGGTGCTCGAAGGGTGCCGGCGATCAGTATGTGCGCGACTACGCCCGCATCTACCAGTTGCCCACGGTCGTCTTCCGCCAGTCGTGCATCTACGGCGAGCGCCAGTTCGGCGTCGAGGACCAGGGCTGGCTGGCTCATTTTGTCATCTCAGCCGTGCTGGGCCGGCCGATCACAATCTATGGCGACGGCAAGCAGGTGCGCGACGTGCTGTTCATTGAGGACTTGCTGGAAGCGTTCGAGCGGGCGATGGAACAGCGCGACGTAGTGCGAGGCCAGGTCTACAACATCGGCGGCGGACCCTCTAAGACGCTGGCCGTGTGGGCCGACGCGGGTCCGCTGCTCGAGTCACTGGCGGGGCGCCCATTGCCGGTGGAGTGGGGCGACTGGCGCCCGGGCGACCAGCGCATCTACGTGAGCGACATCCGCAAGGCGGAACGTGACCTCGGCTGGCGGCCGAGGACCCTGCCTGCGGAAGGTTTGGCCCGCTTGTACCGTTGGGTGGAAGCGAATCGGTCGCTGTTCAGTGACCCAAGGTGAGACATGTCCGGCGCGAATCAGCTGGCGCGGACCTGCGGCCCAGGAGATGATGGATTTCATCGCAAGCCGAATACGCGCACTTGAGTTGCACACCATCGAAAGTCCACGATTCGATGCGCAGAGCAGGCTGATCCGGGCAGTCACTACGCTAGATCGCCTCGTGGCTATACAGGGCATCTGGCCCACTGACCCACGCAGTGTTCACTCGACGTAGGCTCCTCTCCTTCTGCCTTGCGTCTTTGGCAATTGGCACGATTCTCCTGTCCTTTGACAGAAGCCATCTTGCGTTGGACCAACCCGGTAACCTGTATCTGCATCAGGCCAACGCTCTTATCCATGGCAAGATGGATGTGAGCCCAGACCTATTCGATGTCGCCGTGATGGGAGACAAGGGTTACTTGCCCTACCCTCCGGCGCCAGCGGTTCTGCTTGTGCCATTCGTTGTTCTTTTCGGACCGAGAGCCGACCTGCCCATGCTTCTCGCCCTGCTGCTCGCATTGGGGACGGTGGGCATGGCTATCGGTCTTTTCAAACAACTAGGCATTCCTTGGGACATGCGATGGGTGTTGGCTGGCGCCTTTCTTATGGGCACGCCCTATTGGTTTGTGTTCATTAACTCCAACGGGGTATGGCACTTGGCACATGTTGCAGCGGTCTTCTTCTTATTTGCGGCGATTCGCGAAAGCTTTGGGCGGGGGCGAGGATGGCTCGTCGGATTGATGGTCGCAGGAGCGTTTCTTTCCAGGCAGCTCACTCTCTTGGCTCTTGTGGCAATCGCTGCCATCATTGTGCGCAATGCGGCAGTGAATCGCCGACGCGGCGTTTTGGGCGAACTTGTGTCAGTGGGAGTCGTCCTGCTTGTGGGCTTGGGAGTGTACTGCTGGTTTAACTGGGCAAGGTTCGGCAACCCATTAGACACGGGCTATGGTCACATTCCACTAGGGGGTCTCTTCGGCAGGAGGGTTACCGAACACGGACTTCTGAGCCCGGCCTATGTCCCGTTCAACTTGCTATACCTTCTCATTCAAGGATTCCATGTGGAGTTCCAATCCACTCTGATGCTTAGCCATCCACAAATGAACCCCTTCGGGACATCTCTGCTGGCTGCGAGCCCGTTCATATTGGTGGGTCTCTATTCGCGACGTGAGGTGTGGACCCGGACCGCTATCTGGCTTTCTGTCGTCGGAATGGCGGTTGGGCACCTGCTATACTACAACAATGGCAACTACCAGGTGAATGGGCAGAGGTTTGCTCTGGACTATCTTCCTCTCCTGATTGTCCTTGTCGGTGACGGTCTCTCGGCGAGAAGGGAAAAAGGTGAGGATCGACTCTGGATTGGGGTGGTGGTTTATTCGATCTTTCTTAATTGGCTGGCATTGTTGATCATTCCGAACTACGGGCCGCTTGTGTCTCTTGGCAAGACCCTGTTTAGAGCAATAGGGTGGTAGCAACCAAGCAAGACATGCGTTGCCAGGTGAGCGTCGGCGGATTGCCGACCCGCGTTCTTTGTCAATCTTTCGAATAGGGCTACCGATGGTCTGGCATTCGCGGCGATGGCTGGCTGCCGAGGATCGCGTCTGCGGAAGGTCTGGCGCGGCTATTTCGGTGGGTGGAGGAAAACCGAGCGCAGTTCTCATGAACCTCAGCGTGCGCTGACGAATGACGGATAATAGTCCAATGGCTCCCTGGGGGAATATTAAGCGGCGCTAGAGATTGCCTCGTCGACATGCTTTGCGGACTGGTATGAGCATTCGCACAATCCCACGGTCGACCCAACCCCACCCCTGCGGCGTGCCATCGATCATCGAGGGCATTGTCCTCCTGGCCCTCCTCGCCTTCTTGGTGGCCGTCTTGATCCCATTCTCCCCATCCTATTTCCCGGTACCCACGCGCGACGCGGGCCTATTCCTCTATGCCGGAAGAATCATCCGTCAGGGAGGCCTGCCTTACCTGGACATATGGGATCAGAAGCCCCCGCTCATCTTCTACATCAATGCATTGGGTCTGGCCCTAGGCGGAGGCTCGGCCGAGGGGGTGTACTGGCTCAAGGTGGCGCTGCTGCTTGCCGGCGCGGCCATCGGCTTCAGGGCCATGCGGCGTTCCTTTGGAGTAATTCCCGCCCTCTTCGGCACCCTGGTCTGGATGTCCTATCGCCCTCTGCTCACAAAGGAGGGCAACATCGCCGAGGAGTATGCCCTCCCCCTGCAGCTTGTAGCCTTGTCTCTTGTCGTGTCGGCCGGCAGAGGCCGCGATGAATGGAAGGCCTGGTTGATCGCCGGCGGCCTGGGCGGCCTCGCATTCTTGCTCAAGCCAACCCTCATTGGCGCCATGCTGGCCGCGATGGTGATTCTCATTACCCCCGCGGTTAGGGCTCACGCATATCGACACGCTGCCTGGGCGGTCCTCGTCTTCATCGGCGCGATGGCGACCCCAATCGGCGCGAGCATTCTCATCGCATTCGTCCAGGGTTACCTGCCGGAATACTGGTCGGGTGTTGTGCTTTACGCGGTGAGCTACGCGGCAGTCGATCAGAACTCCTATGCGGAAATTTGGGCACGGATGCTGAGCCTCTTCCATCCGGCACTCCTGGCTGCGGTTGGGCTTGGGACCATTGCCTCCGCTCTTCGCATCCTTGCCGTCAAGTGGGGGGCCTCGCCGTCACCGGCCCTTCTCAGGTGGGCACTGGTTGCACTTCCACTTGATGCATGTCTGATCAGCTTGCCGCACCGCTCCTTCATGTATTACTATCTGGCGCTGTTGCCCACCTTCTCGGTTCTGCTGGCGAGCCTTCTGTATGTTGTCCAGGAAGGGTGGGGGCTGGTCGTGAGCCGTCCGGCGCAGGGTGTGCTCTCGGCGGGCGGTGTGGCCATCGCGGTACTCATTGGCTCGTTGACAGTTGGCCGGATCGCCTATCGCGATATCGTGCGCACAGGGGTGGCCCTTGCGGCGCCCCGGCCGAACACCCTCGAGCCGGTGATGAACTACCTCGACCGCACCACTGCGCCGGACGACACCGTTCTCATCTGGGGTGCCGAGGCGGGCGCCAACTTCGTTTCGGGTCACGACGCGCCGACCCGATTCGTCCATCAATATTTTCTCTTCATGCCAGGATTCGTAACCGAGGAAATGATCGGCGGGTTCTCCCGTGAGGTGCTTGACAACCCGCCGGCGGTTATCATCGACGCCGTAGTCACGGCGCCCGGAGGGATTCCAACCCTCCAGAGCATGTGGAGCGGGGAATGGCGAGGTGAAGCCCATGATACGGTCCTTGAGCCTGCAGTCGTCGAGCGATTGCGGGAATGGGCCGATTGGGTCCGCGACAACTATACTGAAGACGGGACAATCGGCGAGTGGACAATGTATGTCAGGACATAAGACAGCCGAGTGGGAAGGGCACGAGCGCCAATGACCGAGTCGAGTGGCCTTGCTCAGATTGCGCAGGAGGTTTCGGTATGCACGCGTTGCCGCCTGCACAGCTCACGCAAGAACGCTGTGCCTGGCGAGGGACCGCCGGACACGCAAATCATGTTCATCGGGGAGGGCCCGGGCTTTCACGAAAATGAGCAGGGACGCCCATTCGTCGGGGCCGCCGGCAAGTTCCTGGAGGAGCTGCTGGCCGGCATCGGCTTCCGTCGCGACCAGGTCTTCATCTGCAACGTGGTCAAATGCCGCCCCCCGGGAAACCGCGACCCGCTGCCCGATGAAATGGAATCGTGCCGCGAGTATCTCGATCGTCAGATCGCCGCGGTCAACCCGCAAGTGATCGTCACCCTGGGCCGTTTCTCGATGGCGCGCTACTTTGGGGAGGCCAAGATCAGCGCGGTGCACGGCCAGGTGCGGCGGGTGGATGGGCGGGTGGTGGTGGCCATGTTCCATCCGGCCGCCGCGCTGCACCAGCCCAGCTTGCGAGCCACGGTCGTGGAGGATTTCGCCAAACTGCCTGAACTCATTCGCGCCTCGCAGCAAGCCGCGCCTGCGCCGCCCCCCGCGGCGGCGGAACCTCCAAAGCAACTCAGCCTGTTCTGACGCATGGCGGCCTCGATCGCGCAGACGATAGGAATGGCACTCTTGATCCTGGCAGCTTACTGGCTGCCGGGTGCGGCGCTGCGCGACCTCGTTGCCTGGCGGGGGCTCGGGCGCCTGGGTCATGTATTGCTGCCCGTGCCACTGGCGCTCATCGGCGTGCCGCTCATCTTCAATACGGCCGCGGCCCTGGTGCCCTTCCGTCCGACACTGACCGGGTTGGCCATTCTCACCGCGGCGCTTTTCGCGCTCGGTGCCCTCCTGCGGCAGCGGGGGTGGCGGCCGGTTCTCCAGTTTCGCTCGCGCGTGGGCGCGACGCGGCCGCGCCCCGTGGAGACCTGGGGCGTTGCGGCGCTGCTCACCGTTGTAGCTATTCTGGCCATGCTGCCGCGGCTGCACCTACTCGTGCGCGGAAGCGACGTCTCGACCACTGTCATCAGCGACATCTACTGGCATCTCTCGGAATTGACCTCGATCGCTTCGAGCGGACTGCCGCCGCGGCACTATCTCTTTCCGGACTCGCCGCTGGTGTACTACTACTGGTCGTGGATCTACCCCGCTACGCTTGCCTCCTGGCCGCTGGCGGGTCAATCGCTGGCTCGCGCGCTGACGATCCACGCTTTCGTCAATCTGTTGAGTTTCCTGGGCGTGGCCTATGCCCTGTTGCGCGCGGCGGTCCGCCCGTGGGGTGCGCGCTTGGCCGGCGTGGCGATGCTCACGCTGGTCGGCGGGTTCGACTACTTCACCGGCCCGGCGGCCACGCTCCACGAATGGTGGCAATCCGGTGCGGCCTGGCTGGTTTCGGGCACGCAGATACCCAGCCTGTTGACTTCTTACATGTGGGTGCCGCAGCACATGGCCGGCGCCATGGCCTTCATTCTGATTCTGCTCCTGGTGCGGCATGTGCGAGGCGGGCTCGCATTGCGCGCCTCGCTCATCGCGCTGGCGGCCGTGTTCATGTTTGGGACGAGCACATTCGTGTGGATATCGTTCGTGGTGGCTGCGGGGGTGTGGGCCGTGCTGTGGCGGCGCGTGTGGTGGCGTCGAGCGGCCTGGCCTATTCTTGTGCTGGCGATCGTGCTTTTTGCGGTGCTGGCCGCGCCGCAACTTCTCCTGGCGATCGGCAATCGAGGCGCCGCCGGCTGGGGCAACTTCCGCGCGATCGTTCTCGGCGGGCTGATCGGGGTCGACCACCCGCTCGCCCTCCTCGTGGATCAGATCCTCACCTGGCTGGGGCTGCCGCTTGTGGCGGCGTGGGTGCTGTTGATTGAGATGGGGCTGGTCTTCGGATTGTTCTGCGTCTTTGCGGTGCGCGCCGTCCGTCGCGGCGCAGGGAGTTGGGAACGCGTGCTCGTGTTCTACCCGCTGGCCTATATCCCTATTGGGCTCTTGCTGGTGGCGCCCAACTTCGGCATGCGCGGAATGCTCCCGGTGCAGGTCGTGATGGTGCTGGCCTCGGCGCTGGTGCTGGCGCGCGTGCCCTGGGAGCAGCTGCGCACGTGGCACAAGGCCGTCGTGCTATATCTTTTCGTCATAGCTCTTGCGGCACAGACCCTTTCGCCGTGGATCGAATGGGCGTATCTCGCGCGACGCGGGGTTAGCGAGGCGCTCGGCCTCCAGCAAGGGTGGTTGCGCCTGGGGGCCGCGGACAGCGGGGAGGAGTGGCGTTACCTGATCCCGCCGGCCGGTTCGCCTGCCCCGTCGCTGGCCTACATCGCGTGGGCCAACGCCCACACGCCGACCAACGCGCTGTTCGTGGAGGAGAACCTGGCCGAAGCACCCAACCAGCTCCACCTTCTGGAGCGCATGCGTTTCGCCGACCCCGGCGATGTCGCGAGGCACCCTGCCGGTGAACGCGATTTCACGCTGGCGGGCGGCCGGTCGATTGAGGCGCTATGGGCCAACACCCCGCGCGGAACCCTGCTCGAACGCGCGCTCGCCTCGCCCTACGTTACGCGGCACCGTCCGCCGCTGTACTACGTCTCGCGCAGCGGTGAAAGACCGGACCTCGGAACGCCGGTGTACCAGGACGAATACGTCGTCATCTATCACCTGGCAGAATAGGCGGCGGGCAGGGCCTATCGCCCGCCGCGCGGAAGGGACGCATGACATCACTCAAGGCGCTCATTACGGGAATCACCGGGCAGGATGGATCGTACCTGGCCGAGCTCCTGCTTTCCAAGGGCTACGAGGTGCACGGCATCATCCGTCGAGCCTCGTCCTTCAACACCAGCCGCATTGACCATCTTTACCACGATCCGCACGTCAACGGGGTCAGTCTCTTCCTGCACTATGGCGACCTCTCCGACTCCACCAACCTGGTCAAACTGCTTTACGGATTGCGGCCGGATGAGGTCTATCACCTAGCCGCCCAAAGCCACGTCAAAGTGAGCTTCGAGATGCCCGAGTACACCGGCGACATCGGCGGGTTGGGCACCGTGCGGCTGCTGGAGGCGATCCGCGAGACCGGTCCGAAGTGTAAGTTCTACCAGGCTTCCTCCAGTGAAATGTATGGGCGGGCGAAGGAAGTGCCGCAGAACGAGAATACGCCCTTCTATCCGCGCAGCCCGTATGCCTGCGCCAAGGTGTATGCCTTCTGGACCACGGTCAACTACCGCGAGGCCTACGGCATCCACGCCAGCAACGGCATTCTCTTCAACCACGAAAGCCCGCGTCGTGGCGAAACGTTCGTCACCCGCAAGATCACCCACGCAGTGGCGCGGATCGAGGCCGGTGTGCAGAAGAAGCTGTTCTTGGGCAACCTGGAGGCCCGCCGCGACTGGGGTTACGCGCCGGAATACGTTGAGGCCATGTGGCGTATGCTGCAGCAGGACACGCCCGACGACTATGTCATCGCCACGGGCGAAAGCCACTCGGTGCGCGAGTTCGGCGAGGAGGCCTTCGCCTATGCGGGGCTCGATTGGCAGGCGTGTGTCGAGGTCGACACGCGCTACTTCCGCCCCTCGGAGGTGGATGCGCTGCGCGGCGACGCAGGCAAAGCGCGTGCGGTCCTCGGCTGGACGCCGAAGACGGGTTTCCGTGAACTGGTGCATCTGATGGTCGATGCCGATCGCGAACAGCTGGCACGCCAATTGCGTGGAGGCGTGGAAGCGGTGAAGTAGGCTCGGCTCGTGCGGGGAGGTGCGCGCGGCGTGTTCGCCGCCGCCCCCTCGGCGGCAGGCGGTTACCCATGAAAGTCTCCTCCGACAAGGCCGCGCTGTTCTTTGCCCTCGGGCTGCTCGCGGCCCTGCTCCTGCCCACAACGAATCTCATGTGGCTCGACGGGTTGCCCTTGGCAACACCGCTCGAGGTCGTCGCGCTGCTCGTCGTCGCACCCTTGGTGCTGTGGGCCAACGTGCGAGGTGCGGCGTGGGGTCGGCTGCAGCGGCTGCGCAATGGCCCATGGGCCGCCTGGCTGATCCTGGGCGTTGTACTGGGCGCCAAGGTTGTGCTGCTCGCGGCCGGCCCCATGCAAGGCTGGCCGGGGTGCTACCAGGCGGGCATCGCGCCCGTCGCCACGTACCGCAGCCCGCTTGTCACGCCGCAATGCGAACGTTCTTTTGACAACCCCTTCTTCCGCGGCCGAGTGACACGCTTGGATCGGCTGCTGGCCTTTGAGGGCGACACCTGGAACCTGGGTTTCCTCAACTCGAGCCGCTTCGACTTCTACGATTGGGAACCCAACACTCCGCTCCGCACCCGCCTTCCGTTTGAGGCCTCGTGGTCCGGTCCATTTGAGACAGGCGCCGCCGGAGTGCTGCGGGTGCAATACGTTGGCGAGGGCGAGCTGCAGGTGGCCGGTGCGCGCATGCCGCTCGCGCCCTCGTATGCCCAGGCGCGCTCGGTCGAGATCCCGCTGACCGCGGGAACCTCCACGATGCAATTGCGCTACCGCTTCGACGACGGCTCACGCAGCGGTCAGGATCCAGACTCGTGGGGTCCGCGCGCCATGCTGCGCGTCTCACTTATTACGGACGGCGCGCCGCCGGCCCTGCTCCTAGCGCAGGGCGCCACCCCTTGGCCGCCGATCGCGCTTGCGGCCGACCTGGCCGTCGGATTGCTCGTGATAGCCAGCGCGGTGGCTCTGGCGATCCGCGCGGGACGTGGGCTGCTGGTCGTGATCCTCATGGCGGGTGCGGCCGTCGCGCTCTGCCTTCTCCCACCCGCGCGTGTGGATTATGTACAGCGTGCCTTTGGGGGCTTGCCACTGCTGCAGGTCAGCTTCGCGGGCCTCGCCATGCTGCTGCTTGTGGTGCACGTGCGATGGCGGCGCCTCTCGCCGCTCGTCATTTATCTCGCGCTCGCAGCCCTGGCGCTGGCAACGATGCGTCAGGCTTACCCGAGCTGGGATCGTGTGACCCTCCGCGGTGCGGGCAATGACAACCTGACCGCCGAATCGCAGGCGCGCGCCATTCTGCAAACTGGATCTCTGCAGGGTGAGGAGGCTGTCTTCTACGCCCAGCCTCTTTACCGCTACATCAAATTCGGGGAACACGCTCTCTTCGGCGAGGGTGACGTTCTCTTTGGTTCAGTGACACTTCTCCTGGCGCTCGGGGGCGCCTTCTTTGCCATGGAGCGGTTCCGTCCGCCGCGCTTGGAGGGCGCGCGCGGCCTGCTATGGTTCGTGACCGCAGCGGGCCTGCTTGGGGTAACGGGCTATTACCTGGCGCGCTATGTGCGGGATGGAATGGCGGAGTACCCAACCTGGGTCGCGATGCTTTGGGCATTCCCCTTTCTGTTCGCCCCCCTGCGTGATCGCGACATCCTTTTGGGCGCGCTCTTATTGGGGATGGCTTCGATCACGCGGACCAACCAGATTCCCGGCAACGGCTTGATGCTGCTCGCCGCGTTGACGCTGCACTACGTCCGGCGCTGGAAGTCCTGGCTCGCGCCTCTTGCCGCGTATGGGTTGGTGTCCCTGATGCCCCTCGCGCACAATCTCGCTTACGGAGGCGCTTTTGTGCTTACGACCACCAGCGCGAGTGTCGCCAGCAACCTTATCCTTGGACCGCAGCAATGGCTCGCCATTCTGGGGGGAGATCCGCAGGCTGTGAGCACGCTGTTGAACCAAGTACGGCTGCTTCTCTTTGCCGTGCCGCTCGACGACTGGCAGGCCCCGGTGGGGATCTTCGCCCACCTGATCATGAGCGCCTGGCTGGCTGCCGCATGGACTGCGCGCCGCACAAGTTGGCGTGTGATGACGCTGTTGCTGCTGCCTTTGCCATTCCTCGTGACGCACCTCATCTTCGTCGCGCAAACTTACTACCCACGCCACGTGATCATGGCATTCCTGGTCATGGCGTTGGGCGTATTGGCCGCGCTCAAAGGCGCCCGGGAGAAGGCCCAGGGTGGGTTGCAGCTGGAAATATCGCCGGGCATTCGCGAACCCGCAGCGGGGATGGGATAGAATAGACCTGCAACGGCCGCCGGCCGATTCTCGCAATGCGCTGCAGGATCCTCGACAACTCTTATGGACTGGCAGAAGACGCGATTTGTGGTGACCGGGGGTGCCGGTTTCCTCGGAAAGTATGTGACCGCGAAGCTGCGCGAACGCGGGGCGCGCGACGTTTTCATCCCAATCATCGAGGAATTCAACCTCACCCGCCTGGCCGATATTCAGCGGCTGCTCTCCACCGTGCAGCCCCAGGTCGTGATTCACCTGGCCGCCAAGGTCGGCGGTATCGGCGCCAATCGCGACCACCCGGCGGATTTCTTCTACGACAACTTGATCATGGGCACGCAACTGCTGCATGAATCCTGGCGTGCCGGGGTGGAGAAATTCGTCGCGCTGGGAACGGTGTGTGCCTATCCCAAGGACACGCCGGTCCCCTTCAAA
>Ga0315288_10003484_pt1 | contig 20110 bp, 10 predicted proteins | sample YL17G11_20_MG_FD_203454 | JGI IMG/M metagenome (GOLD analysis project Ga0315288, IMG submission 203454) | Sediment microbial communities from Yellowstone Lake, YNP, Wyoming, USA - YL17G11_20 | ecosystem: Environmental > Aquatic > Freshwater > Lake > Sediment | place: USA: Wyoming | collected... | reverse complement strand
AACCCTTGTCATTTTGGATGGCCAATACTTATCTGCCGTTGCAAATCGCTTTTGTCGACCAGCAAGGACGCATTGGTCAAATTGAGCGGATGGCACCGCACTGCACCCGCGCTGTTGCTTCCAACGGCAGCTATCGCTACGCCATCGAAACCAACGACGGCTGGTTTGACCAGCACCGTATTTGCGTTGGCCAAACCGTGCAATTGCCGGGGCAGGCAGCCCAACCACAACAGCCGCCGTCTGCGATTGTGTTGCCCTTCAAAGACATTTTGGAAGCCGCCAATCAGCACGAGGGATTGCGGCTGTTGATTGAATACCATGATGCGCTGACCGTGCTGCGCACCCCGCTGGAGTTTGTCGACGATCGCGACGGCAAATACGAAGCGGTCGTGCGGGCGATCACCGACGGTGCGGCGGTGCGCGGGGATGCCGTTACGCCTGTGGTTCACAAGCCGGAGGCGCCGGACAGCCGCTGGCGCAGTTTCACCATCGATGACATCACCGGCATTTTCGATTTGCAGGGCAACCCCATTCAGAGTCCACAACAGGTGCAACAGGTCGCTAACAGTCAACCGCGCGCGGCGGACGATCCGTTGCCGCTGAGTGCGTCGGCGTATTTTGGTCTGCATAAGACGGCGCAAGCCGCCTATGAATACAATGTTCGCATCTATTTGGAAGACAACGACTTTACGGTTGTGGCTTTTGACGGACCAGGACCAGTGATTGGGGCCTGGCGGCCGGTTCAGAATGCCTTGGCGCAAATCAAAGGGCGCTTTGACACGGCGGATCAGGCTGTGGAAATGGCTAATCGCTGCGTGTGGGCGCGGACCAACATGAGCGGTGTGCCGGCGAACACGGAGGTGGTAACCATCGCCGATTTTGTGCGGCGCATAAAAGGCGGAATTCCTCATTTTATTTACAACATCCGGCTGATGCGTCCCAGTCGGGGGTCCTTCACGCTGGCCACGCGGATGGGGTATGCGGATGTCAATCCCGATTTGCCTGGAAATCGTCGGGCGCTGTATCAACTGATACCGGATTTAGATCGGAAGCGTATGAACGACATCCGCGAAGTCATACTGGGTAACATGAAAGGGTTTCGTTTGATAGGCGACCGTCCAGAGGGAAAGGTGGGTATCTTCGCCGTGGTGGACAGCGAAAATGTGCCAATTTCTTCTGCCCCTTCTGCCGCCGAAGCCCTCGAGCAAGCCCAATATGCCGCCGGACATTCCATCGCTTCCTGCAAAATTTACCCGCAATCCAAAGATGGAGTTTGGCGCTGGATCGGGCTAACTGGATCGGGGCAGATTGCTTGGCGCAGCCGTCCGGGAGCCAGTCGCCCAGAAGCCAAGCGTTTGATGGCCGAGATAAACAATGAGTTGCCGGCACCGGAAGCCGACATGGAATATAAGAAGGCCACCGACGGGTTGACCTATCGCCGCTGCCCGGTCTGTGCCGCCGACGCCACGCCAGAGCCGCCGGGCAAGGGCTGGGAGTGGGCTGGGGAAAAAGATTATCCGCACTGGATGGATTGCCCCAAAGGAACCCCTCACGCCGTCGATATTGAACCAGCGCTCACTGACGAGCAGTGGGATTTCCTCAAACAGGTTAAGCCGACCAAGCCTCGCGCGAACTTGAAATCCCTCGCAGGGAATCCACCTTCGCATCAGGAACAATCAGCTAATACGAAATGAGGCGACTATGCCGTTTAACCTTTCACAACATTTGACCCAACTCACGAAGACCGCCAACTACGAAGGCGCCCAAGGTTATTTCGTGTTGCAACGCCGCGCTTGGCAAAATTGTGTGCGCTGCAAACTCAACGACAAGAAGTCGGCTCATGCGGCGTGGCAAGAGTGCCTCGACGAATATCAGAAGACGGGCAACAACCTAGAGTGGGCGAGCGCGCATGTGGCGGAAAAAGTGATCAAGTCCGCTCAGGTGCAGGTCGGAACTTATGGTCATCGGGTTCAGCGCTATCAGCAGCAAGGACTGACCGTCGCCCAAGCGGTGATGCGGACTTTAGTCGAATGCCAAAATAGTAAGAGGGCGCGAATATGAAATTAGCCCGCGATCCAGCAGGGCGTATGGTGGTGGCGATCACCCGTGAAGACTGGGTGCGAATGGGTAGTGCCACGCACCTCCAAGACGCTAATTGGCGCGGCAAGGCGAACTATCCAGGTAAAAAGGGTAAATGTCCTAAATGCGGGGGCCGGGCCGAATGCCAAACTCCAGTCAAAGGGGAATCGTGGAAGTGTTTGGAGAAGTCCTGCAAGTCGCCTCACACCGCCAGCTTGGCGGGGACTTTCCGTGAGATAGCGGATAAACGCAAGAAAGTCGAGGAGGCATTACAAATGCCTAAAATTGCACAAACTTCCGGCAGCCTGCACGCAGTTGTCCATGAGAACAGTTACGCCACCAACTCTCTCGGGACTTTTGATTTCGTTACTGTCGAGCAATTGCAAAATTGGATGACGCAACAAATCACCAGCCTCTTGGAAGATTACCCGGATGCTTCTGTAGACATTTTAGGCGCTGATGGTCGCATCCTCGGCAGTTTTTCACTCAAAGCTGTGCCGCCGGATGAGCACCTCCAACAGATCGTGGCTAAAGGTCCGTTCCAATACTAGCAGAAGGAACAAGGCGGAGTGCTGAGGAATAATTGAAAGCGAGCAGGAAAACCCTGTGAGTTTACAGAACAAGTGAGCCGAAAACAGTAAGGAGATATCGACATGAAAATTTTCCGATCCGGTGGAATCCGTGAAGAGTGGTCGCCAGACCCGTTGGCTAAGACAGCCGCCGCAGATGAGTTGGCTGTCAATCCACTTTATGAAGTCATCAAAGACCTGCCGATCAAGACGGCTGAAGATGACAAGCCGTCCGATGACAAGCCCAAGGATGACAAGCCCAAGGACGAGTCCGCGCCTCCTTTTGGGAAAAAGGACGAGGCTCCCAAGGACGAGGCTCCCAAGGACGAGGCTCCCAAGGATGAAAAGTCGGACAAATCTCCTTTTGCTCTTGAAGCCCCAGTTGCTCCCGAATCCCCTGAATCGCCTCTTGGCGAAGGATCTGCTCCTCTCGGCGAAGGAACTGCGGAGCAAGTGGCTGTAGGAAAGGCGGAAGTCGCCATTGATGCTGCTAAAGCAGCCATCGAAGAAGTGAAACAGACGGTCACAGAATGCGCCGGTGAGGGCAAGCCCGCCCCGGCCGAAGGTGTGGCACCTGTCGCCACCTCCGAACTGCCGCCCATCGACGAACTCCATATCGAATTGGATGAGCCATCATTTGGTGGCGGCCTTGGCGCTGAGATCGGAATCGGCGGTGACATTCCCGGTGTCGTGGAAGAGCCGCACGCTGCCCTCGGCAAAGAGACCTGCGCGTCCAGCGAACCCAAGTTCGAAAAGATCGCGAAGCTCTCGCCCGATAACAAAAAGAAACTCGGAGAATACTGGCGCTCGGTTTACCCGCCTGAATTGCACGGCTACGTCGATGCGATGCTGCGGGATTACGAGTCCTAATCTCAAGCTCCTTACTGTTCGAAGGGCGCGGCGATCACCGCGCCCTTCGTTTTTTGCCTGCCTTTCCAGAAGGAGAAGCCCGCGGCCGCCGTGAATCAACATTTAGGAATTGCGCCTATGATGCCACTAACGCCGTCCAACATCAGTCCGCTCGCTAACGAGCTGTTAAAACATTTTGCGCAGACCCCGCCGGCCGCGCCCGGTGCAGCGCCTAGTGCCGCGCCTGGTGCAGGCGCCGGCGAAGAAGGGCCCGTTCCCGCCGCCGTTCCCGCCGCCGTTGATATTATTCAAACTGAAGAATTGTTGCCCCGGTTATTGCGGTTGGAAAAATACAAACGCATTGTCTCTAAACTTCAAGCCGCCGCAACCCACCCTTCCAGCGGCATCCTTAATTTCATCACAGGCGAAGACGCGGCGCAACCTGTGTTAATCACTTCTCTGCTCAAAGCCGCTTTCGAAGGTCGCGCCTTCCGCGGCGACTTTGAATGTAACGCCACAAGTTGGGGCGACCCCAGCAACCATTTTGAGGAGCTGGCGGAAGGGCGCATCGCCCACATGAACGAGGAAGAAATTCAAGCGACCATCCGCAATGCCCGCAAATGGGAAAAAGATGCGGTCGCTCAGAACGCTTGGGTCGCTCGCAAATTACGCTTTCTAGGACCGCGTGGCATTCAGGCCACCAACCCCGACGAAGTCAACATCGCCCAAGCCGAGGCGCAACGCAATCAACCGCCAGCTCCAGCTCGGCCGGCCGCTGGCCCCGCCATTCCCGGTGTCATGAACGCCCCCGCGGGCGGCGCCGCACCGGTCGTCAACATCTTGCTAAATGTGCTGCGCACATTCAATCAAATCCGCACCATCCAATCTCAGCGCGACAACTATTTACGAGCGTTGAGCAACGCCCCGGAACACAGCGAAGACCGCCGGGAATTGCAGTTCCAAGTGGATCAGCTCAATGGAGCCTTGCAGGCGTTGGAAGGCACATTGCCAGTTCGACCGAATCCGGCCGATCCGAATGCTTTGATGGTTGACCGCAGCGGTTTCTTGCATTCCCGTTCCTATGATTTTTCTGACATGTTGGGATCGGACGACGTTGTGGACAACAAACTGGTTCACTTCAATGGGCGTCTCGACCGGGTGCTTAATGGCGATCAGGTGTTTACCGAATACATACGTGAAAGTCTGGAAGGCACCCACGAGTCTTTGCGTCGCAATGTTCCCATAACCACTATCAGCCTGCGCTCCATGCGGGTGCGCGACATCCAGGAAACGGTGGAGGAACTACAGCGGGTGTCCCAAAAATATGCGGCCAGCGCTGTGGGCCGCACCAGCATCGAATTGATTAAGTTCTTCACCGATTTGGGTTTGGAAGATGTTTCGCGAGTCAACCGCACTTGGCTGACCGACCGCGCCCGAGCGGCCTTGGTCAATGAGACCCGCAATAGTTTCACCTGCGTCGGCGACACTTTGCGCTGGCGGGAAGGCACGCGCGGAGCGCCCGTCGATGAAGACGCTTGGAATGCTCAGGAAGTTGACACACGAACACAAGCCCTCCAGCAAGTGCTGTCTCGAAACTTCTGCCGAGCATTGGATGAACATGCGAGTCAAGGTCGCCAACTGCGCGACCAGCTCGAGGCCGCTGCCAATGATTTTGGCGAACAGCAGAATGTAATGATCGTTCACGATGCCCATCTGTGCGTTGGCGCGCCTGGGATGCCGGGCCTAGTGCGCCAGCCACAGTCGGCGCAACCGGGCCACGCGACTTCTCCGATTTTCACGATGCGACCGTCGCTCCGGCGATTACTGGCGCGCGACCTGTATTCTTGCGAACTCCATCCTGACCAACAGTCTTATGGGCCGAAACTTTGTCCGGTTTGCGCTTCCTCCGGCAAGCAAAGGCCGCTCAATAAACCCGAACGTAAGTGCCTGCTTTTTGTCACTCCGATGCCGCTGCAATTCGAAGACATTGCGGCGGGTGTCGATATGGTGTCCCTCGCCGACGAACCGGTCGATGACGCTGAAGCCCGCGTTCTCATTGTCGAATATCTTGACCGCGTCAATCGGTTCATGACCGACATCCACTTGGCATCCCATATGCGCTTGTTGGGAACCGAGGAGCGCATGCTGTCTAACCTATTGGTCGGCAAGAGCCACACCCGCGCCCGTCAACTAATGATGTCGGCGCTGGCCACTTCGGTAGAAAGCATCCGCAAAGCCCACGACCGCCGCATGGTGCGCCAGCAAACCGAGGGACGGGAATTCCCGGTCGGCGAAGACGAAGTGTTCGATGGTGAAAACTTGGTTCGCACAGTCCGTATGATCTGCAACGAAGAAGCGATCAACACCACAATGCAGGGACTGCAGCGCGCCAAACAAGCCTGGGTCACCCGAGAACCAGAAATCACCGGCGAAGAATACAAATATGTCCGGGAATGCCGCTACGGCGAAGACGTTGAATACTGGTTTCGCTGCATTGACGAAGCCAAAGGAGCCGCCCGCGCGGTGGTCACCTATAAGTCTCAATTGCGCCAAATGGAAATGGCGTTGCGGGCGGCAAAGACCGAGAAGGAGCGGGAAGACCTCAGCGCCCGTTCCAAAGTATTGATTCGGAAATTGCGCAAGCAGGAACGACTTAGCCATAACAAACTGCTTTCCATTCCGCATTTCATCATTCTTTGGGGCGATCCCGGCGTCGGCAAATGTTTAGGACGTGGCACCCCAGTCATGATGCATGACGGCCACGCCAAACCCGTTGAAGAAGTGCGCTGCGGTGACTGGCTGATGGGGCCCGACTCCAAGCCTCGTCAAATTTTGTCCACAACAAGCGGCATTGGTCCGCTTTATCGAGTTGACCAGAAGATTGGCGATTCATTTGTGTGCAATGATGCCCATTTGCTGTCACTACAGACGACGAATCGGCCTGCCAACGGAATCATTGGTGGGCAAACCGTGTTCGTAACCGCTAAAGATTATTGCCAGAAATCAAAGGCTTGGAAGCACGCCCATAAAGGTTGGAAAGCGGCGGTGGAATTTCCATCTGCTTCGTTACCCATCGATCCTTACTGGCTCGGATTGTGGTTGGGAGATGGCAGCGAACGTGGGGTTGCGATTACCGTTGCTCACCAAGATAAGGAAATTGTCGAATGGTTGCCCGTCTGGGCCGAAGCCAACTCGATGCGTATTCGTCAAGAGGCCGGCGCTGGATGCGCCACTTGGCATTTTGCACAAGAACCAGAAATACGGGCGGACAACGGCTCCAAGGTCAATCCTGTCAAGGATAAGATGCGGAGTCTCGACCTGATCGAAAACAAACACATTCCAGACCAGTTCAAATTCAATGACAGCCAGTCGCGCCTTAAACTGTTGGCTGGGCTTTTGGACTCCGATGGCTATCACACCAAGTCTGGGTCGCTCCAATTCTCATCGGTGAGTCGGCGTTTGGCGGATGATGTGTTGTGGCTGGGGCGCAGCCTCGGGTTCCGCACTACCTTTGCGAGTGGTCTCAAGCGGATCAAGAGCATCGGCTATGAGGTAATGGCCTACACAGTGACGCTCGGCGGCTCACTCGGCCGTATCCCGACCAAGCTCGCCCGCAAGCAGGCTCACGACAATCCACAAAAGCGGTCCACACGCTATGGCATTGATGTGACGCCCATTGGCATTGGCGAATACTTCGGCTTCACCATTGATGGCGACCGACAGTTCCTTTTGGGTGACTTTACCGTGACGCATAACACGGTCTTCGCACACGCCTTGTCCGAATTGGCTCGCCTCGACCTCAAAGAACTTCAGATGGACCAAGCGACCGGTTCCTATGCCGGCGAACCAGCCCAGATGCTCAGCGCCGCCCTGAAAGGGCTGCTGAACATGAACGGCACCGTCATTCTATTGGACGAAATCGACGGGCAGGTCGTGCCGGACTCCAGCGGCCCGAACCAGTTTGAAAAGGAGCGCGCGAGCATTCTGCTGCGCTTCTTCGGCGACAAGGACACCAAGAAGCGCTTTGAAGAACGCGACATCTTCTTGGTGGCGACCACGAACTTCCCCGACAACATCCGCGGCGCCTTGCTGGATCGCGGCGAACTCTACGAGGTTCCCAACCCCAACACCGTTGAAGCCTACGAGAAATTCCTGCGGGAAATTCCGCATAAGTTGCAACGGGAGAATAAAGATCGGCTGCCACCGATCGCCGATGAAACAACCCCCGACGAAACCTGGGCGCTGATCCATCGGGAATGGGCCAAACTCGACCTCCATGCGATTGCCGAGGCGTTGTTCAAGATTAACATCAATCCGCGCCGGCTACAACAGTGGGTGATGAATGCCATGTTGTATACTTCTGATTATCTGCGCTCGCAGCACAAATTGCAACTGTATCAAAAGGCGCAAACTTCACGGGAAGCCGCCGAGGAATACGCTATCACCTTCAGCCTAGAGTGCAATTTGGACCGCACCAGCGGCAAGGTCAATTTGTTAAAACCCGAATACGACCCAGCGAAATCTGGCTCGGGCTTCATGTTGACTACCGAAGCCTTGGTTTATGCTGCGGCCAACACCGAATATGTCATGGGCCGGCAAGGCACCTTCATCCCCGGCAAGAAAAACGGCTTGTCCAAACTTCGCGCCAACTATTGGAAGAATCCGCAGATTTTGGCGCAGCCCAATCCCGAACGCCAACTGACCTTTGAAGAGGAAGATCAGAAGGTGCAAAAGGAATGGGAAGGCAAGCCGCTGTTGGATCCAGCGCCCGGCAACGCCACCGTTGAACCGGCGAGCCCAACGGCGCCGACGCCTGGCCAGCAACCGCCGCCAGAAGCTGGCGGCGCCGGGGTGACTACGCCAACGGCACCCACAGCACCAGAAGCGCCTGGATCTGGTAAGAAGCGCAATCCGCGGTCGTCAGGGAGTGACTATTACTATCGGATCATCCAAGAGTCCGCCAAGAAGGTCGCGCTCCAGAAGACTGCGCAACAAGTTCAACCGGCAGTGCAACCATTCAACCCATCGTTCAATCCCGCAGTCCAACAATCTGCTACGCCCGCCAATCTGGCGCCAAAACCGGCACCGATGAAGGACGTCAACGATGTGTGCGATTTCGGCAATGCTGTGCTGGCGCCTGTGTATCGGCGCTGACCTCCAACAAAAAAGGCATTTGAGCGGGGTTTTGAGAATAACAGGACAGATTAGGACACAGATTAGGATAAGGACAGGAGATAGATCATGAGCAAACTTTTTAGGGTCGCAGACACCAGCAACGCCCCCCGTTGGATCAACCCGCAGCCCACCCCCAGCGCGGTGGACGGCGCGGAGGCGACCCGGATCGCTTCCATGCCCGCCGATATCGACGAAAAGCATTTGTCCGCGGAATGCCAGCGTATCGAGCAGTGTGCCGCTAGCGGCGCAACCTATCGCTACAGCGCCCATTGGAACAAAGATGCCCAACAGCATCTGCGAGAATACGCTATGGTTTGCAAGGTAAAAACGGAAGCCGTCGATCCGTCTCATGAAGACTTGCAATATTTTGCCACCATCGCCAAAAAAACGCTGGCCAAGACGGCCGCGACTCAAGCTCCACCCGAGAACAGCCTCCTGGAGACTGCTAAGTCACTGATTGGCGACCCTTTCGGTTTAGATACCAAAGGCGATATGCAATATATGCACCGCGAAGACTGGGAGCGAATCAAGCCCGAGGCTCGCGCCGACAGTGTCAACCGCGTTTCGATGACGACTGCGTCGGTCATCAATATTGGTAGCTTGGACGAGTCGTCCCAGCCGCGGCTGACCCAAAGAGTGCCCGGGCAAAACAGTATGCTCGACCCCAACGCGATCAAAACCCTTTCCGAATCAACCGCCGAAGATACCGGCGCTCGCTTGCGTCGGGAAGCCAAGGAACGCAAGGACAAGCGGATCGATGACAATCACCGCGTTGACGCTGAAATGGTCAAATCCGCGGAAGCTGCCGAGCTGGAGGTTCCTGGTGGATTACCGCGTGGCAGCGTCATGTTGACTGACGCACGCCCCAGCAGCGGCGCATTCACCGGCGGACATTTGCCCGATAAGAGCGCGATGCCAGACCTAACGCCCGGCGAATTGCTCAAGCAGAAGGCGGTCGAACACAAGGCGGCCATTCAGAGGGCTAAGACTGTTGACCGCAGCTGGGATGAACCCCAAGGCGCCGCTCGCCACGAAATCAGCGAAGTATTGATTGACGAAATCAACAAACAACTGGGCACGAAGTAAAGGATGGGGCAATGAGGCTGGTCTCCGCCAACGGGAAAACCGCCCTGGCGTTTACCTACTCAGAATTGGAAGCCACTGGGCGTAAATATGCCGCCGATAGCGCCGCTGACGATTCGGAATTCCTTCCCATTTCCTGCCCCACTTGGGGATCTGACGCCAAGATGTTTATCGAAGTCTGGAATCAAGGCATCGATGCTTCTCTGCAAGCCTTCACCAAATCCAAACATTCTGTCGTGGATGGGCGGCTAAATTTGGAATTTCACAAGTCGGAACTCCCCATCCTTGTGCGGCGCTTACGCGCACTAGAAACCGAAGAAGCCGAATCTTGGGCTGACAATATTGAACCCTACATTCCCATCGGCGCATCGGACCAAGATGCGGTGACAAGCGCCGAGCGGCGCGATCTGGCGGAACGGCTTTCAGGTTGGAGCGGGGGGATGGATTCCTATGTGCGTGGATTGTCCGACTCGTGGTTGATGGGCAAGGACGATCGGGACGCGGCGTATGTCCAGAAAGCCATCGCTGAGCTACAGTCGATCATTCAACGGCAAGTGCCGCATCCCGAAGCAGTAAAAGACGCCGATATTGCTGAATTAAAGCAACTACAGACACAGATGCGCAATTTGTCATCTCCGGAGCCACATGAGAATCATTAAACTAGCCGTCAACTGGGAAGGGGAGTTGGATAAGCCCATCGGGGAAGGTCCCGACAAGCAGATCGTGACCTTGCGACAGGTGAGGGATAATGGATGGGTCAGTCAGGACCAGTTTCATTATGGTCCGCCCCCGCGCAGTCACGCCGACATTGCGACTATCGCGGCCTTGTTGATCCAGGGCAAAAAAGTCGAAGCTCAACAACTGTTTGATGCAATTGCCAAACGAGAAAAATTCAAGCAATACGACGCGGCCATGCTACGCAGCAAGGTGTGGGACAAGGTCAAGGAGACCAACCCCGAATTGTTACCGACTAAAAAAACGGCTTCGTCCGCTGCCCGCAAAGGCACATTGCGTCTCTGTCCATCCTGCAAAAAGAACAAAATCCGCTGGTTGGAAGAATGTCGCGATTGTGCGATCGCGGCCCGGACACCCAAGAAGACACCCAAGAAGACACCCAAGACGGCCCAAGTCGCGCCATTAGGCGGGGGATTCCTGACGCCATGGGAATACAATTCCACCCACGAGTTGGATCACAAAACCCATCATCTCTGGGAATGCAAACATCGCGAGGGATACACGGCTTATGCGTTGACACTACAACCAGACAGGGACAGTGGTCGACCATATGTAAAACCCACTGGCACTGGTCATTATGCTGGCGAAGAGGGGTTGAAAAATAAAACTGGCATCATTGCTCAGCCGAACAACCCAAACAACCCAAATAACCCAAACACGGTGCGCACGGCGCAGACCGCTCCGGATTTTCGCGCGCAAAAACGGATGCATGAGATTGCCAAAGAACTTGGCTGGACCATTCAAGACGACAATGGGGTGTTGTCATTCTACGGACCTGGCGGCTATCAGCGTTATGCCCCTAACAAAGCCAATTTTTATCTGGTGGACGACAGCCCCACGGCCTACCAAAACGCCATTCTTGAGATGCGTCGATCCCATGCTCGCACCGCCAACCGCACATTGGCGGCGTCGCTCAATAACCGCATCCAAATTGCGCCAGGGCAGAAGAATTGGTCCTCTGAATTTGGCAGCGGGCGATACTGGTATTGCCACGACAAAGTCACAGTCGATGGCATCGAGATTGGCACTATTTATTCGACCAACAAACGCGGGTCCCATCATACCTCCACGGTTTACGAAAATTCAGCCGTGATGGGCAGCCATGTTGAGTGGCTGGTGGCGCAAGCCTTGGGCGCTGGCAAATTGCCGCTGCCGGAAGCCATCAAGGAACCCCAACAAGTCAGTGATTTGGCACCAGCCGACCAAGTGGCTCAGCCATCCTCCTTACCAGGTTCTCAAATTCCAGGAGCGTTGAAAGGTTGACCATGCAGTTCTTCACCAGCCCACAAGATTTGCTGGGATGGGTGCGCAGCCGTGGGGAAACCGCCGCTAACGTCTTGCTGCAATCTATTGGCCCGCAAGACCAGGACGCCATCTGGGAGACTACCCGTAACATTCTCGCGGGAGATGACACAGCAGGAAAGGCTTTATACAACTTGCTTGGGAAATATGAAGTCACGGACACCACTGCCATGAAGACAACACAGATCAAGCCCCTTGTTGCAACCGCCCAATCTGGTGGGTTAATCGCTACGATTCTACCCAACGGCAACCTGAAACTCACGGCGACACCAGATATGCGCCGGGTATTGCAGGAGAAGAAGTCCGAAGCGCCCGAAGAATTTGGCAGCGACAATGTGATGTATGAGGTGTTCGAAGTGTTTATCGCCAATTCCGAATACCAATGGTCGAGCCCTGAAGAGATTGGCGCACTCACCAGCGCTCCGATCCTCGCGACTTACAGCCAAGAGGGGGCCGTTGAAAATGCGTGGGGCTTCATGAACTATCAAGTCATCTCGCCCCAAGAAGAGTTGTTGCAGACTGGCTCGACGATTTGGCAGTCCGGCGACCCCGAGCCGAAAACGCCGCAGACCGCGCCGCAGACCGCGAGCGGAGGAAACATGAAAATGACCAAAACCGCCTTTTATCACCAAGATCCGTCCCATATCAATATGGAAACCCGGGTCTGTCCTAAGTTGCCGGCGCGCACTGGACGAGTCGTCAGCACCGCCAACTGCCGCGAACACTGCTTGGACAGTATCATTTTCGATGACGATCCCAGCCGCGTGTATTGCGCCGAAGCCCTATGGCGTAAGCATGTCATGGACAAGTTCAGCCGGGAATGGATGGACAAGAAGACGGGGGAATATGTGGGTGGCTATTTCAACAACCGCTTCCATATGTTCCCGACCGCCGGCACGCCTGACAATCCCGATGTGCCGCGCGACCACGGCAACAAAATGGCGTTGGCCCCTTGGGAACGCAGCCGTCAGCCGCGCCCACACGAGTTTAGCACCGAGCGGCGCCTGGAAGAGCAGCGCAACCCCGGCAGCACTAAGAGCATCACATTGGCCAAGACCGCCTCGATGATTGAAGGCGACAGCTTGCAATGCAGTATCTGCGGCGATCACTACATTCATGGCAATGGCATCGCCGGCGGTTACTGCTCTCATGACCTTTCCGGTTGCAGCGGCCCGCGCGACTTGGTCTGCGAACGCTGCGTCGCCGAAAACAACATGGTCAAATGCAGCCAGTGCGAAAACTATTGCGAATCCGATGAAATGCCGAACGGAGTTTGCTCCGATTGCTCGGGTGGTTCACCCAATCCGGCCGCGACTCCCAATCCGGCCGCGACTCAAGCCGCCGCCGAAGACCTAATGCTGGAAACCAACTTGGAAAACAAGCGCGGACTCACCGACGAACTCCGGAACGCCGCTGCGCAGGTGATGCTACATCAGGCGGCCAATGGCAACCTGATCAAATTGGCCGCAACCAAGATTCCCGACGACGCTCGCGCTTACCAAGTTTTCAACGAAGCCGTCGACTTGAGCCTCCGGGGTGTTGATAATGAGAGCGCCGCAGTGCAACTGTCCGCTAAGTATCGCATGCCAGTCTCGGCGGTGGTTGCGGTTCAGCAATCCGCTCAACGTAAGTTGGCGCGCCACAGTGTTGACCTGTATGGCATGCGTAAGCAAGCCCAAGAAGCTCTCGCGCCTCAGCCGGCGCTGCCAGTGCCGGCGGTCGCCGCCCCCTGTGTCGAGTGTATGCGAGCCACCGGCACCCCCTGCGCTAGTTGCCAAAAGCCAGTCTGCAGCGCTTGCAAAGACATGACGAAAACCGAAGAACATCTGTGCAAGGCTTGTGGCGCGAAGGTTGACCAAGACGCCACCGCTCTCGGCTTGGTTGAGCAACCGCCCGGCTCACAACCTGACTCCCATTGGGAGCCACACTACTGACGAGCGAGAATAAAAATGCGCGGCAGGCAGGAATTCGAGGCTGCTGCATAGAAAGATATATGCCATGAGCACGAAGACTGCAAATCGGCTAAATGGCCGCGCTAAGCGCGAAGGATTGTTCGTCAACATCTCTGAGGAAGAGAAGCACATGCTCAGCGCTTTGCGCGAGCGGAGCGCGATCAATGTTTCTCAACTGGTGCGTAACGCCATTCGGTCAGCCCATCAACAGATGCTGCAACACAGCCCGCTAGCATCCCATCCGCAATGGCCTGGGCATGCCAAAATTGGAGGCGCCCAGTGAGTAACGCCCCCCACATTGTCACCAGCGACCTCGAGCGTAATTTTCGGGCTCTTCGTAGCGGGCAGCAACTTCCTGACCCGGTTGTTCCCGAACCACCTCCGCGCGCTTATAGTGGGGGCCGGCCGCCGCCGCACCCCGGGGCTGTGACGGCCAACTTCGGGATGCACCAAGGCGCCCCGATGATCCGCATGGCATCCAACAACAGTGTGATTTACGGGCAGCCGATGTTCTTCAGCCCGATTCACACTCCCATCAACTGGCAGATTCCATCAAAGCGCAAGGAGACCTATCAATGGCTTCGATACTGGAACCTGTCCGAGCCGAAGGTGGCCGCCGCGTTGCAATTTTATTGCTTCACCCCCGACACTCTTGTGCAAATGGCGGACGGAAGGTTGTGCCGTATCTCCGATGTGCGAGCCGGAGATCGCGTGGTTCGCGGCGACGGCACGACGGGAGCAGTCGCTCGCACCTTCTCAAGACATGGAGACGAGGATATTTACCGGATTCGAATCGCTGGGTTGACTACATTCCCATTGAAATGCACCGCTGGTCACGAACTGAAAATCGGCAACGCCAGTGGCAAAGTAGAATTCCGTCAAGCTTCCACACTGCAGTCCGGAGAATTTCTACTGACCCCGTGCCCCAACCCCGGCGCGACTTCCGTTGACAAGAATCTGGCTTGGCTCGTAGGCCTTTATGCTGCGGAAGGTTGTCCCATTCCCAGTGAGCGTCAGCGTGGCGGCTGGCGCCAGGTGGATCATAAAGGTGTGTATTTTGATTTACATCTCGATGAAGACTGGATTGTCGCTGAAATTAAGCACTGTGTGGAAGCCCTCTATGGTGCTGTTCCGGTAAGCGTCCGCAAATTGCCAGAAACCAACACCACGCGAGTCGCTATTTACAGCTCCCTTGTCGCCGACGAGTTGGTCGGGCACTGCTTTGGCGCCGCCAAAACTGGCAGCAAACGCTTTAGTCCACAGGTCTTTCAATGGAACGCAGATGGACTATGGCGATGCCTTTCTGGCTTCTTCGCTGGTGATGGTTGCTACAATCCCGCCAATGGATTCCAAGGAGTCGGCGTATGTCGCACCTTGATGTCCCAGGTCTCACATCTGTTGGATTGCCTCCAAGTGCCTCATTCCTTTACGATGTCGCAACCAAAAAATGCCGACCAGGCTAAGCGCCAAGTGGTCTACAATGTGCGCATCTCACGCCGGTTTTGTGCGCCATTCTTACGAGATAACAAAAAAGTCAGCGACCATTGGACTGGTGAGTCTGATGACCACCAGGGATTTGCCCCTTACTATTATCGCGATGGCTTTATTTGGCGGCGTGTCATGCAGGTCGAAACCGAACCTTATACTGGACCATTACACGATTTGGAGATTGAAGGCGAGCACTCCTATACCGCCAACAAAATAGCAGTTCACAATAGTCAATTTCCAATTAACAAATACACCCATGAATTGTCTGACCGGCAAAAGCGCCATGAATACGACCGGCTCGTCGACCGCCTAAAACTGGTTAAATGGCTACGCATCATCTCCTACGAATCGCACCTCTTGGGCGACTGCTTCCCCTTCATCGAAATTGAATGTCCGATTTGCGGCGGACAAGGCAAAGATCCGCAGACGCGCAAACCCTGCGAGCATCCCGACGGCAGTTTTAAGCGCTTAGTGGTGTTGAATCCTGAATATGTTGAACTTTACAGCAGCCCCTTGATGCCCGATCCGGTCATCGCACTGATTCCTGATGACGATTTGCGCCGTGTCGTCTCCACTCGCGGACTTGGATTCAATCGCCTGACGCCCGAAGCTCAAAAGATGATCGCCGCTGGGCAACCCATCCCGTTGGACAATCGCAATGTCAGTCATATCAAGTTTGGAGAAACCGGTTACAGTCGCTTCGGCACCTCCATCGTGCGCCGGTTATTCCCGATCCTTGCCTACAAAACCAAATTGATGACGGCGCAGTGGATTGTGGCGGAGCGCATGATTCTGCCGATCAAGGTGGTCAAACTAGGAAGCGCCGAGCGTCCTGCCGCCCGCAGTGATTTGGAGACGATCCAAAGCCAGATCGCCATGACCGCCAACGACCCCAACCTGACTATCGTGACCGCCCACGACTTTGACATGGATTGGATTGGGGCTTCCGGTAAAGTGCTGACGTTAGGGCCAGAATTTGAGTTGATTGCCCAGGAAGTTCTTGATGGTTTAATGATCAACAAAGCGTTGCTTAACGGCGAAGGCCCGCAATACGCCAACGCCTCGATCGGTATTGAAGCGATGATTCAGCGGCTTGAGCAGTGGCGCTCAGAGTTGGCTGAATGGGTGGAACACAAGATTTATCTGCCCTATGCGGTAATGAAGGGGCATATCAAGGAAAATGAGTTCGGTGAGGAAGAATACGTTTACCCGCGCATCAAGTGGGAACGCATGGCGTTGCGTGACCAGCAACAATACCGTCAATTCATGTTGCAGTTGCACGAGAAGGGCAATATCAGCACGCAAACTCTGCTGGAATCCTTCGACATCAATTACGATTCTGAGGTGGAGAAAATCCGCTTCGAACGTGCCAGCAATGCACAAGCCGGCGGACCGATGGGCGGGATGGGGCCAGGCGGTGGCATGGGCGGCGGCTTTGGTGGGCCGCCAGGTGGTGGCGGCATGGGTGGGCCTCCGGGCGGACCAGAGATGGGCGGCCCAGGTATGGACATGGGCATGGGCGGTGGTCCGCCAGGCATGGGCGGCGACATGGGCATGGGCGCGCCCGGGGGCGGCGGAATGCCACTGGGACCCGGCGGACAGCCGGGCTTGATGGCCGAGACTGCGACGCCGCTGGTTGTTGAATCTCAGCAGCAGCCCGTCAATTCTCAGCAGTTTAGCGGTAAAGTGCTGACCGAAAAGAGCCGGGAAAAAGTCGAACGCCAAAATCAAAAAGCCGTCCGCGAGCAAGAGAAGGCGCAAAAGGCGCAGCAGGGCGACGGAATGCAGCGAGACCAACTTGGGCGGGTGTTGATGACTCGCATTGAACGCGAAATGTTCAAAGCGTTGCTCAAAGCCAGGCAGGAAGGCCGGATACGGCACTCGATCCGCCCCCAGACCGACGTCTGGTATGGTCCCCAACTCTACAATATCGACTTCACTATGCCCGACATCCTATTGGGCATCGAAGCGGATGGAGATCTCCACAAGTATCCTGACAAGATTGCCAGCGACAAGAAGCGCGACACCAACCTTGCGCAGTTGGGGTGGACCATCCTGCGATTCACCGAAGACGAAATTGAAAGCAAGATGCCGCAAATCGTCGAAACCATCATCACCAACGCTGACCAGAAAGAAAAAGAGATTCTCGGCAAGGCTCCGCCCGCGCAGCCAAAACCGCAGTAAGTGGGATACGCCGGTGAGCCTAACGCCGATGAGCCTAACTTCGACATTGGGTTTCGACCATTTCGACCAAGCACCACAGCCAATAAGAAGGAAAAGGCAGCCTCAAATCCGAAAGAATCTCCAGACGCCAAGTCGTGTCTTGGTGCGGCTCGGAGAATAATCAATGGACGCTTGCGACAATCGCGATAATTTTGCCATCCGTCATACTGCCGACAACCCCATCACCAACGAGTTGCCGTTCAATTTGGATTCCCACCTGCAGAATCTTGCTCAGGAATTTGGCCAGTTCAATTACATCGACATTGGCCGTTTCGGCAAGTCCGCCACCCCTGAAGAAATTCAACAGGCCAAAGCGCTGGTAAAACGCATCAATGAAGACTACCCCGGCGGAGTTGATGAAGCGCCTTTGCTCGCGTTGGCGAAACTTCTAAAGACTGTGGGCGCGCGGCCTGCGACTGTCGCTTTCCCCGACGCTGAATTGCCCAAGGATTTCGATGAAAAGGAGCGCTGGTGGCGAGAAACGAGAGCGCAAGGCTCTGCCAAATTCCATATCCGAGTGGCGGAAGACGCCGGCGTATCCGTGGAGCCGACTGCCAGTGGCATTCGCGATTCTGCGTTAGCCCCACTTTACAACAAGCAATCTACTCCGCAAGAAGTGGCGGAAGCGCGCGTAAAACTGCAAGAAGACACCAGCGATATTTGTGGGGAATGCGGACAGCACCGCCCTGGCGACGACCGGGTCAAAGCCGGCATGAAATGCGGACCGTGTGCCTATGGCGGCGGAATTCGCACCGCCCAAGACCAAGGCGGCATTAACCCTAAATTTGAGGAAGAAAACCTCCGTCAATTTCGGCAGGACCGTTCTAACAGCCCCACTGGCCGGATGATGCGCGATTTACCAGAAGCTCAGAAAATTGCCGAATTCATCTGGCCAGGCGATGTCGCTTCCGTCACCCACCACTCGATGTCGCTCGATAAGAAAACCAACTACTTCGAAGTCGAGTTAAAGTCGGCGACCTACAAGCGCTGGATTGGCAAGGAGCGACGCGACCACCGAGCTGACGATGGCCGGTGGATTTACACCGTCGACCACGGCGCGAAATCTAAGTGGATTGTTTTTGACGGCAGCCCATCTCCCGATATCCATCGCACGGCCTCGGCTGACGACCTTTGCGACGATTGCGGACACGCCAGCAAGATTCACTATAGAGATGGCCGCAAAAGCGGCTGCCACGCCGGCGGGGCAAGCACGGGGTTTTGCAAATGCAAAAAGTTCATGCCCATCAACAGTGGGATTGAACAGACGGCCCAAGCCGGCTCGGCATGGCAACCGGTTACGAAGACCCCTGGGGTCTGCGGCGGGGACGCCTGCCTCGCTGGCACCCGTATTATGGTTTGGTTGCTGGTCGCCTGCCGAGAATCCGGACTGGACGACGCAACCATCCTGGAGGACTACCCGCACCTCAATCTCGAGCAGCTGCAAGACGCGTGGCGCTACTACGCCGAACACAAGGCCGAGGTGGATGCGGAGCGCCAAGCGCACGACGATGACGAGCCTTCTCCAAATATTCGCCATACCGCCGCGGCGGAGATCGATGACGAGCAGATTCGCCAATGGATTCTCTCTGACGCAGGTTTGCACAACTGGGCGGTGGACTGGGCCAAGAAGCAAGCCGACAAGGATCCGGCGACTTGGTGCAAGAACGGAGTCTGGGAAGCCGGTGGCACCATCCTCTCCCACTTCCTTTATGACTTCATCGAAATCCATCGCGTGGAACTCGCCCGCCGCATCCGCGACACCCTCGCCCACGACCGGCCCGAACACGGCATCTGGAGCGAGAAAGACCGGAAGAATCCGATGGGCGCAGCGGTCCAGCCCATCAAGACGGCACAATCCACATCAGCAGGTGGGTGGTGGGTGCATTCCCGCGCCATCATTACGGGTCACGGAAGTCGTGTCGGACCATTTTCGTCCAAGGACGCGGCAGATGAATGGGCTGCCGCAGAGCGTCAGTCTCATTATTGGAAAGATGTCGTGGTGGACCAAAAACGCTTCGACCTGAGCGACTTGCCTGACCAGTCGACGGATAAAACAGCGGTCAAACGCTACAAGAAACGTCCGCCGAGCCAAGTTGGAAAAATGCGTGGGGTTATCAACCCACGGAATTGGAGCGGCAAATTGGATACCCAACTGCTGAATCACCACCGGTATGTGCTGCAAGGCGAATTCCCGATCACGGTCAAGACGGCCCAATCGGAAACCGCCGCAGATTATTTGCGAGCCGCCACCGAAATGGCGAATGAGTATTGCTCGGATGGCGCGTGTGACCAACGCCTGCTGGCCGGGCTAAATGACTTCTATGTCGAATATGTGCAGCAACTTTCCGAAGAAGAAGTTGATGAAGAGACCGTTCTGCATCGCCAACCCTTTGAAGCCAAAATTCGGTCCATTTTGGGATGCGCAGTAGACCTTCTGAACGACGAAGGCATCGCCGTCAATAAACAGACGATGGTCGAGACGGCTCGCGAGATTATTTACGCTGGATTCAGCGCGGTTGCGCGAGATGAATTCGACCAGATGACTGGGCGGATTTTTACCCCTGACCCCAAAGAATTCGGGCTCTCAAGTGCCGACCCGGCATTGCGCAAACAGGCGATGGACCAAACCCCACGCTGGCACATCAACACTAATAT
>Ga0315288_10003482_pt1 | contig 20112 bp, 18 predicted proteins | sample YL17G11_20_MG_FD_203454 | JGI IMG/M metagenome (GOLD analysis project Ga0315288, IMG submission 203454) | Sediment microbial communities from Yellowstone Lake, YNP, Wyoming, USA - YL17G11_20 | ecosystem: Environmental > Aquatic > Freshwater > Lake > Sediment | place: USA: Wyoming | collected... | reverse complement strand
ACTCGCGCAGCAGGCGCGCGAGATCGTCGGCGCTCATGGCACTCTTCATCGCCGAGAGCGCCTTCACGACGCCGCTCACCGCAGCGCTCAGCGAGTTGCTGGCGTTCATCATCGCGAAGCGCGACTCTAGTGATTTGAGGTAGACGACCATCTTGCCGAGTTTGAACGCCGTCTTGCGCGATTGCACGAGATTGTGCGCGCCGAGCGCCGCGTTGTCGTAGTCGTTTTTGCGTGCCGCGCGCTGTATGTCGCCGATGATGCGCGCCTGCCGCTGCTCCTCTTTGAATTTGTGGCGCTCGAGTTCGGTGGCCGAGCGCACTATTGTGCGCCGCTGTTCGGTGATGATCTGGCGTGGTGTTTTCGAATCGGCGCCCAACAGTGTTTGTGTCCAGCCGTCGGCCATCTCTACGAGTAGTGGTGGGGGGTTTTGGATTCGGGTTTTGCAGTTCTCGCGCGTGTGCGGTTTATTTGTTACCGCTTTCGTGCTTGCGCTTGCGCGTCTCGGCCTTTGCGAATCCGACGGGCGCGCGCTTGCAGCGGTATTTGTGCACGCGCGACGACTCGCCAGCCGGATACGCGTTTCCGCAGTGCTCGCACGCAACACGAACAACCTGAGCCTGCGGCTGCCCTGGCTGCGCTGGCTGCGCTGCTGCTGCCACGGACAATGGCTCATGCGCCACCGCCGCTGACACCAACGGCTGCTCGAAAACATCGTCATCATGAATAGAGGCGATGTCATCAGTGTCATCTCGTGATGCCGCTGCGGCAGCCGAAGCAGCAGCAGCAGCAGCAGCAGCACGAGGACGATCAAAGGTGAGCAACGATGCATCGAAACTGGAGAACGTCGCGTTCATCTTGGGCTCCGCCGCCTCCGCCACCACCGGCTCAAACACCTCCTCCTCTTGAAAAAAGTCAAACTCGTCGTCTTCCGACGCGAGACACGTGCGACGTTTGACGGTGTGCGAGCGAGGAATCGAAGCAGATTTCTTCAACACGCTCGACACGGACGTGCGAGGCACCGCGGTTGCCGCCACCGCCACCGTGTTCGAATACGAAACACGGTCCACAGGCTCAACAGAGCGTTGGGCGAGTGGTTCCTACATACGCGCGCGCGCGCATGATAGAGACGGTCGGTCAGTTGAATGCTGAATTCGTGTCGAGCGTGTGCAAGGCATCGACACGAAGAAGACTCACCGAATGCGGCGTGGGAATCGGCACCGTCTCACGCAAAGAGAATGCCACCTTGCGTTTCGCCTCGTTCTTAGGCTGTTGCGAGCGTTCACGCGTGCTCGCTGCACAAATCGACACGAATGCGGAATGCCACCAACCTGGACACTTCCGAGCGTCGAATTGCTGTTCCAGAGACGTTCAACAAACTCGCGTGCATTGAACTACGCGCGTGTGCGTTGGTGAACAGAGGACGAGTAAGGCAACGCAGACGAGTGTGTGTGCGTGGCGTTTGATGCATCAGCGAAATCGCAACAAAAAAAGAGGACAAAAAAAAAGGACAAAAAGAAGAACACTCACCGGCTTCACAGAACGCACGGTCTCCGATTTGATAGTTGATTGAGTGAATTGAACTGGTTTGGATAAAGACATTTGGTTTGTTGAGTGTGTTGGCGCGGTGTGCGGCACGCGCGCGCCGCCGCCGACACGAAAAAAGCCAAAAACCCAAATCGACACACAGATGAGTAAGGCGTTTGATTTACGCGCGGCATTTTCTTCGTCGAACTACCATGTGAGATACCGATTGGATTTACTACGCGGTTTGAAGACGCATCCGTCGGTGTTCTTCGTCGATTGGTATGATGGCTTGAATCACGATGTGTTCATGTTCGACAACGATTACCCTCGTTTCATACGACGCGTGGACTCTGATGAGAGATGCGATTTGAGTGCATATGAATGCGGCGACATTCTCATCGACCCGTATTCGAAATTTATGTTCCTCGCGCCGTTTTACGCTAAACCGTCGCTCGCAACTGCACTGGGAAACCCTCCGTCGCTCGTGTTATTGAACCAGTCACCAGTGGAAATGCATTTCGACAACGTCTGTGAGAGAAACGAGTTTGCACCACTCAATTTGACGACGCTAGCCACGGTTATGCACGCGCTCGAATGCGCGTTGGGTAAACGACGTCGCATCGAGATACTTATGACGACCTGGCTGGCGCCCGACGAGACGTTTCTCGGATTCGTGCCGCGCAAAACTCTCCGACGCAACAGGAGCGGTTGGATAGTGAATCTGCAAGTCGCTGGCTACACGCAAACGGTCGATCTCAACAGCCATGGAATCTCCATTGAACTACGGCTCCACAACGAAGTGTTGGCAGTGGGCGACATAGGGCCCGCCTACCTGGATTACGATTCGAGACGCTTCCACGACACTGTGCTCGAGGAATTCTCCTTCAGGTCGTCGTTGCGTCAGGAGGCGCTCGTGGTGAGCGGCAGCACGTTTGACGTGCGCGCGTTCGAGACGAGCCACACGCTGCGAGTTCGCGTGGGCGCTACGCGCCTGCACTTGCACCGTGTGCGTTTCAATCCAGCCGACGTGTCGCCAGAGACCAAGGCGGCGTTTGTGCTGCTCGCGCCCATCGGCACGCAGATTCCTCATCTCGAAAACGACGTCGATATCGATACTGTTCATCCGATTACAGACTTACGTGGTGCTGAATTCTGGGCATGGCCACACTACTTCCTCACCGAGGTGGCGTCGGTGCTACTCGATTTGCACCTGCCCGTCTACTGTGTGCTCTGGATTCTCGACTACCTGCCCAACATGGCGGGTTGGCCGGCGCTCGCGAAAGTGCAGACGCTCGAGGCACTCGTCGAGAGCCGGCGCCGCGTGTGGGCCAATAGGACGCTGCCGGAATCGTCTTCATTTATTCAAGCGAGTCAACCACCGGCGGTGGTGGAGCAGACGACAATGGCTCAGTCGTCGACACAGTCGTCGTCAACACCGACACCGACACTGGATCAAGTGGCAGAGCAGGTAAAACGTTGAGCAGTTCGCAGTTGGCTTGGAGCAGCATGTTGATTTGCTCGCGACGATTAAACGAGGCACCCGTTGCCACGAACCAATCCGTCTCCCAGAAATCAGGATGCGAGCCGAAGCGATTGCGTAGCAGCGCGCCGCACGTCATCTCCAGCGGCTCGCCGCCCTCGGCCATCGCCGCCTTGAGTGTAGCGTTGAGTAACTCGGGCACCAGCACGGTGTGGTCGACCACGAGCGACGAGAAGCGCGTGTCGTCGACGACGATGCCATGAATGCGACGCACACCGAGTAAGCACGCGTCACGAAAGCGGTCCGCGTCCTCGTCGTAGTAGACGTAGTTCTCGAGCGCCACCAGCAATGCGGTGTCGGGCTTGGCAGCGACTATGGCCACGTCGAGACGCTGATCGATGCACGCCTCAGCCTGTTCGATGCCCAGCGGCTGCACGTAGTCGGTATCGACGACAAACGTGTGAACGCACACCAGATTCTGGTGTGTAACGTCGTAGAAGTTGCGAAGGCACATCACTTTGACGCCCGACTGGCTCGCGAGAACTACGCTCACTGGCGTCGCCGTCGCAGATTGCGTGGCGGTGACGGCGTGCACACTCTCGTCTTCAGCCATCACATTTGAAGAATCATTGGCACTGGGAGATGATTCGGACATACTCTCTCTTCCGGGTGTGGGGGGGTTTATTTTATCGCTGGCGTGGCGCTGTTGCTGAAATACTCGGCGAACGAACGCCCGTCAAAGAGACGCCGCCATGCGGCGCGCCACGGTGGCTCCGCGGCGGCGGTGCCGAATTCTGTTTCGAGTCTGAGCATGGTAAACAGCGCCATCTCGTGTCCGAACGGTGCGTCGGCGTCATTGAAGTAGCGCTCGAGATCGTGTGGCGTTACGGGGAAGTTTATGAGGCGTGCGCCAGCGCCGACCAACAGTAGACTCTTGCGCTCCTGCACGTGCAATGCAACGAGTTGCGCGTAGTCGGCGGTGCGTCGTGCCAGACTCTCGTAGAACGAGCAGAGCACGGCGCGTGCGCCCAGCGCGTCGAGGTGCATCTCGCGGCCGTCGCGGCGCACGAACACGAATTTCGGCGGCACGTCGAACAGCGCCGCCGGAACGCGCACGCGACGCGCTTCGTCGGTGCTCTGCACCTCGGCCAGCATGCGGCGCTGCGACTTGAGTTGCGCGCGGTGTCGCTCCAGCGTGTCGCCGTAGCGGTAACGCTGTGCGGCCGCGCACCTGTAGAGCACGTCGCGCTGCTGACGAAACAGCAGCGTTGGATCGGCAGAGTCGACGTCGGCGGGCGCCAACTCGCACGCGAACATCTCACAACCAACGGCAAAGTTCTGGAGGTTGACGGCCGCCGGCAGATCAGGTTGGCCATGCTCGACGGGCCCGAGGAACGCCGGCGACAACGAGCGCGGTCGGAGTAGGTGTGTGCGCGCGGCGGCGGCGCCGGTGGTCGCGGAAGTCAACACCAGAGGCATTGGTGGTGGCGCGAGAGGCGTTTTCGGTCCACGATCGGTGTTGACGGTGAAACACGCGTCGGCATAGGCGTCGACGTTGGGCGACGCAAACAGACGCGCACTCAGATCGTCGCGTGCCGTCTCGAAGCGCAGCAGCGCCGTCAGCCTGTGCTTCTGAACGTCGTAGTAGTTGCGCGGCAGACGCGCACAGACGGCGCTCGCGACGCGCGAATGACGTCTGCACAGCGGCTTCCGGCGACGCGCGTCCAGGTGCTGCGTTTCGAACTCGGCGCGCGCCAAACACCCGCGCTCGCCACACGTGTGTTCGAAACGAAATGTGGCGGCGGTGGCGGCGGCGGTGCTCGCTGAGATGTTGGACGCCGAGGAAAGTCTATCGCCGATTGCGGCATGCGGTTGGGTCTCTTCGAGCCATTTGCGTTTATTGCTCATATTGTGTTTTTCTCGCGTGGCGCGCTTTCCGCTGCGACCTCTGGCGCCAGCGGAGTCACTGGATTCGCCGCCGCGTATATCCTCTCCGCATCTGTCATGAATTTGACCTTGTTAAAGACAGCCTCGAGCGCCACGGCGGGCAATTGCTCGGTCTCGCAATTCTCGTGGTAGTCGAAGCGCCGTTCGAGCGCCAGGTCGGCGTTCCAGTCGACGTCGACGACGATCGGACGGCACGCGTCAATCGTGCGCTCGTAGTGCTCCAGCAGCGTGGACATCGATTTCAGCGTATAGCCGCCGACCTCGGACGCGTTGCCGCGCTTGCGCACGCGCTCGAGCGATTTCGCCGCCGTCACACGCAGATAGAGCACAACGAAATCGGTGCGCGGATGCAGCGAGGCCAGCGTCGTGCCACGCACCAGCCCCGACGCTGTCCTGTAGAACGCGAATTCGGCGTCGGTGATGGCGCCGCGCGCGTTCAACTCGCTGGCGAACGCGAAATCGCCGATGCGCGAGCGATCGAGGAACACGATGAGCAGCGGATCGCGCTCGACCAACTCGCGTGCGCGCGCGTGCTGGTAGACACGCTGATGCGTCAAGTTGGTCTGGAACGCGAACGCGTAGCGCTCCTGGTTGGCCAAGTAGGCAGCGAGGAACTCGGCGTCGATGTCCTCGGTGAACACGCGCACGTGGTAGCCCCAGAGCGCCCAATAGGACGCCGCCGAGCGAATGAACATCGTCTTGCCGCAACCCGGCAGGCCTTCGAGGATGAAGATTCGCGCCCTCGATGGCAGCGCGAGCGCCGGTGTGCTGTAAATGTTGCCCATCGCGTGTGCGCGTCAGGTTTTCCAATAAGAAGCGCGGAGAAATAAAGAATTTTAAATACGCTTACAAGTCGCCGCGTTCTTCTTGAGAAATATCACAACAAACATTATGTCAACGTCAAGTCGTCGGCCACCGCCGCCGACGGCAAACGAGCGTTTGTTAGCACCAGGCTCGGTCGTTGTAACACGAGGAGAAGAGCGTCGTCCGGTTGGTCATTATCCTTTCCCGCTTCCTCCGCGTGTCCCAGATGGCACTTTCGGGTTCATCATTAGCGTGCACACACCAAAACGCGGCTCTGGAGAATTTTACTACATGGTGAAGTTCGCCGATGGCGAGTCTCGGCCCTACGACGAAAGAATGGTCAACCTCGTGGTGCCCTATCCTCTCGGTGAACAGCGCTTCGTATACGACGAGAGCATTTGGCAGAGACTGGAGCCGGTTCTCAATGCAATACAAACATTGTATACGCCACCACAGCCGTTGAACCGGTTTTTTTCGTCGTCGTCGTCGACGCCGTCGACGACGACAGTAACGACGATTACGGAGCCAGAGTCGGAGATGAAGTCGGAGACGATGATGGCGCGCGCGAAAGCACCCGCCTGGGCGTGAAAAAAAAATTAAAAAAAAAACGCACCAAAAAATGACCAACGTATTCGTTGTCACCGATATTGTGGAGGCTTTAATGCGAGCATACGACGAGTATGACAAAGTAAAGAAGTGTGCTGCCATTACGAGGGACGAATACTCTCTTGCTATTGATGCAGTGCGCACGGCAGACACTGGTGGTGGTGGTGGTGACGCCGCTGCCGTCGCCGCAGCACACGCTAGAGAACTCCAGTTGTCAAACAAGTATCGAAGCGTGGGAAAAAGAGTGGAATACCTACAACATCAAGTCAACGAGAAACTGGCGGTTTTGAAGCGTGAAATGGACGCCGATGCGTCGGCGGCGCAGCAGTTCGCTGCCGCGCTCAGCGCGGCTCGCCTAGTTGAGCGTCTCAAAGCGTCGTCGTTTAACGCGCCCGGGTCGTCGGAGAGGGCGTTTATTTCACGTTTCAGCGAGTTGGTTTCGTCGTTGCCAGGTGCACCCGTTGCCGGCTCTCAATGACGCCTTGAATTAAACGCACGCGGTCGATTTCGCGCAACGCGGTCGTGTCCTCGTGCAGCCACTCGTATATCCACAGTAGCACGTAGGCGGACAGTTGCAGCGGCGCCAACGCGAGCGTCAGTTCGAGCATCTCGGCGTGCCACGCGCGTTCCAGTCTCGGATTTCGAGCGCGGCTGAAAATGAACCCATTAACGACGTTGGGGTCGAATGTGCCTTCCATTCCGAGTGGCACGCTTTCGTTGACGAGCACCTTCAACGAGTAGCAGGAGATAGAGTGCTTGACAAAGTCATGCAACGCTTGACTGCGCTGGTCGAGATGGAAGAACCTATAATGGCCAAAACCACGTTCGTCGACCAACGTGCTCTGGATGTCGCTGGCGTCGAGCAGCGCATTTTTCTCACAGTAGTGCGATGAGTCACCGGCATGTGCCTCCCACTGCACGACACGCATGCGTCTGTATTGGCGCCATTTTTCGTAGAAGTCCTTGAGTTTTACGAGTATTGTGACCGGATTGGCATCTTTTAAACTCTCCTGATTCAAGACAGATTCGAGCGCCGAAAACCACCTGCTTTCCTTGGCGAGTTGCGCTGAATTCGGCGGGAGAGGAACGTGGAAGTTGGCGCGCGACATCGCTAGCGCACCGGCCTTGAACCAGAACGTAAACGATGCCCATTGCCGCCACGGGAAGTCTCCGGTGCCAAAGAACGCCGGTAGACCGAGGTCGTGCGCGGCGACGACGACAATAAATGTGGAATTCGTCCAGCGACTCGAGACGCGCTTGAAGTAGTCGGCGTCGAACGCATGCGAGCGCGTCAGACACGTGCGAGGCGGTGCGGCGGCGTCGTCGGCGGGGCGCAGGTCGAATTCTAGATTCAATTTCCAACTTTGCATATCACTGGTGCCGCTAAGTGTCATAACCGATTCCGCGGCGCCATCTTTGCGTGGACAGGTCACAAGTATCTTAACATTGGCAATGTAGCCTATATCGCCCACCACGCACGTCTCGAGCCAGCCGCTCGCCTTGCACTCGTCGTAGGTTTCGAAGCGCCACTCTTGTGGAAATGTTTGGCGTGTGTTCATTTTTATCTTTGTTTTTTTTTGGAGCGCGCGCTAGCCGATTCGATGGTAGAGCGAGACAAACTTGACTGGCCGCGGCCCATACTGCTGAAGGCGGTGGTAGATGTTGGCCGGAATCGTCTTGCTACAGTGTGCAGTGAGCAGAACGGGCATGAAACACGCGGCGTCGACGTTGGCGGGAATAGGGCGCGATGACATCCATACGAGCATTTCGCCTTCGAGAACGGTCACAACTTGCACCTCATCGCGGTGCCGCTCGCTCGGAATACTGCCGCCCACGCCGAGTTCGTTGTGCGTCAACGTGAGCCGCAACGCGGCGGCCGTCTCTAGCGATAGTGGCACGTGTAGCAATGGTGTTTTGTTTTCCGTCGTCATATTCACGTGAGCGCGTTTGTTTTCGATAGAAAGGCGAGTAATTCCCGTCTGTTCGATGACCGCTCTCGAGTATGTTTATTCGTTTGTTTTTGGTGACGCAGCGGCTACTTTTCATTATCCCCAGTGCTTGGCAGACGATCCCTTTTAAGTGCTTCCACTTGCTTGGCGACCCGGTGATACGTCTCGATTTCGGTGTAGGGCAGTTTATCGCTCGTTTGAAAGTCGCCGCAATTCAAGCACGTGAACCCAGCGTAGTTGTCCTTGCCGCCGCCGTAGTCGGTCGCCGTGCCCGTGACGCAGTCTTTGACGAGCACCTCGAGTTTGGCAGCGCAACTCTTGCAATCGAACACGCCGGCCACCTTCTCGCCGAGTGGTTTTCCTTCGAGGATTTTCATTCTTTGTTTGGTGTTGTGGTTTTTTTTCGAGTGCGTGCGCACGTGCGTGCGCGTCAGCACGTCTCGGGTGACACTAGGTTGTCAGACGCAGCCGCCGGCGGTGGCGGCGGTGGTGTCACACGTCTGATACGTTTAACGACAGGCGACGACGCCGAAGACGAGGGAGAACAACGACGCGCGGCCAAAACGCGTTCGTAGTTGTTCCACATTGTTTGAATGTGTCGCAGGCGGCGCACTTCGGGCAGGCAACACGTGTCTGGGTAGGCGAACTCGAACAACCAGAGCATGACGTAGATAGGTAGACGCACGGGCAGGAGTGCTACGACAAGGTCGCTGATTTTGTCGAGCCACGCGTGCGCACGATTCTCGTTGGTGTCGCGCGCGTCGAAGAACGTGCCATCCGACACCGATTGTGGAGTTGGATAGAATCCGCGCGGCACAGTGCGCATCGTCCAGCGCAAACCGAGCGTCGTCATTTCGTCGGCGTAGCGACGCCGCTCACTTTCGATCATCTCCGCGTCGTCGTCGGTCACACATTTCAGTGTAACAGAGGCCGTTTCATCTCGATGCACTTGTTTCGAGGCCACGACGCTCGCGTGGAAGCGCGGCAAGGCGCCTTCAGCAAATGGATACTTGAAGATCATATAGGTGCCATACGCGCGCCAGCGGTTGAACTGTGGCATGAAGCGTGCCAGTGCCTGCTCAGCGGTTGGCAGACCACCCTCGACCAAGTCGAGCGGCTGTGGATGCGTGAGAACGAGTGGCTCCTCGTGCGCGTCCAAGTCCTTCAAAGTCACTGTGATGTTGACGAGCACGGCATGCTGAAACTTCAAGTGCACCTTGGCCCACGTGCGCTCGGGGTAGTAGCGGTGCGCAAATAACTCCTCGAGGCCCAAGTCGAGCGCGTCGACGTCGAATGTGAAGTTGTATCTGCTCCAGCGCACCATCAGACACGAGAAATACGCGTAGTTGAACAGGTGTGGTCGTGTGCGTGGCGCGTCGTCGTCGTCGTCGTCGCCAGCGTTGTTGTTGGACAACTTGTTCGTCAAGTCAAAGTAGAAATTGTGGCCCGTCTGGCGGTTGTATTCGCGCAAGCGCCGCGGCGACGTGTCGCACACGAAGAACGCCTGATTGCTGCGCTCGATCGAAATGAAGTCGCCACGCACGAACACAAAGCCCGCCGGCGGTGGAAACGTCAAGAAGCGAAACTCTTGCGGATAGGTGACGCGGCGGTCCATCTTTTATTTCGGGTTTTTGCCGTTGGGCGCGCGCGTGCGTGCGCGTGCGTGCGCGCTACTCGCCAAGTTGGTTGTATTTCCGTCTATGCACGCAACAAATGATACCGAGGACGAATAAAATCACCACCGTCACGCCGATGATAGCCACGTTGGTCTCCTCCTCTGACAGCGGGTGCGGGAACGAGACTTGCTCGGGCCCGCCGTCACTACCATCATCGTCGGGCCAGCCCTGTTCATCAACTTCGAGGTCGCTACTGTCACTATCATGATGATTATGACGACGACGACGTGGCTCCGCGTGTCTCTTTTCCAACGCTGTCAGCGCTGGCGGCGCCGGTCTCTCGACGCGAAACGAGCGTTTGGTGAGCAGGCCGCGCTTCTGCTCCGAGTTGTAGTCGAGCGACGTCGTGGAGGCGGCCGACGAGAACGCCTTCTTGAGTTCGTGTTGCACGTTGACGTGGTTGGAGAACGCCACCGAGTGGCGCGCGTGCGTCGGCGTCGATGCCGCGCGATCGAGCGCCGCGAACAGGTCGTTCTCCGAGTTGAGCGTCAGCGTGTAGTGTGCGCGTGGATTCGCCGCCAGGAAGCGCACTGTCGAATGATAGCGCTGCTCGAAACGATCGTAGGTGTGCGACGTCTCGTCGACGGTGAGGCGCTCGTCGGCGTCGAAGCACACAATGACGCTACTCGGCCCGTAGAGACCCGGCTGCTCGATGCTGACGTTGTGGCGCCTGCTGGCCTTGGGCGTCGCAATGTCGTAGATGGTGCTGCACTTGTCCGACACGCCGACCCAACCCTTTCGCGTCACGTCGCCGGGCTCGTTGGAGCAGAGTTGCGCGCGCAACAACTCGATTTGCAGCACACGCGTCACGCTCTCGTAGGCGACGACGTAGGTCTGCATGCACGCGCGCTGCCCGCGGCGCAGCGTGCCCTTGCTGTGCTCGCCAACGCGATCGGTCTGCACGTGCACGGGCGCGTTCTTCAGATCAAACTTGTGCGGCGCCGCTATGAAGAGGCTCAAATGCGCGAGGAACTGACTCGAGTTGTCGGCGCTGTTGCGGAACAGCAACGAGAAGCGCCCGTCAAACACCTCGGCGACGTCGCTGTCGGCCAACAGCAGCACACGGTATCTCGTCTCGCCGTCGGAATCGTCGTCTTCGGATACACTCGAAGATGACGATGACGATGACGACGACGTCACTACTGGCGCCGATGACGCTTGGAGCACGAATTCCGACGTCGCGTCGGCGTTGCTCACGGCGAGCAGCGGCTCGGGTGAAGTAATCTCGATGAGCAGGTGCTGGCGCTTATCGTTGTCGCTGGCCGTCGTCAACGACACGGTGTCGAGGTTCAACCGAAACTCGTTGGCAATCAACTGGTTCGAGAGTAGGATCTTGTTGTTCGAGCGGTCGACGTAGAGCACGAACTCGTAGAGGCGCGCGAAATGCACGCGCTCCGCCAACTCGGTGAGCCCGACGCCGCCGCCGCCACCGCCTTCCTCGTCGTCCGAGTCACGCGGACGCGTCAACATGACGCGCAGCACGCCCGACATCTGTCGCAGCGTGTCCTGCTTGTTGGTGAGCGGACCGTTGAACGTGTCGCAGTCGGCCACCGTCATCTCGGCTTCGTAGACGACGTGCGAGCAGCCGTGCGCGCGCGCCTTCCAATGCGACTTCTCGTCGACGTAATACGTGGCGTAGGTGTCTGGCGACGAGAACGCGCCTCCGTATTTGGCATTGGGCGCGTGTCGCCAACGCGGTGCCGCCGCAGATGCTACTACTTTCGCCTTCGCCTCCGCCTTCTTTGCGTGTTGAGTGGTCTCCCAATCCGACTCGACGGGCTCGTCGGGAGTGAGGCGCGCGGTGTCGCTGTGCACGTCAATGCTATGATGATTAAAGTTGCTCGAGCAGCGGTCGAATTTGCCGGGCGGCTTGTGTCGCGTGCCAACGAAATCGAGCGTGTAGTGCACATTGTAGGCGAGATAGGGCACGGTGACGACGAACAGCAGGCGGCCGCGCTTCTCGTCGATGCGAATGTCGACGTGCGTCTTAATGGCGTCGGCGGGCGGCAACTCGCGTGTCTGGATGAGCGCCTCGACGTCGTGCGCGCCCTCGCAGTGTCGCAAATCAAAATTGGCGCCCGACTCTGTCTTCCTCCTGGCGCTTGAATCGCCGTTGTTGTGGCTGTTGTTGGTGAGCGTCGGCGGCGGCGGCGGCGGAGGCGATGGCAGTGTCGGCTCCAATGTCACAGTTTCATTGACGTCGGTCGCCAACGCCAAGCACACGGCGAGGAAAAGAAACTCGACGCGCATTTATTGTTTGCGTCGCGCGTGCACGGAAGCGAGAAACATAGCCATTCGAACGGCAGAAAATGCTACTGCTCAACCATGCGCCGCTTACGTTGGCGCTCTGGATGATGTTCGCGTTCTGGGCCGTTCTGGTCGGCGTCACCAACTACGAGCACTTCTACAACGGCTACATGGGCAAGGGCCTAATCGTGACCGAGGGCGACCGCAAGTTCGCACAGGACTGCAAGGAGCGCGACCACATCAGCGACCGCGTGCCCGAGGAGTGTGAATACTACATCTCGATAGCGACGGCGACGCCACTCGGCCGTGCGTGGCACAACGTGCGCCGCCACTACGTCGGTTGTGGACTGTGGGCGTGCGGCGACGTGCTGCGCGCGCTCTCCGACGCCGTCGGCTTCTCGTTGATTGTGTTTATCTTTGCCGCCGGCATTGGCGTCGTCGTGGCGCTCCACTTCCTCAACCTTGTCGCACGCTTCATGCCCGCTTCGGTGTTGAGGCCCATCGAGGAAGCGGCGTCGCCACCGCTGCCAGCGTCGGGAAGGCGACAGCAGCCGAGACTAGTAATCGCCAACGACAATGTAATGCCTCTCGAAGAGGGTCGGTTCATAGAGAGTGTGCCATTCTCGTATATAGGCGGCGGTGCAGACCAACAACAGCAGCCTCAGCACACACTTTGGTCAACCTCGCAGTTTACCGTCGCTGGAGGCGGCGGCGGCGCGACTCGTCTAACCAATAGAGTGGCGCCGCGCACGTCGTTTCTTATTGAAAAATGACAATCCTCCTTGAAATGTGTAAAAAAAAACTAGATTTTCTGCAAAGGCTATTTGAAACATCCGTCAGCGTCGAGATTTTCGCGCGTGTTTGCTGATTGAAATCGGATTTTCTGGAAAATCTCGCATTTCGAGGAAAAATAAACTCGCATTCGACGAGTTATACCGATCCGAGTGCGTTTTCTCGTATAATTTAGAGAGATAATGCATCCAGAGGTGTTAGATCACAAGTTCGCGGCGAACTGGCAGATTCATGATTCCAGGCCAGCGCATTTGGCCTGAAATCACCTACGCGTGTCAAGTGCGTATATGTAGACCCAGCGCCCGCCAACGCCGATAAGTTCGTTGGATAGGCCGCGGCGAGTTACGTCTACCGGCCAAGTTTGGTCGGGATCCTATCGTTGCAGTTCTCAGAAAACGCAAAATGGAGATTTCAAGAAATTAGAGATTGCGATTTGGGACAAATTTTTCCATTGCGAATCGTTTTTTTTTAAAAATAAACGAGTGGACACTTTTTCGCCGATCCCGACGAAAGTTATATATTCCGGTAGGTCTCGCTTCCCTGATGTGCAACGTCAGCCGGCACTTTCGCGGTGGACGTCTCTACACAAAGTTACACGCGTCGGAAATCAATCTACGGAATCAGAGATCGGAGAGAAATCAACACACGCGCGTATCTCCGAGTAGAGAGGTGCTCGTCGAAAACGTCTTCTGACGTTGCACATCCCCGCACCAAGACCTACCGGAATATATAACTTTCGCAGGGATCTGAGAAAAAGTGTCCACCCGTTCATTTTTAAAAAATTTTGATTTGCAATGGAAAAATTTGTCCCAAATCGCAATCTCTAATTTTTCAAAAAGTAGTATTTCGCGTTTTGCGAGAAGTGCAACGATAGGACCCCTACCAAACTAGGCCAGTAGATGCATCTCAACGCGGGCTATCCAACTATACTAGTGGCTTTGGAATTCGCTCGGCCAAAATTTTCGCGTTGGGTGTGCGCATGTGATTCTCCACTGTGAATCACACGCCTCAGAGCAGAAACAGACGTCTCTTGCTATCCAGGTGCGCCAGCGTCAGAACCTCGTGCTGGTTTGCCACGAATACACAATGGCTAATTGAAAAATGTGTTATGGAGGTTCGATTCCTCTTCGGGGTGCGTTTCATTTCATTTTTTTTTTACAAATTCGCATCCGCGCGTGCCGCGAGAACGCGAGTCCGTGACGCGCGCACACTCCGCAGCAGGCCAATCTTGCGCAACTCGGAGCGCTCTGTAAACTCGGGCAGCCAGTCGAGTATCCACATCAGAACATAGTCGGGCAGGTCGAGCGGCGCGAGCGCGAGCGCGGCATCGCGCAGGCGATCGTGCGCGCGACGCGTCCAGTGAGAGAAGTAGGCGTTGAACATGCCAACAAACTCGTAGTTCTGCCAGCAGCGCGCCGTCTCGAGTGCCGTGGCATCTCTGTGTCGCACGTGTATATCACAATTGGCATCGAGAAGCGCTTCGGCGCACAGGAAGCGTTTGCAATCGCGCGCGGCCATAATCAACGCCGTTTCACCAATTGAATTCACGCGATTCACATCGGCGCCGCAACGGATAAGGTATTTGACGTTGTCCAGGTTGTTGTTCATTACGGCGTAATGTAGCGCAGTATTCATGGGATTGCGAGGCAGTATCGCGCAGAGATTGACGTCGGCGCCGCGATCGACAAAAATTTTCAAATACGGTTTGTCCAACCTCGCTGCCATGGCGAGCGGTGTTTGACCGTTCATGTCGAATACGTTGATGTCTATACCCTCGTGGAGTAGTAGCGTTTTTAGGCACTTCTCTTGGTTGTGTTGGAGTGCGAGATGTAGCGCCGAGATTATGTGATCGAATACGTCCCGTTCGTAAACGATTGCGCCATCGGCGAGCCATTTTTTCACATTGGCGTGTTCGCCCAACTCGATTGCCTGATGAAGGCGTCTGGTCGCATATCTTTTGTGGTCGGAAAATAATAAATTCATTGTTTTTTTTGTCAATTGCCGTGCGTGGGCGCGGGCGCGCGCATCACGAGCAAACGACGCGTGCAAACTCGTCGTCGTAGTTGGCCGCCTCGGCGAGCACGCGGTCCAACTGATCGGGTGGGATGTCTTTTCCGTAGGAGCGCGCGAACATCAATTCGCGAACCGTGTAGTCGCGTTCGGCCTTGTTGGCCGGTGGCCGCCAGTGCGCGCCGGGCATGCGAAACCGCACTTCTCTGACCTTGTTGGCCTCGTGTGCAAAGTAGAGCATGATTTTGGTTCGCGTAACGTCGAGGTCGCCGGCGTGCACCTCTAATTTGTTGCCGGCGCCGGCGCCGTCGGCGCGCACGGTGGCGTTGATGTCGACGACGCGCAACACCTCGCAGAGGAAGCGCGCCACGGCGGCGTCGGGAGTCGAGATGAGCAACACGCACGCCTCGTCGCTGGGCGCTGGCTCGTCGAACATGGCGTAGAAGACCGCCAACATGATGGGTTTGCCGAGTTCTTGGCAGCGCCTCTTCTCCTCGGTGGAAGCAATTTGAGTTTCATTCATCCGTGTTTGCGTGCGCGGTTTTTTTTGAGTTGGTTCAAGGCGGTGTGCCGCCCGCGCGTCTAAAAGGCGGTGTCGCCGGATATATCTTCCTAATTTCGTTGTAGATGCCCAGCGACGCGTAGATGGCCAGCAGGATGGTGGCGGCGTTGATGGCCGTGCCGGCGACGTTGAACACCGAGTGCCACGACGTGCCGTCCTCGCACCAGCGGTTCTCGCGACACAGACAGTAGCCGTCGTCGTCGGGCGACACCACGAGGCGCTGGTTGACGCCGCAGCGCATGCGCGTGTTCTCGGCGGCCGCCAGTCTCAGCAGGATGAGCCAGCGCAGGCGCGCCTCCTCGCTGGCGTTGCGCGCGTGAAAATGGTGCTCTATGAAGCGCACCTCGTCGTCGACGTGCTCGTCGGGCAGCCAGAGTGTGAGCAGCAACGAGAAGCCCTGCAGCGTCGACTCGGTGAGCGCCTGCTCGGGCTCGACGCGGTAGCCGGTGCGGCAGCGCCGGTCGTGCATGCACCAGTGGAACAGTTTGGCGTGCAGCGCCGGCACACTGTGTTGATGAATGAGTGCTGCTTTCGAAGCAGACGATGACGACGAGTCACTCCTTTCTTCACTGCTGCTGCTGCTGCTGCTGCTGCTGCTGCTGCTGCTGCTGCTTCTTGAACCATTGCCACCCACGGTTAACAGGAGCAGAAGAAGAACGAGTAACGGTGGCATTCGATGGTCGGCGCGGCGGTATTTGTTTCGAGCGCTCTTCTGTGGCCAACGAGAGCGCGTCGCGAACTGAAACCGCCCGCACTCGCAGATGCCCATTGAAGTGATTGGCGTCGTTAGTGACTACGCCGCGGCGGGCTTTGGCGAGCAGCAGCCCGGACTGACGCGCGACGACATGCAGGCGATGCTCGAGCAACTCACGGGCATGCCGCTGACGCTCGACCACCAGCACCCGGCCTACTCGACACCGAAGAAGCGCATCGACAAGCACGTCACGGTGGGCAAGATAGTCAAGGCGTGGATCGACGAAATAGACTGTCTGCGCGTCAAGGCGCTCATCGACGACAACGTGGCGCACACGATCGGCGCCGACATCAAGACGAACCGATTGACGGGCTTCTCGCTCGGCCTCGACAACAAGATGCGTCTCAACAAAGCCAACGGCGACGTGCGACACGGCAAAGGCCTCATCGAGTGCTCGATCACGCCCAACCCGGAGATGAAGTTGACGTCGTTCATCGCCGGCGTGCGTGACGTCGACGCGTCAACAGCGGCTGCGGCTATCTCGGACGCTGACGCATCAGCCGCCGCCTCCGCCGCTACCACCTCTGACAACAATAAGATGGCAATCGACCACTACGAGTTGGCGCCCGCCGCCGCCGACGCGCACACAACGACGGTCGCAGTGTCGGCGTCGAACGGCGAGCGAAGCGCGGCGCTGCAACGCGTCGCCGACGAAGTGCTGGCGCGCGTGCTCGAGGCCCAAAGCGACACACGAGCCGAAAATTCAAAACACCAGTCTTTCACGTCGTCGAGCAGCGCCGCTGCAAAACCGAGCACAACCGCACCGCAGCGCAGAGCAGCAATGTCGCGTCGCCAACAGCAGCAGAGCAACAACAACACCGCCACCAACGACGATGACGTCGATGATAAACTCGCGCCGACTCAGCAGCAGCAACTGGCACAACAGCAGCAGCAGGTGCAGTTTGAGAATCGCGCCGATCACGATGCGGCGATCCGCGCCGGCCGCACCTACCAACAGCCGCCTCCGCGCTCGGACGTGTCGCCCGTCGTCGTCAACTTCAACGGCATGGCGCCCGGCATGATGCCACAGTTCGAATCGCCCGGTGGCAACGCCGGCGCACACGCGCGTCGCAACGCACAGCGCTCGGCGTTCAACGCGCAGCAGATGGCGCCGCAGCACGCCGCGCAGGACGCGCAAGCCTATCAGCAGCGCATGTTCCAGAAATTCATGCAGCAGCAGGAGGCCGCCGACCAGTTTGACAACATGGACGGCGGCGGTGCCAATGATGAAGGCGGCGGCGGCGATATGAGCATGCCGCCGCCTCAGCCGCACATTGCGGCGCGCAAGGCCGGTGGCGGCGGTGGCGGCGGCGACTCGTTGTCGGACAACACGCTCAACCGCAAGAAGGAGGCCGAGATGCAGGCGCGCGCAGAGATGCAATTCGCACGCTCGACGGGCAAGTTCGCGCCATCGAGCGGCGACAAGGCCGAGCAGTTCGCCGAGTGGCTCGAGTTCGTAAAGGCCACCAAACAGAAGTCTGGCGGCAAGCGCACATCTTCGGCCGCCGCCGCGCTCGTCGAGGAGGACGCCAACAATCGCCAGAACCCGGGCATTGATTTGAATGCCGGCCGCACCGCCAACGATGCCGCCGCCGCCGCCGCCGCCGGGATGTTCTCGGTCGACGACGACGATGACGCCGACACCATTCGCATGAAGTTGGCGCTAAAGAAGAAGATGGTCGCCGAGCAGAAGAAGGCGGCCGCCGACAAGGAACTCTACGGCATGGCGGGCAGCGGCAAGAAGAAGGCGGCCGAAGCCAGCGTCACCGACGACGGCCTCGACGACGCGCCAATGACCGAGCGCGAGAAGAAACTGCAACGAGCGTTGGAACTCGAGCGCAGCAAAGCGTCGGCGGCGGCGGCTACCGTGGCGTCGATCAAGGGCAAGATGAACACGTCGGCGGCCAGTGAGTTGGCGATGGCGACCGATGAGGCCGGCGAGACGGGCCGCGACCTCGACGAGATGATCAACGAGCACAAGGAACTCGACACGCTGCTCGAGCGCGACGAGAGCAACGACATCAAGGTGTTGAAATCGGTGCAGGAGGAGCGTGACCGGCTCAAGTTGTTGAAGAAGGAGTTGATCGAGTTGAACAAGAACATCAACAACCTCAAGGGCGAGGACCAGGACGACGAGGGCGTGCGCGCGCTGCTCGAGGCGAAACTGCTCGCCAAGCAGAAGAAGGAGAAGACCTACATCGACGCGTCGCGCAAGTTCGTGCAGGAGGGCACCGAACTGGTGCGCAAAGTGAGCAACGCCAACAAGAAGCCGACGCCGGCCACCATCAAGAACAAACTCGTCTCGCTCTCGAACAAGGACAACTTCTCTGCCGTCGATCTCGACGAGGTGGCCGAGAAGGTCGAGACTGTCATCGAGTTGGTGTCGGCGTCGCACGAGAATGCCAGCGTCACACTGGCCGAAGTGAAGCGCATGACGATGGAGGCGAAGAACAACGAGAGCAAGATGCGCTTCGAACTCAAAGAGAAGGACGATCTGCTGCGCCGGCACCACCTGGGCGCTGCGTCGTCGTCGGCCGTCGCCAACCGCGATCCGTTCTCCAAGGCGGCGCGCTCGCAGTCGGTGCTTTCGGCTGCCGCCGCTGCCGCGTCGTCGTCGTCGTCGTCGTCGGGCGGAAGCAGCGATGTCAACGGTGCCAAGAAGGGCGTTCCGAGTAGTGGCAATAGCAGCAACAACAACGGTGGCAAGGGAGCGTTTGCCGACCTCATCACGCCCGAGATTGCAGCGCGGCTCTCCGAGCAGGCGCCAATCGTGGGCGCCAGCGACGGCTACGAGGGCTACAACTCGAAGACGATGCGTCGCGCGGTGCCGCTCAACGAATTGACGCCCAACGACCTCTACGGACTGCCCTACAAATTCATTCCCGCCGCCGAGGCGAAGAACATCAAACAGCGCGCCGAGCAGTGCGGGTTCACGGCCAGCAAGGATTCACCGTTCTCGTGCTTCCAGCAGCAGAAACGCTCTGTGCCGCTCGAGGTCAAGGGCCGCGGCATGCACGTGTTGACCGGCGCGCACATGACCGGCGACCGACGTGTGCTCGACCTGGGCGTCAAGGACGAGATTGCGCCCGGCACGCAGCCGCGCGTCACACGCGACATGTTCTCCAACCAGCGCTCCGACTTCAACATGCCCAACGGACGCGCCGCGAAACTCGACGAGCGCTTCGTGCGTCTCGACTCTGACTACTCGCGTCAGTAGGCGTTGGTCGTTATTAAAGGAAAAAAAAAATCGAAAGAAAATACGCGCGCGCGCCACCGCCAAAAAGAATGAGTTACGACATCAAAGGTCTCGATAAACGTGCGCTTCTGAAGGAACTCTGGCAGCGGCAGAAGCCAGCGTTATACTTTCGCTACAATCCACATATGGCGCTCAAATGGGACGACGAGGAGATTGACGAGGCGTTGACTGACAGCATTGATTACTACAATGGACGGTGCATCAAAATGGACCTGAGAGGAGACACACTGAAGACGAACGGATATTACGAACAGGATGCTGGCGCTGGCACTATCGCTGCTGCTATTGCTGCCGTTCGCGCCGCTGGCGCCGCTGCTGCTTCGTCGACGACTGCAAAGAAATGAAACGTGCACGCGCGTATTCTTTATTTCTTCGACGACGACGACGACGACGACGACGACGACGACGTCGTCGTCTTTGGCTGTTGTTCCCAAACAGCATCGGAGAGGTAGATGTCAACCAAGAAGTCGGAGAATGCGAGCATGTGTTGTGCGGAGGCGTCGAC
>Ga0315288_10003481_pt1 | contig 20114 bp, 18 predicted proteins | sample YL17G11_20_MG_FD_203454 | JGI IMG/M metagenome (GOLD analysis project Ga0315288, IMG submission 203454) | Sediment microbial communities from Yellowstone Lake, YNP, Wyoming, USA - YL17G11_20 | ecosystem: Environmental > Aquatic > Freshwater > Lake > Sediment | place: USA: Wyoming | collected... | reverse complement strand
TGATCACACCGCGGCAGATAGATGCCATTGTCGCAAACATAGCAATTGCCAACTGTGCCATTGTCCGCGGAAAGCGTGCAGCCCGGGAAGCTGTACTCAATGCGACACCAATTGCTAGCCGGTGTGGGTGATGGTATGATGGCCGGTGCAGGAGCTGGTGGAATGGTCGGTTGCGGCGGGCAGATTTGATCAAACACCACGAGCAGCGAGGAGAAGCCGGAGAGCGGCGGCACAATGTCAATACAACCGGCGCCAGAGTTGACAAAATCCGTACAGCCCACGAATGTGCTGTCCGCTGCATAGACACCGGTAAAGTTGTTGGGGCAGTCGAGCGACACCAAAATATCCAATGTGACGTTGGTGCAGAAGTTTTCACAAGGCGCGCCTTGCCACGTGAGCGGGGAGCCGCTACACGATGACCCGGTGTACAGATAGACACAGTTAGTCGCATTCGGTGCCGTGGGTGGAGCAGGCACCGGTGCAGGCGGGGGTGGTGGTGGCGCTGGCACTGAACACTGTGTTGGGACGACAGCTATGGTGCCAGTCGGGTCTGGGAAGTCGTAACACGTGTAGTAGTTAAAGAGTCCCAGAAAGCTGGACATTGTGCAATTGGATGCTGAGTAGAGCGTGTATGCGCCGACAGTGGCAATAATTCCACTGATTCCAGTCAAGTTGAAGAGCTCAGTGCAGTTGTTGAAGAGGAATTCCGTCTGCATAGTGACATTGCCACTGCAGAAGACGCCGTCATACTCGCGGAAGCAGGCACGCGGCAGAGACGGTGCGGGTGCTGGAGCCGGAGCTGGCAACGGTGCAGGCTGTGGGCACACGTTTGGTGTGCAGTTGGTGCCGGGTCCTTGCCAGATGCCCGGCACTACGTAGGCACCACACTCCACCACGGACTCTTCAGTGCAACTGCCGTCTTCGGGATGACAACAGGCACGTACTTCGTAGCAACAACCACATTCTGTGGATGTCGATACGTACTGACACAGTCCACTGGTACCGGTTGTTGCAGTGGATAATGGAAAAGTGTAATTCTTCGCGGCACATGCACTCTCGCTGATACAGGTGCCATTTCTGGCTGATACACAACCACCTTCAATGCACTGCGGTGGTGTTGGAATAGGACTCGGAGTTGGTGTGGGACTTGGAGTGGCAGACGAAGACGAACTGGAACATTGATTGCAACTGTAATTCAATAAGGTGCATTGAGACGCCAAAGTACACGATTGTGTTGGAGAAGGTTGACAGAATCCTGAAAAACACGATGTAGTCAGTGGACAGGTTGCATTTTGGGTGCAAATTCCATATGTGCATCTATTCCCAATGAGAAAAATATTTGAGCAATTTGCAATAGCAGGACAGTCTTGGCTTGTGTTGCACGAAGCACCACTAACGTTGCACACGTTGCATGTAGGAGATGACGGTGTGGGACTAGGAGTCGGGGTGGGCGCTGGAGCCGGCAAAGGCGCCGGTGCTGGCAACGGCAAAGGAGCTGGGGCAGGCCGCGGTAAGGGCGCTGGAACTGGGGCGGGTGCAGGCGCCGGTGCCGGAGGGCAAGTTTGATCGCATTGATGCAATGCAGTGGGGCAATCAGAACTTTGGCTGCATAGGATGTTGCCATTTTGACATTTTCCAAGGGTACATGAATAACCAGTAGGACAATCTGCATTGATGGAACAAGTACCGTATGTGCAGTAGTCAAATGAAAAGGTCGTCTGGGTTGGTGGTGTAAAACACGTAACGGGTGCTGGACATTGCGATGTGAAATTGCAGAAACCTCCGATAGTGCGACATGTACCATAACATCCTGCTGCAAATAGCGGTGGTGGTGCTGGTGCAGGGAGCGGTGCTGGTGCCGGTGGTGTCACAGGCAAAGAACTGCAAAGTCCGAATCTTGTGTCATATGTAATATCAGGAAAGTTGCTTGCCCTTATACAATCGCTGAATGGAACATCCAGCAGCAAAGCCGCGCAAGTTGTATCGGATGTCCCGTAGAGTTTGGTGGACGTTGGATTATTACAGCTAGTCTGGTAGTTGTAATTGGCATTCGGTAATTTGAAACAACCACCACATGCAAGAGATGGAGTACCAATGAAATTGGTACAGAAATCTCCGGCATATGTGGACTCGCAGGTGTAATCAGTCACGCAAGGCCCCAGGCACTTGCCGCCACTGCAATATGGCACACCAAGACTATCGCTATAAACCGAGGTCGAGCAACTGGCATCGGAATACAGCTCAACTCCATCATATGGATACTGGACCATCGCTGTATAAAGATTGAGAGCCGAGACGTACATGCATTGGAAGTTAAAGCCGTCCAGCGTGTAAACAGCAGAAGGTGGATTCAGACAAGAACTGATCACATTACTGCTACAACTTGTAAAAAGGCATCTGGATGTCATCGTTCCACAAAAATCTTGCGATGAGCCAGCGCAGTCAGCATTGGTCTTGCATTGATCTGAACCGAAATAACACCTGCGATCCAGTTCACATGTTTGACCCGATGGACAACTAGCGTTGCTTGTGCATGACGCATAAGACGAGTTTGGATAGCATCTGAACGCACCCCACGCAAATGGCAGCAACGTCAGGAGCAAGACGCCGCGGTGCATGATGTATGCTCACTGCTGATGTGTGGTAAAAGATAGAAAGTATATAGAATTGATTACCTGATACTGAAGGCTCGATGTTTGTGGATGCAGAGGTGTTGGCAGCACTTGATGACTCTGTCGGCAGTGACGTCTCTACGGCACTTGATGAACCGATCGATGGAATGGTGTCACTAGCATTTGTAGGCAACGATGTCTCAACAGCACTTGATGCATTTGTCGGCTGCGATGTGCCGATAACGCTTGACGAGTCTGCCGGTTGCGATGTACCAACGATACTTGACTGAGAAGTATCAACAGCACTCGACGACTGGACCGGTTGCGATGTGCAATCACCAACAGTGATCATTCCAGAGCCGCCAGACAGGTGATCAAAGCAGACATCGTATGCGGGTGCACCGCTGGTCTCCGTGCAGTTGAGTTGCACATAGGTGGTGATCGAGCTGTTGTCGAGCAGCGCAGAGAAATCATTGGCAATGCTCGGAGTGACTACGTTGCAGGCGAAAGTCAGATTCTGTGTGTAGACAGAGGCGTTGCAGTTTTCGTCTGAGTACTCATGATAACAAGCTTCAGCAGGCAGCTGGGGCACCGGTGTTGGAGACGGTGTGGGACTGGCTGTGACTTGCACAGATGGACTAGGACTCGCAGATGTGCTTTGGCTAGTCGGCTGTACAGACGAGGTGGAACTCGCAGATGACGAATTGGTTGCATTCGGCCCGCAGCCGCAAACAGTATCAAAATTCAAGGAGATGTTCACTCCAACCACCGGCGTATAGCAGCCGGCTGTTTGCGGAACACTGTGCTGCACGGGCCCAGTGCAGGTGGCACTGTTGTAGAATTGTATAGTTTTTGCGGGACAATTGATGCGGAACGATTGATAACCAGTGGTACCAAACACACCAACAGGCAGCAGATTGCTTGTGGACCAACAAATGTTCTCATCGGTGCTGTTGCGCTGCTCAGCTTCGACACAGTTTGCACCAATGTAGAGCTTTTCGCACTTTTCTGGATTGTCCACAGTGAGCACAAACATCAGCTCATCCTCGTACTCGGTCGCAGCACAGGTCTCTGGTGCAAATGGTCCAGCAACTGGGTACTTGCATTCGGAATCCAGATAGATTGTGAGCTCCGGTGTTAGGCATTTGACTTTGTAGAACAGGCCATTGCTGCCCAGTGCCTGGCAGCTACCGCAGCCGACAAACAGGTACTCTGCGCTGTTGTTTGCACACACCAGGCCTGTGTAGAGCGTGGTCAGCGTTGAGGGCACAAAGTTGTTTGTCTGCACTGTGATGCCGAAGCGAGTGGTGTCAGTGTCTACGCAGTCGCCTTCGTATGCCAGCGAGTAGGTGTCAGACTGTGCTTCACAGGTGCCAAAGCTGCCCCACGCATCGTCTGCAGCACAGGTCATTGTCGCGCTGTAAGCCCATGTATCGGCATTGCACTCGCCGTTCATGGTGCTGTTCGCAGGGCAGCCACACATGTGCATTTGATTGTCCACAGTGGTGGCCATACTTTGGCAATCACCCAGCGTGGCGTACGACTGGAAACACCAGCAGGCCAGTTTCTCAGTGCACTCGAACAGGCGGGGTGAGTCGATGTACGCGCCAACGCTGTCAAACCCCACATCCGAGTAGATGCGCAGCTGGTGACTGGTCGCAGTGGCTATGAAGCTGTATGTCACCAGAGACCAAGTGTTGATGCCAGGCACTTCCAACTCAAAGTGGACATTATTTCCATCGAGATCAATGTAGAGATTCTTGGGATCTGCAGTCTGGCTTGAGGCGCCGTAGTTCAGCAACAGCGCATAAGAACGGCCAATTACGGCGGGAAACGTGAGACTGAGCTCACCCGTTTCAAAGGCCGCGCCAGTGAGATCAAACCAGCAATTCGATGTGGCCGCGCTCCAGCCGCCCTGTGTGCCGCACTTGACATCGATCGCGATACCGCCAATCACCCAAGGCGCGAAGGCCGGATCGCCAGCAGCCATGTTGCAGCTGGTTGTGCAGCCGCTCTCCTCAGCACCGACATAGTAGGTGTTGTTGCAGACTATTTCAGTTGGCTGCGGTGCTGGCACGGGGCTTGGAGAAGGAGTAGGCGTTGGTGACGGACTCGCTGAAAAGCAGTTAGCACAATAAAAACATACGAATAGGACTTGGTGATGGAGTCGGTGTAGGCGACGGCGTTGGAGAAGGACTAGGCGTAGGACTCGCTGGAAAAGGCAATTAGAAGAGCTGAAAACATACGAGATGGCGAGGCCGATGCCAAAACAAACAACGATACAAGAATTAATGATAGATGATACATCTGGAGATCCACAGATACTCCCAGTGCGGAGGAGACTGTCTATACAAAACTCCAATCAACACGCGCGCATAAACGTACCTGGCACAATGCCACATGCATTCTCATAGCACTCGTAGCCGCTGCAACAATCGCCAGTTACCGTGCAGTTGGTTGGGTTGGCACAGCACTCTGTAGGCTCCACACAGCGCCAGTCCGGCCCAGTGGAGAACACATCGCAGGTTGTTGTTCCGTAGGTGCAACTACAGACCAGCGCATCGCAAATCAGCTCGTGTCCACTTGAAAAGTTGGTGTAATCTGCACAAAGCTGGGCGCACGATGCAAAAGCCGGGGTGGGTGCTGGCACTGGGCTGGGAAATGGTGCTGGTTCAGGACTAGGTAATGGCACCGGCACAGGACTGGGAAGCGGAACTGGTGCTGGTTCAGGACTAGGAGATGGGACTGGAACAGGACTGGGAAGTGGCACTGGTGCTGGTTCAGGATTGGATGAAATCGGACTGGGTTGTGGTGCCGGACTGACAACAAACGGAGAGGGACTGGGTGCGGGCATGACATCTGGGCTGGGTACAGGTGCTGGCTCGGGCAGGGGCTGTGGACTTGGAACCGGTGCCGGATTGGGGAGTGGTTGTGGACTTGGCAACGGTGCTGGATTGGGAAGTGGTTGTGGACTTGGAAGCGGACTGGGGAGAGGTGCTGGTGCGGGCGCTGGTGCACTCAGGTACACAGTCGAGGCGTTGCCCATGCAGTAGGAAAGCGCTGCAAGTGCACCGGCACCACCGAAGTTGATCTGAATCACGCGTACACCGGGAGTCGAAAGCAGCGAAAATGTTTGAACACTGTTCGGTCCCAAATACGCCAGCACTCCGGTGCCGCGCACCACAGTCATGGCATAGTCCCAGTAGAGTGTAAAACTCGTTACTGAGACATCGCTGCTGCGCCCATCGATCAGTGCCAGCGACTGCGGATTGATGACTTGTGAAAAGTTGAGCAGCATTGTGCCGCTCCCAGTGAACACTTCGGGTGAGCAGCCACCCAGGGTGTTCTGCAACAACAAAGCCTTGCCAAGTGCCTGGTAATTGCTCAGTGTGCCGCCAGAGCCAACACCAGAGCCACTAAAGGCCTGATTGGGTGTTCCCAGACTGGCGCCATTTGTACACGTCACTGCGCCGGTGTCAAAGACGCGAATCGGATGCCCCGCGTCAGGGGCTATGAAAGATATGTACAAGTTGGAAAATTGGGTGGTCACAGTTGTGCCCGCACTCAGGGGAACACCAAGCCCATCCACATCGAAAGACAGGCTGTAGCACTCTGAGCTGTTGTTGCTGCACTCCGCTGTCTGGTAGACATAGGCCGTGCCGGATGCAACATTGTTATTCCCCTGCGAATCGCGCTCGGCACCGATAAGCAACTGGCGATTGTACACCGCGACATCGCCGCCAAAGTAGTCATTCGATGAGCCATCATATGCAAGCAGCTGTGCCAGCGTGTGTAAAGTGCCTTGTGGAATATCGTACACAAAAATGTAGACAGCACCCGCCAGTGTGGCGCCAACATTCTTGCCGCGATAAGAACCCACAACGATGTGCAGTCGACTCGGGCTGACCGCGTACAGCGCCACAGTGTCACCGAAATATGCCTGTGATGTGGGATTTGATGCGTAAAACTTGGCCAACTCCACCGCGCCTGTTCCGGTGTTGTAGAAGAGATATGCAGCGCCCGCCTTGTTCGCGAGATTATTATTGTTTGGTGCGCCAATCACCATGTAGTTGCCATCAATTGCAACGGCATCACCAAAGCGATCACCGGCCAGCACACCGCTGCCGTAGAACGAGTACTTCAGAGTGTACTGGTTGTTGGTAATCGAGAAAAAGTAGGCCTTTCCCGCATTGCTGCCAGCATCATCCACTGCCGCTGCACCCACCAACAGCCCGCTGCCATCCACGGTGATATCGCTTCCAAAATTGTCATTTGCAATGCTTGCCACTGTCAGTGTGCCGTTGTACTGCACAGTGCCGGGTGCGACGAGGCGGAACACCAACACGGCACCGGCATCAGCAGCCACTGTGTCATCACCGGGACAACCCATCAGTGCATACGAGCCGTTCTGGATAGTCACCGAGGTGCCGCACAGATCCATCGAGTCGGGTGAGGGATGGCTCAGCAGCACTGGCGATGCATATGCGGCGCCATTCCAGTAATACACTGTTGCTGAACCAGCGTACGAGAATCCGCTCACAACATCTTGCTTGGCGCCAACTATCAACCAATCGCCATCCATATCCACATCAAAACCAAAGTAATCACCAGAGCCGGGATTTGGCCCACTGAACGTCTGCACCAACAGCCAGGTGCCGTTGGTCTGCAGCACAAACACATAGCACTTGCCCGCATCGAGCAGCGGGTCATTGCTCATGTAGGCGCACACCACTGACCGATTGTTGTAGATATCAACTGCCTTGCCAAATCTGGCACTGTTTTCATTGTCATTGGGTAGCAGGCGCGTCGAAACGAACTCTACACTGGTATTGGAGAACCCGCTGCCATAATTGTCAAAGCAGACCTGTGCATTCACAACGGCAAGTGCGAGTAAGAATACATTAGGCAAATACATCAGGCACTGCGTCGTATTAGAGTACGTGCCCGGGATACCATCTATAGCAAGTTGTGAACCATCAATGCGTCTCTTTGCTATCCTCCTGCTGGCCGCTGCTGCGCGCGCTACGATCTATTATGTCGAGGCCGATCCAGTCGCTCCCTTCTTCTGCACCGCGGAGCGACCTTGTCGCATCAATGACCTGCCCTCCTCCTTCACCACTGCAGATCAGATCATTTTTGTGCCGGCTACCACTGGCACGAGCTCGACTTTTTCCTTTGGGGCAAAGAGTTACACGAATCCGTCGGTTGTTATCTCGGCAAATGTGATTTTCTCGGCCTGCTCGTTGAGTGTGCGCACTGCCACCAGTGTGACCTGCAACAGCGCCACGCTGCAGAGCACCAGCGCGCTCTCACTTATCAGTGTGGGCACCTTCACCAGCACCAACTGTGCCTACATCGGCACTCAGGTGATCACACAAAGCTCCGGAAGTGTCAACTTCAATGGCGGCAGCTTCAGCTCGAACACGGGCAAGCGTGTGCAGTTTGGAAGCAACAGCGTCGTGCTTGATGGCGTCACGTTCTCCAGCTCGACCACACTGTTTCCCGCACTCGCTCTGCTCACCGGCACTGCCGACTCCACCTTCAGCCTGCAGAATCTTCAGTTCAGCTCGTGGACCACGGCCAACAGCAAGTCGCTCATTGTTGCTAGTTCGGTCTCCGGCAAGAAGTTTGATCTGACTGTGGCCGGCTCCAGCATCAGCAGCTGCACTTCTGCCAATGCCTTGATCGAACTCGAGATTCTTGCCAACAGCAACCCTGCTGCATTCACCTGCGGTGCTGACATCAACACGTTCACCGTGAGCGGCGGAAGTGCCACTGCTGGCCTGCTGCTGGTCAACAACAAAGACGATCTTGGCGTCATCGATGCCACAGTGGTCACTACCTCTGCGACTAGTGTCAACTTCAACAGCGGCGCCGCGTTCCAGCTCAGCTCATCCACTGGCAACACCGTGCTGCACGCCAACACCGAGGCTAGCATCTCGATTTGCAGCCCCACCAATCTTGGAAAACTCGTGCTCTGCACCGGCAGCTCGCCCGCGAACGCCGCTGTCTTTTTTGCTGGCAGTGTTGAGGGCAGTCACAATGCCCAGGGCTGCACCAACCCGCACGTTGACGCCGCGGAACAGTGCTAGATAAAGCTCTGATTTTTTAACATGCATTTCAGTTGTAAAAAGGCGCAATAACAAGTTCACTCTCTTGTTCGCTATCAACTTGACATAGGATGACCTTTTCACCCGATCTGGGATTCCGCATGAAATCTAATCTGCCGTGTACTGTTTCATGGAACCCATCAACAATCCATATGTCTTGAACTGGCAAGCCACTTGGAAAATGCAGTCCTGTGTACACAGATATGATCTTGGGTATTCTCGGTCCGCCTCTATTCATGGCCTTAACCAGCAGTGCCACATTTCCGGCCAAGCACTCAGAAAGGCAAACAATGCCCACCCTGGTTGAACGAGTTTCCACATTCTCAAAAGCCACATTTCCAATGATGAGCCCACTGTAGTTTCGTTGTCTTGTTACCAACAATTTTACCGCAGCCTCGGCAATTGCCATCGTAAGACCGCGGCGGCGTTGTCTCAGACTAATTTTCAAGCATGATAAAGGGTTGTCAGGATCAGTGCCGAATGAAAGAATCGCTTGCACAATGTTTCCCTGAAGGGCAAACTGGTAATTGAAATAGAATGCCGCTACAACGGATGTGCTGCACTCTAATGCTAGAAAAAGATACTCAATGAGCCAGTCAAATTTCTCAGAGGGAAAGAGAAAGCCCTGGAAAGACATTATGATACACGATTTTAAATACAATTACTAATATTGCAAAATGTGCACTACATTATGCCTCAAAGAATTCGCACTCCAGCAACTGCTTGGCAGTCTTGCGGTGTCGCGGCTCAAACTTCAGTGTTTGTAGCAGCAGCTGCTTGACTTTGCGCCGTGCCAGCAGACCCATCTCCTCATCAACGATTTTTGCCTGTATTTGCTTCAGTTTGACTTCGAAGAACTTGTACAGCTCCGGAGCGCCAAGATCTGTGGGTACTACGTAGGGAAAATTGCCAGTCATTGTGGCCCAGACGAGCAGACCAAACGTGTACACATCACCGGCTGGGCCAACACCCACGCCATCTTCTGACAACTTCTCAGGCGCCAGCCAAGCAGTCGAGCCGCCGTAACCGAGGTCACCGCGGCCAATCTCTTCAACTCGACAGGCAAGGCCAAAATCGATCAGTTTCACCACAGTCTCCTCGTTGACGCGAGACATTGTTGACGCGCCCACCAATACATTCTCCGGCTTCACGTCGTTGTGCACAATGCCCTTCGAGTGCAGATAGACCAGTGCCTGCAATACGCAAAGCAAGATGTGCCGGCGGCCTACCAGTGAAAAGTCCGACACGGTGCGCTTCAGTTTCTGCCGTGGAATTGTCGGGCTCCGGTCCATGATAAAGGTGAAGAGATCCGAGCAACCGTCCATGTATTCCAGCATTGCGTAGGCATAGTGCTCTTTCACTTGTGCTTTAGCCAAACAACGCAGTATGTTTTCGTGATCTAGCTCTTGCAGCAGACCCACCTCGCGCAGCAGTGACTCTGTATTCTTTTGACCCACCACTTTCACAGCAATAATGCCGTGCTTTCGATGTTCAACTCTGAAAACGCCCTCACAGAACGCGCCCTGTCCGAGTCGGTGAAACTCAAACGGCGTCAGCATTGCAGTATCACTCGAATGCAGCGCTGTGCGCAGTTTGCGCCACTTGAGCGCGGGCTCTTTGAACTCCATGCGATTTTGCTTGCAAAATCACGCCCTCTGTTGGCAAGGTCATCATGTCGCACAACGTATACATGCAAAAGAGCTTTACTTCTGAGCTAAGTTGTGCTCACGGTAACACAATCACAAGCCAAGCATACGATTCAATAAAAACAAAACTAAGAAAGCCCCACCAATCTGCAGGAATTCGCGATGCTGGATAGGCCTGGGTCAGCCACGGCCGAGCCACCAGCGCCATCATGCCCAATATCACAAATCTAGCAAAAGCCGGCTTTCCGCGGCTCCAATCGCGCCAAATCATAACAAGTCCGCATGCTGCGAAGAGCCACCCAAACACGTTCACCGGTTCATCTTCAAATTTGAGTGCCGGGTCACACACTCGTTCTGAAAGCCACCACAGCCGCTCAGAATCAACTCCCAACCAAGTCAAGAAGGTGAATGGGGCACTCTTGATGCCGTAATATGACAACTCAGCATCGCAATCGCTGAATACTGCCAGTGCCATGGTTTATGAGTAATACCGCGACGTCATCATATTTTCACGGGACATCCCACTTCATTTTTTGAAATGGCCGATCACTACAAGTGGCTTGCCACCAACAACGCCGCCTACATTGGCGCCAAGTCATCGCAGTCCGAGCTCTGGGCCGTGCTTCGCTGTATCAGCGACTTCCGCGTGCCAATCTCTCTCTTCTTAAGCCTTGCCATTTCGGCTTCATGCGGCTTGATTGTTGGCGCCATCTTCATTACCACTCACATCTATGCATTCCTCTTTCATCTCGACATCGCACAGATGGGACTTTCTAAGCTCATCGAGCGTCTCAAGGCCAAACCCGCCGAGCAAAACGAGATCAAACTCGCTGAACTCACTGCGCTTCAAGACGAGGCCAAGTGGAAGGCATCTAACAATGCTCTCCACTTGCTTGTGGATGTGACCCTCTTTCTCCTCTTCGCCTGCTCTGTGCCCGGCACTTTGCTCCTTCTTGGCGCCTCCCTCTTCGCCACCAAGCACATTCGCACTGCCGTCTGCAACTTCAAGCGCTGGTACCAGCGCCATGCTGAGCTGCACACCAAAACCGCTGGCATCGACAGCGAGTGGGTCGCATTCGGTGCCTGGATGCACAAGAACAACACCCCGCGCCAAAGTCCCGCTGAGCTCTTCGCCACCTACCAGCGATGGATCGAGAGCAAGACGCCTGCCAAAGTTGAGGAGCCCGCAACTCCGGCCGCTCAATAAACACGCTCCGCTGTTTTTCCAATCTCATGGAAATGTTGCTACTGTTTCTATTCTTGTTTCAACTCAGTTTGGCTCTGCCAGACTGTCGCGCTGGCACACTGCCCTCTGTCGCGCCAGATCTCACCACCCGCTGTGACCCCACTGTCTCCTGCAACTACTGTCAGCGCAATGCACTCTCCTGGGATTTTCTCTGTTGCGAGGACAACTACGGCTGGGTGGCTGCACACGCAGTCACACCACTGCTCGTCACACTCTACTTCCAGGACATCCGCTGGACACTCATCGCTATCATTTGGTTCGAAGCGCTCGAGCAGCTCTGGTTCACCTTTGTGCAGGGTGGGGCCACTTCCAATCGTGATCTCGAGACATTGCTGGGCAGCGAAGTCGGTGATGCACTCATTCAGGGCTTGTGTGGTCTCTGGCTCGGTGTCCTCCTGCTCTACATCTTCGACTTGCCACACCTCCTCTCCACCTCCTATCGCGTGGACAAGCTCGCACATCGCAAGTACGGCCGCAATCCGCGCTGCACCAACACGGTCCGCTGGAAACGCTACAAGTACATGCTCTTCGCGGGGGTGCACATCTCCCTCATCTGGCTGCTCGGCTGGCACAATGCCGCGGGCACCATCAACTACGGCCTCTATCTCAATGCCGCGCTGCAGGGGCTCATCTTCTTCGTGCTCTATCCATGGGCTCTCTACACCGATCGCGAGAACGATCTGGTCTGGAATGCCGAGTTCGATGCCAGTCCCTATCCGCGGCACCTGCGTCACTGGTTCTTCTACATCACTGGCGTGAGCATCATTGCCATCGAGCTCTCCAATGGCGGCTGGCAGTACATGGCCAATGACTGGTTCCAAGTCTGGGTCACACAAGCAGTCATCCTCACTGGACTCACGATCGCGGCCATCGTGATCGCAGCACAGCGCCGCGATCGCTACATGATCTCCGCATTCTCTGCAGCCTACACGATCGGCTGGGCTGCAGGACTCTTCATCACCTCTCGCGTGCTCGAGCAGGATGCCTATGCATGGGTCTCCTGTGCACTCTTCCTCGCTGCGATCCTCACGATCCTGCTCACCGAGCTCTTCCTCACGCGCCGCAGGCCATTCAACATCAACTACAGTCGCCGGCTTGAACAGTCCGAGCCGCCTCGCTCACTCCTCGCACACTTCCAAACCAAGCATCAATGATTCATCGACACGATGAATCGAGTAAACCCATCCTATACACTGTTCGAGGTTTCTCAGAGTCCCTGCCAAACATCCATGATCATGGATGTCTTCCTGCAGAAAGACTGATCACATGCACAGACTTCCTGCACAGTGTGCACAACTTGGTCGCGAGCGCGGATGATTTCTTGTTCAGCCACGGATCACCCACCCTCTACCTTATTCACTTTGGGTTGCTAGGTCTGGTGCAACCTTCACGAAATTTCTAAAGAAATCACGGCCGGGATGACGTCACCTCCGGGCTTTCATCACTTTGTCCGGGCGCGATTCACTTTGTATATTTTGGAATACCCCTGGCGCACGCGGCGTGCGCCGAGATGGGCTGGCGCACGCGAAAGGGTCTATCGGAATGAGGCATGACCAACTTGTGCACGGGTCATCCATCTTGATGGTTGAGGTTCATGATCACTTTGGCAGGAATGATGTTCGATACTGCTCGTGGATGCCCTGCCAAAATGGCAATCGCTGATCGTCATCATCTGCAGAGTTGTGCACACTTCTTTGTTTGTGCAGGAGTGTCCGCAAAAATTTCACAGACCTTGATCATGTGGTCACGGTCCCTGCCAGAATTGATCGTGAGTCTGCATCCATGTGCACGGATAGTCATCCGTGAGCACGGATGGTTCTGCACAAACGATCGTGTCATCCATGAAGTGTGCATAAATCACGAATGATCAATGATCATGGTCTGTGGATGAGCATGCAGAGAGCTCGATCACTCTTGGATACAAAATGGTCGTCATGTTCAAGGATGGTCACGATCAACTTCGGTCATGACCCTTGACCATGTATCCTCACAGTTTCAGATGGACCTTTCGGCGTACGCGGCATTAGGCGCGCGTACGCCACTCGCGTGCGCCGAGTGACTTTGTATAAAAGAAAAAAGAAAAGTTCCAAAAGTGAATCGCGCCCGGACAAAAACGATCGGAGCCCGGATGACGTCATCAAGTCTTGAGTTCATTGGACGAAATTTCGAGAAGGTTGCACCAGACCTAGCAACCCAAAGTGAATAAGGTAGAGGATGGGTGATCGTTCGCTGAGCAAGAGATCCTGCAGCCGCTGCCAAAGTTGGTCGAGGCCGTGCAAGATTGATCGTGAGCCTGCAGAGATGGTCATCCACGAGTGTGCATAATCATGCACAACTCTGCATGATCGTGCACAATCATGCACGAGTCATGACGATGAGCACGGATAGTTATGCATGAGTGATCATACTTGTGCAGCGGTGATCATCCGTGAGCACGGATGGTTGTGCATAAGCATGGATAATCGTGCACAAGTTGTGCAGGCCTGCATGATTTGGCACGAAGGACCTGCCAAAATTATGCAGGGGCTCGACCAAACGTGCATCGTGTGCACGATTTTGGCAGACCCTCCACGGATGGTTGACGATCGACCATTTCGAGAAAATCAAGATGGAGCCAGCGATAGCCCATGCATATGCAGTTGAAGCTGTGCGGTGTTTTGTGCAGAAGGGATGGTTGTTCGACTGGAAATTGCCAACCAAAGTGAAGTTGATTCATCCAGATGGACCAGAGTACTTTCACCAAACCGGTGTTGTGTTCATTGATGTGTTTGGTCACGAATGGGCCGGAGCTGAGCAGTACATTCGCCTGTGTGTGCTGTTTCCCCAACAACGGATGCCAATGCATCATCACAAACTAAGACAAGAAACATTTACTGTGCTGCGCGGAACAGTTATTCTCCTCACTGAAGATGTGTGTGGTCCAAGACGCACTCAGATCTATCCCGGTGAGAAGATGGCACCGAAGATTGGAGAACTGCACGGCGTTGAGACGGGACTGATGGGTGGGGCGTATGTTGGAGTCTGCCACAAGGACCACCTGACTGATGTCTACTGGAAGGATGAAGCAGGCATGTCTGACAAGCGGATGACTACTGTGGATTTGGTGGGCATTCCACATTTGCCGTGTGCGGCGCAAGCGGACTTTGATGCGCAGGGCTCCTTATTCTTCGTCCGCTGGGAGAGTTTAATTCCCGATTTAGCCCGCATTGAACAATAAACAGACACTGTGCATTGTCTATCTTGTGAGATGCCAGCGTGCACAGAGTGCGGCGAGTCGGCCACCCTGCAGTGCGAGCAGTGCAAGCGTCCGTTCTGCGGCGATGCGTGCCGGGTGAATGATCCGTGCATTGCGGCTAAGGCTGGATTCTATCGATCCAAGCACTTTGGAAATCAATTTACTGACACCGAGATGCGATTTCTTGCGAACAACACGCTGTTGGAAGACTGCTTGAGTGAGCGCATGCCGGCAAAAAACATGTACTTTCGCCTGCCGTCAGAGGCGTTCCAACAACAGCACAACGACACCAGCTCAGTGATTTGTGTACTGAAAGAAGACAGCGCCGGTGCAAAAGCAACAAAGCTGGTATTCACGTGGAACAATCCACAGTGGCGTACCACTTATGGAACGCAATTGTACACGGGAGACACGCTGGTGGATCTTGCAATGCAAATTCACTTCATAGATAGTCGAGGCAAGATGGGCCCAATTCCAGGCTTCTTTCAGGCGTTTGTTGCCCCGGTTTTCAAGGGATTCAAGTAAAAGAGTATTTTATGGCAACTGAACTTGTTGTCCGAGCTTTTGAAGATATTCCTGGTAAACTTTCTGAGACACGGTTCGTGTTGTATTCGGATCTTGGAAGTAGAGCGTGTAGGTCCACTTCTGCTTGCTGAGCTTTTCTCCGGATTTTAGAAGATGCTCCGGAAGTGAACCATTAAGCGAGTCGAGTGTGAGCGGTGCAGTCAATGGTTGTAATATTTTATAATTTCAACCATTAAAAGAGACTACGTCACAACTAAAAGATACAATCAGAAATCATGGAAATCCTTGAGCTGTACGACGCTCAATTGGATCAGACTGAAATACAAGCGAGACTTGACTTTCCCGCTTGGGATTCAAATGTCTATGACCAACTAGTCAGGACAATTGTTGACATGTGGGCAAGGAGAACCTCTGTTGCACCACCTCCTGTGACTCCTGAAACATGGATGGATCCATTTTTCGATGAACTGAATCGCATGCTAGACAAAGTGGACGAACTCAAAGCAGCCTATCCAAAAGAAGACCCAGACACTTATGATCGCCTGATCGGCGAATTTGCCCATGAAAAGATGTCGCTACTCAGCAACGATATTTCTCGGCAAATGCAACGCCTGGACATTGCCTGAAATAAACATCCGTGTTTATTCATTGCAAAGGAAGGGCGCGGTATAGAGTCGGCACATCTTTGAATGCAATTCGCAAACCGTGGAGGGTAAAGGCACGGCGCATAGGTCGTACGATCGCCTCAAGTATAGAACTGTTGCAACGCAATGCTAGTGCCATATACACCAAGTTGTAATGCACTCGATGCTCGTCTTCGTGTTTCCAGCTGTCGTCGCACCATATCTTTTTGCAATAGTTACACTTGGATGGCGCACAGTCTGGACAGAATGGCCAATTGCAGCAGTGACACTTGATGCAACAATCATCACATGCACTGATATCATCGTCGTCATCATGATCGCCTGCGCACAGCATCATACAATCATTGCCACAGAACATGTTGTCGCAGAAATCACACTTGATTCGGTGCTCCTCACACCATGGCTCAGCACACTTGGGACAACACCACTGTGTTTGCTCGGTGCATCTAAACTCGCAGCACTGCTTCCATGTTGTCATTCGTGAGTATTCAATAATATTTTAAAAAATCGCCAGACCCAAAACGTGCAGTAATATGAAAGCGAATGCGGTTGTTTTAGATCGCACACTGTGCACAGATGAGCTGACGCACTGGGAAATTCAACAAGCTCTTGTTGGTCTCACCATTGAAGATATCAAAAAGATCAAAGAGAGCGGCTATCCCCTGCTGCATAAGGCGTGTACACTATCGTTTTCATACATTGGTGCACGACGTCTGCTCTTGGTCTTTTTTGAAGACACTGCTCTGCGGCCGCTTTTTGCCGATCGAACCTATACTGATGGACGTGGATGGCGTCCCATTGACTTGCTCATGCGAATGAACGGAAACAGTGTTAAATCCACGGGTTGGTGCATTCTCGATGATATTCTCCGTGAATTTGGCTGCAAGAACCATGGAGTCAATGTGACATTTCATTAAACAATATCAGTCCAATATTGTCGGCGCTTTGCTAGCGCGGTCTCCGTGTTTTCTTGCACATGAACTGCAGCGGCCGTGATGACAGCCTGGATCCGGCTTGAAGCAACCCAAACAAAGTGTACAATGGGTGTGTTCTGGACCACACCACGGGCAGTAGTAAGCGATGTGTTCGCTCCACTCTTCGAAGATTGGCGCTACAATGTCAGTCCTCGTACCACATGCTCCACACCAAGGAGACAACCACCAATGTGGAATTCGTAGATAGTCAAATGTTTTGTTGCCGAGCAGCAGCTGTGGCATTTATTTCTAATGCTCTTTGCTTAGGTGCTGCTTGAGACTGACTAGCTCTTTTGAGTAATCGATCCAGCAGTGACAGGTGTTTACTAATCTTCCAACGCTGACATGTCAAACGCTGGGCTATCCTCGTATGGAGATTTGAAAGCCCCATTGTACTGATTTCTGGCCTCTTTTCGGGCCAGATTGAGTTCTCTGGCAAATCGTAGCATGGCATCACCATCCTCTGTCAATGTTGCACCATCAACAAGAGAATTGAACGGAGGTTCCAAATCGCCGTCGTTGTCCTGTGCTAGCTTGCCAATCGTCTGCAAAGAAACTTGCAAAAGAAATCGCATGGCTAACAACGATGCAACTCGTTGTTCGCGTTCGTCCAGCAAAAGTGTTTGTCCAAACAAAACATGCGGTGAAAACTGATTGAATCCTGGACGCATGCGAGATAATATTCGTTCCGAATATTTGTATCGAATCCACACTCCTGCTTGAACAACATTGTAGTACTTTCCATGCCGTGGGCTGTAAAAATCATGTTTCCAGCCCGGTGGTGTTGAAACAGCGAGTCCAATAAGATCTTGGTCAGTGACGGTGCGTAAATCCGACAACTTTCTGAGTGTTCCTTCATGACGAAATTGTTCTTCCAGTTTGTCGATCAACAAGGATATTACATCGGGTGCATAAAGGTCAATTGGAATCGTTACGATGCTCGACGGTGGCAGTGAGCTGATGAACTTTTGCAACACTGCATTGCCAAGTTGGAAATGAAACCAAGCTTTGAACCAATTTTCGATCTTTCCAGCTTCTCCAATCTTGACCGGCAACCCCCACTCGACAATTGGACCACAACTGTCGGCGGCTCGTTTCTTCCAGAAAGCAGAATAGGCTTTGTTGCTGAGCTTCCTGCGAACCTCTTTGCTCAATTTTTTCCATTCATACGGAGCGGTCATGTCGTTGACCAGCGCGTTGAATGCGGAGTAGTTGTTCATCATTTTCAGCACGGTAATGGGATCCGTTGCGTCCAGAATCAGCTTGATTGGATCGCCTAACATCACAGGACAAACAACGCGATGAGATGCTCTCCAGTCATCTTTCTGGCACGCTGCTTCACAGTAGTAGGCCCGGTTGCATTTGCCACACTGCAAACTGGCAGGCAGGCCGCAGACGCTGCACTGCATCACATACATGTAAAAACAAACACACTCTTTTTATATCACGTTGTGTTTTCTACGCTCAGGCGCTGTTTGAGACTGGCCAGCTCTTCGGGCGAGTAGTCAATCCAGCCGTGGTCCATTGCTTTGAGTGTGTCGAACCAGACATACTCGCTGATGGTCTTGATCACGGTGAAGTCGCCCTTGAGCAGGCGCACTGCATCCGTGAGTGTGGTAAGCTGCGGCTTGATCTCGGCCATTCCCAGTCCATAAAAACGCGCATTGAGAAAGCGCTGACAGCCGCCATTGGCAGTGTTGTTCTCGTTCTTCTCGCGATTGTACGAGAGCGGGACAGGGATTTCAAGAATGCGACTGAGCGTGTTTGCTGCAGCGCGGAGTGCCTTCTCCTCGGTCTCGGTGATGAGCTGGGGCTTGTCACTTTCCACTTCATGCTGCACCTTGATGTGGAACTCAAAGTAGCAGCTGGGGTGCAGTGCGGCTTCAGCCGCGGTCTGCGGCACACCGAGCACACCGTAGGCAGAGGCTTCGATCTTCTCGCGCAGCACAGTGAAGCCGCGTGCAGTAAAGTAGGCAGCTTGCTCATGACAGAGCTCACGAACGCGATCAATATCATTGCAGCGCACATAGCAGGCGGACTGGCAGACAGTGACTGGCTTCTCGCCAGCGCCATCGCGGAAGATGAGTGTGAGCACGGGCGCCTTCATCTCGCCGTGATCGACATCAGCATCGCGGGCGCGAAGCAGTGGCTTCTCCACTGCATTCCAGTCGGCCACTGCAGCCTTGTAGCGCTCAACAGCCTCACTGAACCCCTTCCAGGTTAAAGTTTGATACTCGGCCTCGCGGCTGAGTCCGGGCGGAGTAATGTAGATTGGTGCAAGAAAGATGTGAATTTCATGGGTTGCTTTCAGCTGGCCAGTGCCAGTCATGCGGGGGACTTGATCAGCCATTGTGATTTTTCGACTGAAGCTGTCTGTGAAAATATCGCAGACTCGTTCAAGGTCTTCGAAAATATCGCAGACTTTGCAGCAATCTTCAATCAAAAATATGCAGTCAATCTACGACATTGTGGTGGTTGGAGCCGGACCGGCGGGACTTGCGTTTTGTGCTGCCACACATGGCAAATCCATCTTGTTGGTGGAATCGGGAAAGCCGCTGGAAGAGCGCTCATCGAGTGTGCCCTCAGAGGTGGGCACTGGTGTTGCTGGTGCTGGCATCTACATCGATGGCAAGTTGTCACCCTTTCCAGCTGGCACTGCGCTTTGGCGTGGAGCCTATGGATTGTTGAAGGATGGCTATGCTGAATTGTTGAAGCTGCTGCAAGAGTACACTGCAGAGATTCCCGAGATGCCGGCTGAGCAAGAGATACTCGAGTACTTCTTCAAACCCGACGCCACGTGGAAACTCAAAGAGTACAAATCGTTCTACATGGACACTGAGAAGCGCTTTGCCTTTCTTCACAAGTTGATTGGCCTGGCCAAGAAGAATGCGCGACTCGAGTGCGAAACACGAGTCGTTGACATTGGACAAAGTCAAGCCGGATTTGTTGTTGTGATGAAAGAAGCCTGTGGTGACCTGCAGACAGTCAAAGCTCACCAGGTCGTGCTAGCAGGTGGCCGCTTCATGCCACTGCAGTCGCTGCTCAAGCACATTGATGTGCCGAGCAAGGAGATCTTCCGCCGGCACGAATTCGGCATCCGGGTGCAGGTACCGCGGAACAAC
>Ga0315288_10003479_pt1 | contig 20118 bp, 25 predicted proteins | sample YL17G11_20_MG_FD_203454 | JGI IMG/M metagenome (GOLD analysis project Ga0315288, IMG submission 203454) | Sediment microbial communities from Yellowstone Lake, YNP, Wyoming, USA - YL17G11_20 | ecosystem: Environmental > Aquatic > Freshwater > Lake > Sediment | place: USA: Wyoming | collected... | reverse complement strand
ATCACCTCAACCACCTCGTTCAGTAAGACCTAGACCAAGACCTTCAATGAGACCAGGAGCAACTAGATAATATGAGAGCTAAGTTTATATATGAAAAGTTTACTAAAGAATCTGATCCTATACAGGATTTAGGAATAGGAACGATGAATAAAATACGTCATTGGGTTACTAAATTTCTAGCGACTGCAAATAGTGAATATAGAGAGGATCAAATATTACAAAATGAACAACATCTTTTAGAGTTATTAACTGATAAAGGAGCGCCTTTAAGTTATATTAAATTCATAGTAGATAAAAGTAAAAATAAAGAAAGTTTATTTAAAAATGGTTATGCGTTAAGATATGCTGTGTGGGATGGCAAATTAAATATTGCTAAATTTTTTATAAGAAACGGCGCTAAACTAAAAAATTCTTTTGACTCTATTGAATTAAAACATATTGCGGTTGATTACAAACTTACAAATAAAAGAATTAAAGCTGCAACAAGATATGAAAATTCTTATAACAACAAAACTAAAGTAAATGAAAAATTTACTCCTGAATCAGATCCTATTAAAGATTTAGGAATAGGATTATCTCCTGGACAACACGCCCGAATATTTTTAAAAGAAATGAATGGAAATATTGATAAAATAAGTTTAACTTATTTTGGAGATAAAAATCATCAAGGATATGCATATGTTCTTTATGATTTATTTAAACGAATAGATTATATGGGATATAGTAATTTACAAAAAGAGTTTCAGAAATCATGCGATAATGAAAACTATTGGGGGAATCGCCCTGATATTGTTGAAGACAGAGTAAATATAGCTAATGTATTAAAAAAATATTTTAATATAGATGTAGATCCTTTCTTTAATTTTTATTAATAAAAAAGGAGACGCTGTCTCCTTTTTGTTATTTTCTATGTCCACTTGAACTTCCTCCGCTACTGTAAGAAGATCCGCCTGAACTTCCTGAACTTCTACTTACTCCAGATGATCCACTATTATAAGATGATCCATTACTATAAGAAGATCTTCCACTAAAACTTGCAGTACTTCTGCTATTTTCATAACTTCTTGGAGAAGAATAATTATTTGAACTTCGTGAAGGAACGCTATAACTTCGTTGCGTTGAGTTTCTTTGTGTTGAAACTGAATTTCGTGATTGCGTAGGATAAGAATTTCTCATATTATTTGTTTGAGCAGATTGTCTAGGTGTACTCTGAGCACGACTATTATTATATTGTACTCTTGAAGATTGTCTCGGAGTAATATAAGAAGGCGTATATGCTCGTGAATTTGCATTATAAGATCTTTTATTCTGAATATTGTTTCCGCTAAAAGAATTTCTATTTTGAGATTGCATATTATGTTTAGGAATTCCATTTCCTTCATTATAATATCCAGATGCATATGTATGATGGCTATTTCCATAATATGAACCTCCACCACTATAATAATAAGGATAATATGGATAATTATAATAACCACTATACCAAGGATAAGTAAATCCTAAATAAAATCCAAACCCCCAATAAGGATAATTATATCCATAATAAGGATATCCATAATAATAATCATAATACCAAGGATTATTATAATACCAATAATTAAATCCTCCGTGATAAAATTGATTTATTGATCCACTATAAGAAAATTGATCATTATAAGTGTTATCGGCTACTATATATTTAATAACTGTATCAGTTTTTACAATAGTGTCTGTAACATATTGAATTTGATTTTTATTTAAAGTATCTTGTTCTTTTTGAAGAACATATTTTTCATAGTTAGACATTTCTGTATTTTGTCCTATCATTACAATAGAAAAAAATAACATTGATAAGATAATTAATAGCTTTTTCATTTTATTATATTTATTTAAGTTAAAAAATATTTCGTTTTAATATAATATAAAAATACTATGCCAATTTTTACTTTTTTTTAATTTTTAACAGAACATTAACATTATTTTTGTTAAAAAATAAAAAATTATTATATTTAATTTGAATAAAAATATATAATTATATGAACTATCAGAAAATTCATGATAAAATTATAGAAAATGCTAGATTACAAAATAGACAAAAGTTATCTAGAAATAATAAAAATTACGTATACTATGAAAATCATCATATTGTTCCCAGATGTTTAAATGGAAGTGATGATATTACAAATTTAGTTTTATTAATTCCGAAGGAACATTACATAATACATAAATTGTTAACCTATATTTATAAAGGAAATTTAAAAATCGCGCAAGCTTTCTTTTTAATGGTATTTAATAAAAAGAAAAAATTAAAACTTTCTTTAAGAGATTATACATATGCAAAAGAATTAATTAATTCTATTCCAACATTAAAAGCATCTGATGAAACTCGAAAAAAAATAAGTAAAATATTAAAATTATCTTCAGAAGAAAGAATACTATATAAGAAAAAAGAAAAAGAAATTAATAAATTTAATAAATGGTTTTATAAAAATAATTCGCCAGAAGCTATTGAAAAATATATTGAATCTTTAAAAAATATACATTATTCTTCTCATGAGGATCCTATTATTCATTTTTCATTTGAAAATAAAGAAGCTAATAAACAGAAAACAGAAGAATTAATTAAAAATATTCAAGATCTTAATAATAAAGGATATTATGTACCCTCTAATTTTAAGAAAAAATAATTTTTTTAAAAGTATCGCAAAATGTCATGAATATATAAAATAAAATCTTACATTATGAAGAAATTTTCGGCCATTTATAAAGAAAAAGTCAGTGAAGCAGAGATCTTACAAGAAAATATGGTATTAGATAGCTTTAGAAAAATCTATGGCGCAATGCTTGAACATTATGGACTTACATCTATTCATGATCTTAATGATGAATCTCAAGTTTCTTTTTTAACTGAGCTTAATCATTATTGGAGTGATGAAGAAGGCTTAAATGAAAAAGGAGAAAAGTTTCTTCTAAAACGTTCAATGAGTTTAAATGAAAATTCTACCGCCGTACAGAAAAAGAATTTTCTTAAAGATAAATCATATGCAGTTATTAGTGAAACTTTAAGACAAACAAATCTTAAATTTAAACTTTATGATATTATCGATGAAATGTATAAACAAATTAATGCTTCAAATCTTAAAGATATACTATCTGCTGATATGATAACAAGTATAATATCTGAATCTTTTATAAAATCTTTAAATGAATTTTCTGAAAATATTAATAAAGAACTAAAAGAAAGTGCTCAAACTATAGAGACTAAAAAGAAATATATTATAAAAGTAAGAACTAAATAATCTTTATACTTAAATACTTAAATACCTAAAATCAGGGAGCTAAAAGCTCCCTTTTTTATTGAATATATAAAATAAATCTAATAATACGTGAAATTGGTAAAAGAGTATATTATTAATGAAAAGTTTATTGAAAATAGCGATCCCGTATATGATATGGGCATTGGAATGAAATACTATAAACAAATTGCAAAAGATTTTTTTAGATATACTAACAACGAAACATATAGGATTCGATATAAATATTTTCCAGAAGAAAAATATGCAGAGGCTTATGCTTTATGTCTTTCATATTTTTTTAAGTTTATATTACATGAAAATATGTCTATTCCAGAAGCTTTTAACAAAATGTGTAAAGAAGAATACAAACATGGAAAAATATTGTATAAAAAAGAACATAGAGATAAAATAATAAACGTTTTAAGAAATACTTTTAAAATACCAATATACGGAATAAAAGAATCTGTAAATGAAAAATTTACTGAAGATTCAGATCCTATTCGTGATATGGGTGTAGGTTCACTCGTATTAATAAAAAACTGGCTTAAAAAAATGAATATTAATGAAGCAAAATACAGAATTAATGATGATCTTACTATAGATATATTTGAATCTTTAGATTTAGATGGTATGATGAAAGGTAATTTTCCAGATTATATTAAATTTAATAGTGTTGAAGGTTATTGTGATCTTAAAAATAATAAATTAACATCTTTAAGGGGATGCCCAGAGATCTGTAAAGGATATTTCAGTTGTGCTAATAATAAATTAAAAAATTTAGATTATATGCCAAAAGAAATAAGAGGAACATTTAATATTAGTAATAATAATATAAAAGAAGTAAATAAATTGCCTAAAGATGTAAAAATACGAATAAATGCAAAAAAAAATCCATTAATAACATCTCGGCACATGATACGTAAATTAGTAAATAATGAAGAGGTTCTAATAGTTATGGATCCCAAAATAAATAAATTAAAAAAATAAAATTATGTTAAATACGCTTAAAAAAACCCTGGAAAAAAAAGGGAAAAAGTACGTAGATTCTCTACTAAATGAAGAAGTTGTAATAACTGAAAAAATTGATACTTTCAGATTAATATTTGAAAAAAAAGGAGATCATTTAATCTTTTACAAAAAAGATAATACTCCTATTACTTTAATTGATCGTACACTTACCGATATTTATGAAAATGCTATTCTTGAAATTCCTATCATAACAAAAGATGCAAATATTTCTGAAGGTTTATTTTTTGGCATATATTATACTCCAGTAGAAAGGCCTTTAAGAATTCCATATTCAAAATTACCAAAATATATTTTAACAGATGTAACTAAAAAAAGTAAAGATTATGCAAATGAATCTTATTCTTACAATATAGTAAAAGATTGGGCTGCTGTTTTATATATGGGAAGACCACCTGTTTTATTTGAAGGTAAATTAGATGAAGAGCAGAAAAAACTTTTAATTGCATACGATACAAAGCAATATGACGGTGAAACTATGACATTTTCAAAAATGATTGAAAAGACATTACACAATTCATATTCAAAAGAAGATATTATAGAAGGAATAGTTATTAAATCAAAAGATAAATTAGCACAAATTATATCATATGAATTTGAACTTCTTAATGAAGCGTATGAAAAAGAAAATGAATCACGCGATTTTTATGATATTATAATTACTGATTTAAATTCATTTATGAATAATTATAATATTCCTATATTAGAAGCTGAAACAAAAGATGAAATGTATATAAATATTGTATGTGATATATTTAATAAATATTGTGAAATTAAATCTGTTAATGAAACCATAGAAGCAAAATATTTAATGCCGCCCCAATTCGGTTATAATGGTAAATTAAACAAAAAATTTATTACTAACGAAGAAAGCTTAAAGTGGATTAAAACGGCACCAATTTATGAAGCATTATTTAAAGTTATTTTATCATCGTTTAGAAAAAATAAAAAACCCTTTGGATTATTAACTGAAACAATTGTAGAAAAATTTAATTCTTATGTTTATCTTATAAATAATTATATTAATAAATTTGAAAAATCTGAATTTCTTAATGAAGCTCGCTCAGAAAATATAGTTGTTGATGCATTTAAGAAAAGGAATCCTACAGATGTCGATAACATGAGAGTTATTGCTTCTATTCAAAAAGCATTTGAACCTAAAATTAAAGATGTAGCAAAGGGTGAAAAATCATGTGCAGTTTACATTACAACTTTTGAACCATTTACAACTGCTCAAATGAATAATGTAATGCGAATTAATCAAATGTGGAATGTTCCAGTTATCATATTTTGTATAAGTAATAAATTTAGAGTTGAAGGAAAAGAATTTCATGCTTCAGACGATGTTGTAAAAGCACAAATGCAAGCATTAATGAATGATAATAATGCATTAATACCAGGATTTGGACTTCTTGATTCTTGGAATTTAACAGAAATATTTGAATATTGTAGACCTGATTTTGAACCGATAGTAATTATTACAGACAAAGGTAAAAAATCTGAAATAACTTTGCAGTTATTTTTTGAAGAAGAAATAATGGGTGGACGTATTGCTGTAAGTGATAAATTTAATGTAGGAGAACTTGAAAATGAAGATAAATTATTATCATTTAGAACAATAGAAAATAATAATTATGTATTATTTGCAGAATTGGTGCCTCCTCCAATAGTAAATTTAAGAGATAAAATATTTTCTGAATATAGATATTGGAGTGGTCAGATTTTAAAAGTAATCAATGATTAAAGATGAAATATGTAAAAGAACATATTGATGAGAAATTTACCGATAAATCAGATCCAATTCATGACATGGGTATAGGAATTATTTGTGAAAGAGATTTTAATTCCAGAGATGAATTTTTTGATTTCTTGGGTAGAAATTTAATTTACATATTGAAGATAAATGAATTACCTAAGATATTTATAGTTACTAACAAAACATACAGTGGAGGTATTATGAGAACTAAATATTATAATAAAATTTGTAAATACATAAATTCTTATATAACGATTAACGGCAAAAAGTATGATAATCATACATTATTTTCTATACCAGAATTAGCAAAAAGATTAAAAACTGGAGTACTTTTAACAACAGCAAATAGAATGCATGATGCTGGAAAATTACTTACTGAAAAATTTATATCTGATTCTGATCCTATACATGATTTGAATATAGGGTTTACCATAGATTTTGATAAAATAGCCGATGAAACCATTAGAAAAGAAGAAGACTACTATGGATATTCATATGGTAGGGATGAATGGATTAGATATTTACAATCATTAGTTGGAAAAACAATTACGGGATATTTTAAAAATCATAAAGAATTATGTATATTTAAAATAGAAAAATTTGAAAGTTATAAATTAGGAACAATAATAATGCTTTATTCAATTACACGTAATGAGAGATATAAAGTAATTAATACTGAAAAATATAATGTAAGATAATGAAATATGTAAAAGAACATATTGATGAGAAATTTACCGATAAATCAGATCCAATTCATGACATGGGTATAGGACAAGTACCTTATCATTATAATAATTTGTATATTGCTAAGCATGATATTGAATACGTTTCTAATCGTAAAAAAGTAAAAGTGCCAAAGGGGACAGTTATAATTGCACAAGGCGGCGGATATTATGGAACTTACAGCGGAAATATTTTATTAGGAAACATATCAAAAGTAAACGGAAAAACAGTAGATTATAATTTTAATTATGAAATAAGAAAAGATAAAGATAATTATACAGAAGTTTATTATGATATATGGGAAAAAACAATGTCACTTGTCGAAGATGTTGAGAATTGGATCAGAGATAACCCAGGTATAAAAGCTGCAGCTAAAACCGGCGATATAGATAAAGTTTACAAAGCAAGAGATTATCAATATGAAGTTATTAAAAAAATTAAAAAATTATTAAAATGAAAGCTAAATTTATATATGAGAAATTTTCTGAAGAATCAGATCCTATAAAAGATATGAATATTGGAAAAAAGAATCAAATACTTAAAGATCTTGAAAACATAGGCATAAAAGAAGATGATGTAATATTTTTTGATGATTACAGTTTTTTTATGAAAACTAGTAAAAATATGGAACCATTAACCTTTTTAAATATACAATTAAAATATTTTCCACCAGCAAAGGCGAAACTAATCAATAGATTAAATAATACAAACGACGACATTAAAATTATTATAGATGATGCTTTTGCAGAAGGAATAAGTCTAACTGATATAAAATATATTATTAATTATGAACTTAGTTATACTATATATAAAGGTAACAGACATATACCTTCTCAACAAGATTTATTAACAGTTGAGATTTACTTACAAAAGTTGTCAAGAACTAAGAAAAAAATTAAAGAAGAGAAAGAAAATAATATTTATATATTTATTGGATATTATGATAAAGTTCCTGTAGATGTAAGCGGCGAACAATATTATGAGAAAAAATTCTGTGTAGAAAATATGGTTAAAATTGATAAATATAATGTTGGTCAATTACAAAGTATAAGTATGATGAAGTTAAGAGCTCAAGTTCAATATGGAACAGGAAGTGATAAAGAAGGTCATGTTTATATGCTTACTATACCAAAAGATTTTATGGATAAAGATCATTATTATGAAATTCCAGAAGAGTTTAGAGATATAATAGAAAAATATAAACAGAGAATTTAATGAAATTAGTCAAAGAATATATTAACGAAAAATTTACAGATGAATCTGATCCTATACAAGATATTGGTATCGGTAGTGTGGCATTATTAAAACAATATATACAAAAATTATTAGAAATAGATTTAAAAAGAGGATATACAACAGTTAAGAGTCGTTCAACCGATAAACCTGTAATTGTTAATTCTATCATGTATATACATATAGAATATGAAGGAGGATTCACAGTTCAATTTTATAGTAACAAACTTTTTAAAAATCATAAAAGAATTTATAAAAGGGATTATGTTATAGAATTATTAAAAGAGTCAAATTTATATGATTTTTTATCAACAAAATCTGTTGAAAATAATACAATAGGTCAACATCATGAAAAATATGATTTTAATTTTCCTGTTAAATCTAAATATACTGTATATTTTGGCAAAATAGCAGGAACATATGAAAGCCAACATGAAAAAAATAATAGAGTAGTACCTTAAAAAAATTTAATATAAAATATATAAATAAAATAACTATACAAATATGAGAGCAAAATTAGTAGTAGAATCTTTAGACCAATTATTTGAAAAAAAAGATAAAGAAATGGCAAATGTTGGTAAAACTAAAGAAAAATTTGAAAAATCAACAGCTAAAAAAACTGGAGAAGATAAAGAAAGTAAAGTAAAACAGGCGATTGAAGCGTTAAAGGCTCAATTAGTAAAAGCAAAAAAAGCAGGTTCTTTTAGAACGACTGCAGAAAAAAATGCTAAAATTAAAGAAATCGAAGGAAAAATAGCTGCTTGGGAGAAAAAACTATAAAATAAATTTAGACCTATGTTACATAGAATAAAAAGCTTAAATGAAGATGGCGGCGCTATACCAATTACTGATCCGGCTGCAGCACAACAATATGCTACAGATTTATTAGCATTGTCAGATTTAACAAAACAGATAAATGCATTAACAGTTAAAAAAACTCAAATTGAACAACGTATGGCTAAACTTCAATTAGATGCTTCTAAAAAAATACAGGCAAATGCTACTATCGCTAAGGCTGGAACAGCCCCAGTAACCACACCTAAGCCTACAGGCACCGTTGATACTGCTGGAAATCCTGTTAATGCAAACGGTAGCCCAGCAAAAGTTGAATCATATCACGATATTTTAAATATTAAACAATTGAATGAAGAAAAGTTTAATGTAGAAATGGTTGAACCAGATGATCTTCAAGATCTTAAAAATTATATGGATGCTGAAAGTATTTCTTATGCAGAAGATGAAGATAATACTACATTAGATTTTAATGAAGATGAATTAGATGATGAATGGCTTTCTCAATTACAAGATATGGGTTTGAAACCAATAGACGATAGCGTTGAAACTAAAGATATTCTTGACGTTGAAAATGATGATACAGAAGAATTAGATGATGATAAAGATATTACAGATGTACACGATGAAATAGATGAAGAAAAAGTATTTTATGTAGAAATTAAAGATGCAGATAGTAATTTTACAGGTAAAATATATAAACTTTTTGATGATGGTGATTGGAGAGCTAAAGTTGTTGAGGGAAATTCAGAAACATTTGAAAAACTTAACTATGATCCCGATTGGGACGAATTTGATATTATTGCGTTTCTTCGCGAAAATTACGATGATGCTGAGTTACTTGATAAATCTGAATTTAATGATATAATAGAAGATAAAGATGTAAATGAATCAATATCATTAGATAAAATATATAAATATTTTATGTTAGTAAATGTAAATACGTTAGATAGGTCTAAAGAAATTAATAAAATATTTTTTATTGGTTATACAGGAAAAACTGTTCCACACAGTGTGAATATAGATACTGCAAGATTTAAAGCGTGGAAAGCTGGGCATAACCGTCGAATTAAAGAAAAAGATTTAGAAGAAGCTCTTAGAGGAAATGGAAATAAATTAACAATCCAAGGCAGTAATGAACTTTTATTAAATGATGATGAAGAAAAGGATGATTTAAAAGAACAACATCATATACAAACATACGATGAATTTTTAAATGAAACTTTAAAATTTTCAGATGATGAGGAATTTGATACAGAAGGAGAACTTAGAACAGAAGAAAGAAAAGATGGTTGGTATGTAATAGGTGAAGGAATATTAATCCCAGTTAATTCTAAAGAAGATGGTCAAAATATAATTAATAAAATGAAAAGCGCAAAATAGATGTTACAAAAACGTTCAAAGTTGTTATGGTGTAAATGAATATATATCTTATAAAATAAAATTAATGTTAATAGTATGAAAAAAATGTATGTTCCGAAAACCCTTAATGAGTTTTTAAACGAATCTAAATCAATAACTTTGAAACGTAAATATGGTGAAAGACAACCAATTGTAGTTGGTACAAATGCACCTCTTAGAAATCAAGTGTTATCGTTTGTTGCAGAAAATGCATCAGTAAGTAAAAGAGATCTAAAGCAGTATATTATAGGTCTTAAAGAAGGCGGAGCTACTGTAGCTTCAGCTAATATGTTTATTAAAAGAAATTCTAAGTATTTCATTACTGAAAATAAAAATGGAATTACTTATTTTAAACTTTCTCCTATAGGACAACGATTAGTTAATCAATTTGTTCCTACAAACGATTTAAATGTATCTGAATCTTTTAATTTAAATGAACTTGAAGATGATGCAAATAATATCATGAGTAAAAGTTTAAATGGACGTAGAATAGATGGTGAAGATCTTGAAGACGAAGATCTTGAAGATGAAGATCTTGAAGATGATGTAGAAGCAAATGATTATGATGAAAATGAAGGTCCTGCAGATGAAGTTGAATTTAATGATGATAGATTTTCAGATGAAAATGAAGATGAAAATCTTGAAGATGAAGATCATGTAGAAGATGACCAATTTGAATATGAAGAAGATGATGAAAAAATCGTTTTAACATATTACAAAAATAAAGATGAAGATCTTGAAGATGAAGATCTTGAAGATGAAGATGAAGATCTTGAAGATGAAGATCTTGAAGATGAAGATGAAGATCTTGAAGATGAAGATCTTGAAGATGAAGATCTTGAAGATGAAGATCTTGAAGATGAAGATCTTGAAGATGAATTAGACGAAAATGATGATCGTCCAGAAAATGAAAAAACTCGTGAATATGATTTTAAAGATAAAGGTCGTCCAGGTTTAAATGATATGGATGAATCTTTAGAAGAATCTGTTAAAGAAAGAATGAGAAATATTATTGAAAATATTAAAAATAACAGAAATGAAAATCTAAATGAAGCCGAAGAAACTGAAGCTGATGAAAAAGATGAACTTTCTGATGAAGATTTAGAAAAACTTGGTGGTAAAGATGAAGAAAAACCTGAAGGCGAAGAAGAAACACCAGAAAATGAAGATGATAATGTAGAAAAAGTTGAAATTACAGAATTTATTATTACAGTAGATGATGTAGATGAAGCTATTGATGAACTTGCAGAACTTGGTGTTACAGCAGAAAGAGTTCCAGTTGAACCTAAAGAAGAAGAGGTTTTAGCCCCAGAAGAAGAACCCGTAGAAGAACCAATAGAAGAAAAACCTGAAGGTGAAGAAGAAAAATCAGATAATCTTGATTTAGACACTGAAGAAAAACCTGAAGAAAAAGTAAAAGAATCTCTTGATGAAGCAGAAGAAGAAAAAGCTGATGATGATTTAGATTTAGGCGCAAGCGATGATCTTAGTTTAGGTGATCAAGGAGAAAATGCTCCAGAATTAGAAGATAAACCAGAAGGTGAAGAAGAAACAATTGAACCTACAGCAGAATTTGAAGAAAATAAAATTAAAGTTCCTGCAGATTCTTGGCCAACACTTAAAACATGGTTAGAAGAAAAAGGAGTAGATGTTAAAGAAATGTTCGGAGGAGATATTGAAATGGAAGAAGTTTCTCCAGAAGAGGATACAGAAGTAACTGAAGAACCTTCTGAAGAAGTAGATGATTCAGAAATAGATTTTTCAGGAATAGGAGAAGAAGATGATACAAAAATAAAGAAAGAATAATATGGGAAAATTTGGTGTAACAGAAATATTATTAATTCTACTTGTTATAATACTTTTATTTGGAGCAAGAAAAATTCCTGAATTAATGAAAGGAATTGCGCAAGGAATAAAAGAATTTAAAAAATCAACTAATAATACAGATAATGAAGAAAAAAAAGATAAATAATCTTTTTTAAAACACTAACAAGGGAGCCTAAAAGCTCCCTTTTGTTTGAATATATAAATAAAATACTTAATGAGAGCCAAACTTATCAATGAAAAATTTACGCCAGAATCAGATCCTATTCATGATATGGGCATAGGCGTTTCTAAAATAGTACGTAAATTTGAAAAAGAACTTAAAGAAGAGTTAGAATGGCTAAACGAAGAAAATAATATTTTTAGATATATACCTGGCGAAAATCTCATACAAATAGATTGTTTTCCTATTTCTAACGAAGGTTTAAAAGATCTATACAGAATTGTTGATAAAATAATAAAAAAATATAATATTTTTAAAATTGTATTTAAACCTCAACTTTGGGATTTAGATACCAACAATTGTTTTCTATTGATAAAAATAATTTAATTATGAGAGCTAAATTTATATATGAAAAATTTATAGAAAATTCAGATCCTATTTATGATATGGGTATCGGACTTAATGCATATAAAAAAGATATTGAACATTTACAATTAACTAGAATTTTGCAAGGTATGAATGAAGATTGGAAAGAAATTGTTGCAAAAGCATTTGGAATTTTAATAAACAATATTTATTTTTTAGGAGTGTATGAAAAAGGAATAAAAAATGATCATGTAAAAGAACTTGATTCTAAAATAAAATCGGGTAAAAAAATATTTGAGAAAAAATTTAATACTGGTGGACGTGGCGGTGATGAAATAGTTAATTTTAAATTATATAAAACTTCAGCTGGAATAATAGGATCGTTTAGATATTCATATACATTGGAAGAAAAAGAGTTAGATAAAACTGTTCAATATATGGGGGATATAAGTGCCGCCTTTAACCTTGATATAATAGATAAACAAAGATTTGGATTAATAAAAATATGGTAAGCAAAACAATTTATAAAAAGTGTTATGTGTTTGATTTTGATGAATGTCTTGTTAAAACTACAGCCAGAATTCACGTCTATAGATATGGAGCGCCTTTTAAATCTTTAACATCAAAAGAATATAATTATTATCATAAACACCCTAAAGATACTTTAAATTTTTCAGAATTTAACGATGGTGAAAGAATTCTTAATGCTAAAAAATACAAAGTTTGGCCAATATTAAAAAATATAAGTGATGCAATTAAACAAGAAAGAAGTTCATCCGTTATATACATACTTACAGCTAGAAATAAAAATGTAAAATCGTATATATATGAATATTTAAAAACAAATGGAATTCTCATAGATATTGATAATATTATTACTATAGGTGATGATAAAGGAGATATTAGTATTGCAGAAGAAAAAAGAAAAATACTTATTGAACTTTCTAAAAAATATAATGAAATCGATTTCTTTGATGATGATCCACATAATATAAAACTTGCCGCATCAATTCCGGGTATCAAAACAAGATTAATAGAAAATTTAATTAACGAAAAATTTTCTGAAGAATCAAATCCTATACAAGATATGAAAATAGGATTAATACATCATTGGAAAATTCTTCATGCTAAAGTTGGAGAAGAAAGTTCTTACAATGGCTCAGAACGGTATTTTGCAACTAAAAGATATCCGCACGAAGCACATGCTATTTATCAATTTATAAAAAATGTAATTGATACAAAGGACAAATCACAAAATAATATACAAAAACTTTTTAATGAAAAAATGATATTACAAAATAATTATCTAAAATACCGTTATAGTGGAAAAATAAAATTAAATATTAAAAAAATTATTAAAGCATTAAAAATTTTTTACTATATAGATGTTAAAGATGAATCTAAAAAATCTGTGAATGAAAAATTTACAGATGAGTCTGATCCTATACATGATATGGGCATAGGACTTGACAGAAAAAGAGAATTTAACAATGACACTGAACAAATTTTATGGATTGCAAAATATTTAACCCACATTTTAAGAACAAAAAAAATACCCATAGATATTATTAGACATCGAGATAAATGGATTAATCCAAAATACGGTGGTATAATTGAAGAATATTGTAAAAAGTATCATAAAAACACAGGTAGAAACGTTGGAGCTTCTTTTAGTCATTATGAATTACATAATAAATTATTGAAAAAGGGCTATCGCGTAAGACAGCGTGTGAATGAAAAATTTACAGATGAGTCTGATCCTATACACGATATGGGCATAGGAGTAATGCCATTAATAAATAAATATTTTGAAGGTATAAGAATAGATATTAAACGTTTAACTGATAGTGAAATATTAGGAAGATTATTAAATGCAGATAAACTTGATTTAGCCGATTTATTTTTACAGTATAAAAAAGACATTAATGTTAATGATAAAAAATATGATTTATTGAGAATAGCTGCATGGAAACATAAGTTTGATACATTAAAATTTTTAATAAAACATGGCGGAGATTTAAAAAAAGCATACGAATTTTCAAAAAAAATAAAAGAAACAGAAACTGCAAAAAATTTTAAAAAATTTATAAATAAATATAAAAATATCGATATGAAAAATCTCAACAATAATTATTTAGATGAAGATATGGGTGGTGTTTCATCTCCTATGGCTACATTGGGTAATGTTCCTGGTATGGGAAATGCAGTTCCACCATCCGCAAAAACTGGAGGAGTTGGTTCCGGCGATAATTGGGGAAATACTATAGGTGGAAAACCTTACACTCAAAGCGGAGAACCCAAAAGAAAAAAGAAAAAAGTGTTAACCGCAAAGAAAAAAACTAAAAAACTTGAAGAAGAAAATTTAAACCCGTATGATAAATTGGGAATGAGTATGGCTAAAAAAATGGGTGTTAAACCGCCTTTTAAGAAAAAGAAAAGTTCTACTAATCAAAATGCTATGACTCAAAGAAAATTTGAACATGAAATTATTACATTTGATGAATTTAAAAAACTTAATGAAAACAAAACTATATAAAATAAAAAACTAATATGAAAAATTTAGTTAATTCGAATTTAGATGAATTTATTAATGAATCTGAAGAAATGCCTAAAACAAAAAAGGCAAAAGAAGAAAAATTTAAAAAAGTAATGCACCATTGGAAAGAAGGCGAACAACATATAGGAAAATCTGATAAAAAAGTTCCAAAAACAAAAAAAGGAAGACAGCAAGCTATTGCAATAGGATTATCTATGAGCGGACAATCTAAAAAATAAAATTTAAATCTTTATAATTTTTATTTATTATTATAATATATTTGATGTTTAACGCTAAAACAGCTTTTTTCTTTTCTTGTAAAGCTAATCTGTCTCTTTTTGCAAGATATGAATTTTTAATTTCAATAATAAGATTTAAAGATGGAATATAAAAGTCTGGAAAATATATTTTATTTTTTTATCAACTTTATATTTTATTGATTTAGCATTAATAATATCAGGATATTTATTATAATATTTTTCAAGAAAATCTAATTCATAAGAACCCCTATAATAAATTTTTGTATTTCTAAATTTTTTAACAAAAAGCGCATTTTGTTGTTGTTTTTTATAAATTTCTATATTTTGTGTAGGATTTTCTACTCCAAATTTTTCCCTACACGTTTGTTTAGTTTTTTCTCTTATATCTTTAGATTTAAAAACACTATCGACACCATATTTTTCTAAACATGTAGATTTATTTTTATTCATATTATTATATGTTTCTGAACCGTGTATATTTTTACAAGTTTTCTTTCTTTTTAATACAGTATCTTCTGTTGTACAATTTTTAATAAAAATAGACCAACAATTTTTACAAAATAGTTTGTATCCTCGCCATTTAACATATCTAAATTCTGTTTCTTTTTTACATATTTTACATAAGCCTTCGTTTTCTTCTTTCAGCCATTTATCATAATATTCTTTTTTATTATGATGTAGATTTATGTGATGTGTTAATTTACATTGAGAACTAAAACTTAATTTACATTCTTCGCATATAAATAAGCTTTGTTCGTTTTTACGAAATCCTTTCATGAAAATAATAAATTATATTTTTTATATGTCATTTTTAAAACTTTGTTTTCATATAATTATATAATAAACAAAAAATGGATACTATTAAATTCTTAAAAATAAGAGATGTTAAATCACCCAGTCGTGCAAATAAATTTGACGCCGGCATTGATTTTTATGTTCCTGAGTTTACATCAGATTTTATAGAACTTTTAAAAGAAAAAAACCCAAATATTAATATTTCTAAATTTAACATAATTTTAGAACATAATCAAAGAATTCTTATCCCCTCTGGTATTCATTGTCAAATGGTTAATTCAGGAAGAGCATTAATAGCAGCTAATAAATCAGGTGTAGCTACAAAACAAGGACTTGTATTTGGGGCTCAAGTTGTAGATTATGAATATCAAGGAGAAATTCATTTAAGCCTTATATATACAGGAATTGGTTCGGTTGAAATTCTTCCAGGACAAAAAATATTACAATTTATAGAAACCCCTATTTACACTTCAATTATATTTATTGAAGAAAATAAAAAGCCTGAAGAATTTTATGCTAAAGAAACTACTCGTGGTGCAGATGGCTTTGGTTCAACAGATAAAAAATAATAATATGAAAACAAAATTAAAAAAAGCAGTAAAAACTTTAACTAAATCCTTAAAAAAGGATCCAAGCCTTTACATGGCATATCAAGCGAATATAGCTATGCAATTTAAAGATGAATATTCAAGAAAAAGAAAAGAAAAAAATTATGATTATCTAAATAATGAAGATATTCATAAAATTGCAAATAATGCAGCAAAATCTTTTTTAAATCTTTTAATAAAAAAATAATATGAAAAACTTAACGTATACTCCAAATAATAAAGATCTTACTATCGAAAATTTAGATGAGCATATAGATATAAATGATGAAAATATTAAAATTGTTAGTAATAGAAATTTTGTAATAAGATTATGGTATATGATCTCAAATCCATTATGTTATCTTTTTAATGGATATGTTAGATATTAAAACTAAAATAATAAAAATAATATGAAATTTAATCTAAAAAAATTACAAAAATTAGAAGCAACTTTTACAGATAATCCAGTATGCCAATCTTCTTTACAAGAAATGATAACATTAGTATTACAATACACTGAAACCGGCAATTATGCATTAGCACCTGCTAATGTAAAAATAGCATTAGATACTCTTAAGGAATTAAAAGTATTAGAGGATACACCAATTAAAGAAGTACAACAGTTAAATTCATAAACACGTGATACGCATCTATATAGCTTCGCCTTATACTAATGGAGATAAAGAAGAGAATGTAAATTTACAAATTGATGTTGCTGAAAAATTGTTGCTAAGAGGATATGCTCCATATGTACCATTATTATCTCATTATCAACATTTAAGACATCCTCATGAAGAACATGATTGGTATATTTTAGATAATGAATTTTTAGCTTTATGTAATATACTTATTAGAATAAGACCAATAAGAAATGGAGTAGAAATTTTAAGTAGTGGTGCCGATAAAGAAGAAGAATTGGCAAAGTTATTAAACCTTCCAGTGTATACGTTTAATACTATAGAAGAAATGTGTGTATTTTTAGATACTTATTCTTTGGGAAAAATTTAAATAAGATTTAACAAAAAAGTTAAATCTTTTTTTATCACGTCTTTATAAAATCAAAACATATGGTCGTAAATATAGAACAGAGGCAAGGCAAATTAATTATATCTTATGTTAAAAAAGATGGTACATTAGGATTTTCTCAATTAAATATACCCCCAAATCATCAATATACATATTTATACGCTCAAAAAAATAGTGGAATTCCTGGCTTACTTTCTTGGGATTTTAAGCCAGTAAGAAAAGTTCCTACTCAATTTCTTAACAGACATCGTATTCAAGAATTTTTTATAGATGCAGGAGAAAATTTAACTTCTCATTTATTCGAATCTAACATGCCTATTTTAGCAGCAGCAGATATTGAAGTAGAAGTAACCGATGAAGGATTTGCAGAACCTGAACATGCAAATAATAGAATAACTACTGCTTGCTTTTCACAATATCCAAACATAACAGTATTTGGAAGTAAATCTTTAACAGGAGAAGAATGTAAATATGTTGAAGATAATATAAATGAACATGTTAAAAAATTTAACAAACATTATAATTTTGTTTATAAATATCATGTTAATGAAGCTGATATGATTTATGATTTTCTTTTTAATTATGTTAAGTCTGCACCACTTGTAACCGGCTGGAACTTTTGGGGGTATGACTGGAGATATATTATGAATCGTTGCAGAAAATTAAATATGGATGTATCTTGGTTATCTCCAACTGGTCAATGGTATGAACATAGAATAAAGGATCATAATAAAGATGTAACTATAATGTTGCCACAACATAAATTAATAGTTGATTATATGGCAATATATCAAAAATGGGATAAAAATATTGAAGTAAAAGAAAATGATACATTAGATTTTGTTGCAGAAGAAGCATTAAGTATAAGAAAAGTAAAATATCCTGGAACTCTTCAAGATCAATATAATAAAGATTATGCACAATATGTTTTTTATAATGCTATAGATGGAATATTAGTAGAATTAATCGATTCTAAACTAAAAACAATGAGAACATTTTTAGGATTATCAAATATTACAAAAGTTGAAGTAATGCAAGCATTTTCTCCTATCGCAATGTTAGAAGCAACATTAACTAGATATGCGTATAAACGTAATCAAATATTTCCTAAAAAAGATAAATCTAAAGAAAGAGAAACATATGAAGGTGCTTTTGTATTTGAACCAATTCCAAATTTATATCCATGGGTTGCTTCTTTTGACTTTGCTTCTCTTTATCCGTCAATAATGAGACAATTTAAAATTTCAATTGAAAATTTCTTACTTAAAGATAAAACGTATATTCCAAAAGAAAAAGAAATTAAAACCTATAGCGGAGCAGTATTTGATGCATCATACGAACCATTGTTATCTGAAATTTTATCCAATTATTATTCTCAAAGAAAAGAATCAAAAAAGATATCGTTAGCAGCTGAAAAAGAAGCAGATGAACTTCAAAAAATTCTTAAAAAGAGAAAAATTGAAGCGCAAAGCTCGATCAATTAGTGGACCAATAAAATAAAATTCACAATTAAAAATTGTTAATGTAGAATAAATATTTTATAAGGATATTTTATTCTTAAATTCAACTAAAATAAAACCATAATATAAAATGAGTAATGATAACACTGTAACACAGCCTATGGAAGCCGCGTTAAACTATTTTTCTGGTGATACGTTGGCTTTCGATGTTTGGTCAAAGAAGTATGCTCTTAAAAATGATAGTAAAAGGGAAGAAAATCATCCTGATGAAACTATAGAAAGAATTACTAATGAATTGCTAAGAATGGAAAATAATTTTGATAATCCTTTATCTAAAGATACAATAAAACATTATTTAGAAAGTTTTAAATATTTTATTCCTGGCGGTTCTATTCTTTTTGGTTTAGGAAATCCTTATCAGATTTCATCTTTAGGAAATTGTTTTTTTATACATAATGGGGCAGATTCATATGGGGGTATATTTAACATAGATGAATCATTAGTTCAATTAATGAAACGCAGGGGCGGTGTAGGCATAACCATTGAAGGTCTAAGACCTTCAAATTCTAAAGTTAATAATGCTGCTCAAACCTCAACCGGTTCTGTATCATTCACTGACAGATTTTCAGGTTCTACGCGTGAAGTAGCGCAAGATGGTAGAAGAGGAGCATTAATGATAAGTACACATATTAATCATCCAGATATAAAAGAATTTATACTTAAAAAAGATGATTTAACAAAGGTTACAGGAGCTAATATGTCTATTAAAATAACAGATGAATTTATGCACGCTGTTGAAGCCAACGATGATTATATTTTAAGATGGCCTGTACAAGATAATCAACCAGTTTTTCTTGAACAAATAGTTTATAATAAACTTTATAAAAGAGAAGAC
>Ga0315288_10003477_pt1 | contig 20130 bp, 20 predicted proteins | sample YL17G11_20_MG_FD_203454 | JGI IMG/M metagenome (GOLD analysis project Ga0315288, IMG submission 203454) | Sediment microbial communities from Yellowstone Lake, YNP, Wyoming, USA - YL17G11_20 | ecosystem: Environmental > Aquatic > Freshwater > Lake > Sediment | place: USA: Wyoming | collected... | reverse complement strand
CAGGTATTGACAGACTCAATTGCAAGGCGAAAGAATTTGGATGCTGATATGGTCTCGAGGATCAGCGTTGGCACAAGCTGGAACTGCCTCCTGTATTTCAAAGGGGTACCAAGATACCTGTACAGGTTCGGCCTTGTTGAGGGCAAGTACCTGCCGTGTGGTCTAGACCGCGACGAGCAATTGATCGAGGCGTTGGACCACTATTTGCGGACCTACGCCAGGAAGGATGTCATCTTTCTAAGGGTTCTCGGTGCGCCAATGCTTTACGTGAAGAAACTTGCCGAGAAGACCCCAAGTCTTTACCGGACAGATCTTCAGTTGATTCGCAAAGAGGACCTTCGCAAGGACGGGGTGGCATTCGATAGGCTTTATGAAAGGAAAAGGACGATAGACGAGACTATCGGTGAAATCCGACGACCCAACCATACCACACCCAAGTGATAGGAAGACTACCAAGATGAGATCAACTATACATTCCCACTGGCGCGCGCTTGCAGTTGCGTGCGCGATTTGCCTTGCGCCAGGCACCATAGCGAGAAGCGCAGATGTGGTTACTGAGCAGAAGCTCGGAGTGCTTACGGGCAAGGCCGTCAAGCAGGTCGGTCCATACTGTTGGGCATACGCAATCAAGTCATATCTGTATTTCTACAAAAAGACCCCCACCATCGCTGAAATCAAGAACAGCGGCAACAACGAAACCAACGGTCTAGGCTTCTGTCAGCTCGGAATTTGGGGGCAGGGGACCACCAAGACATGCAAGGACGTTGTGACGGAGTTTGGTGTGACTAACTTCTGCCGCGATGTTGGTTTTGGCATGGCTTTTGAGACGAGTAGCGATGCAGAGGGTATAATGCAGTTGATTGACGCACAGAAGCCATTCCTGGGCGATGTGTGCAACTCGACCGCGGCTCATGCCATCGTTGTGACAGGCTACTACAAGAAGGTGCTAAGTGATGGAACGACCATTCGCAATGTGTACTACATGGACCCGCAGAGCGGGAACATCGAGTCCGAGTCTTACGAATGGCTGAACAATTCGCACGAAGGCGCCAGCTGGAAGCTCAAGGAGATTCTGTACAGCACGAGTACGCCCACGGCGAACAATACACCCTTTCCATCCAAATCCCCAGGCGTCAAAGAGGCCATCGAAAATGACGGCGGTGTGCTGGATCCGCTTGACCTCACGCCTTGCACCCCTTACGTCGGTGACCCAAATTGCCAACTCGGTTGCGCAACCAATGTGCACAAGAACGACGACATGATCTGGTTCTCAAATTTCCCAGGGAGTAGCTACTCATTCCCGGTGTCCTTCATAAACAAAGGCGTTCACCGGATCAAGCTGACGTGCCGTGGTAGTGTTTGCGATGCGACGGGGGGCTCTAACCTCAATGGGTGTGGCGGCACAAATGGCCTCTACCCGATGACGCTCAAGGAAGTTACGAGTGTAGCAACCGTCACGGTCAGTGATGCGAACGGGAACTTCGTGAAGAGTAGCCCGACGATCACAGGAAGCGCCCTGGATCGAGCGCAGTATATCGACCAGCCACCAGGCTATGCGGATGAGGAAATGGTGTGTCGGGCTTACACCTTCGAGGACATCGCCATCGACAAGTTTCCGAAGAGGAACCCGGGCGACATCGTTGTGTCCCTCGACGTGTGGATCAATCAACCGGGAGTTGAGAATGTAACCGTAGCAATGACCACAAACAACTCGAAGGGGGTCGTTGGCTTCTCACTCCACAAGGTTGAGACTGAGTTCGTGCGGAACTTCGTGTACGGATGCAAGGACAAGGCCGCCACGAACTTTAGCCGAAGTGTGGACATAAGTGTCGGGTCGTGCGTGTACCCGCCGCCACCAGCACCACCGCCCCTTCCCCCAACAATTTACGATAAGACATTCACGTTCACGGGTGCCGAGTCCCATTTCACGCAGGTATGCTATGGGTGTGGGGGATACCTGAGTACCCTGAACAATAGAGCTTGCGAAATCACGGGGTTCCGGATTGTGTGGGGTGACGGTTCACCAGACACAAGGGGCAGTGGGCGATCGGATTATGTTAGTCACTCGTTCAGTCACGAATACAGCAGCTTCGGCACATTTAAGCCATATGTGAAGATCACCAGGTTGGACTATGAATGCCTGTTTATCAAGAAGGAGAAAACCGAGACAAAGGATCTTGCGACAGTCATCAACCGGCCTAGTATTGTTCCCGTGATCCAGAATCTGCTTCTGGTCTGAGTTCTCGGCTCGGAAGACAATGCTTTGTCTCGGCTTGACAGGCAAAGGAGGTGTGCAGAATCCAACGAAACGAAGAACGTCCGGTACCCCCGCGGCACAATACAGCCGCTCGTGCGGACGCGTGCAAGGACTGGCGGGGTTACCGGCCCTGTTACTGAGTCGGGCGCTCCAGTAACTCGATGGATTCGCAGAGCGCCCAAAACACGCGCCGCACAGCGGCGCATTGTGCCGGCAGATCCAGAATGTCTTTCAAACCAGGGAGATTCCCAAGGGATCAACCTGTGCAAAAAATGCACAGGTTGTTGCCGATGACTGTCGAGGGTTGACAGACGACGCTCAGGTGGCGCTGACGTCGATGATCGCAGAAAGCAAGCCTGACGAACAAGAAACGACCTTGAAAGTGATTGTGAATTTGATTAACAAGAGGAACTGATGAAGCAGGAAGACCCGAACGTACATAAGGCCCAGGTCATCCAAACAACCTTCTCGGGCGCGCGATGCAGTGTGACAAAAATGACGTCGCGCGAATACAGGCGCCTGCACAACCGTATGCAGGCTATTGACGATAGCGGTTGCGTGTCTACTCCGGCGCAAACTCTTCGCACAGTGTATCCCCGAGTCACCCCCGCTCATTTGTACGCTTCGCTCAGGTCGCTCTTTGGCGAGAGCGATCCCTGTGATGACTACAAATGCTCGTACGCCTACCATCTGCTCCTGAAGATCGCGCGGGGACCCAAGCGATTTGAGTACCTCTGTCGATTCTGCGATTGGAGGGGAGCCCTTGATTTCGAATTTGCCCGAATCACTCGCAATCGTGTGCTCCCGGTGAAGACCAGGATGCACTATCACAAACCGTACGCAAAGGAGTTCTCGTCCCGTGAAATGAGTTACTTCCAGGACTGGTTCGTTCTGTACGTTGCCGCGCATTTCGACGCGGTCAAGCATGGATCGTTGAAGGAGTTTGTGCGAACCCGGGCGTGCGATTTCACCGTGTACGGACTTGCTGCGGGGAAGTTCTTTTGTCGATCATTTCCGGATGAACGGTCATATGAGAGATTCGGGGAGAAGCTGCTGGGACGCGGTATGGACTTCGAACTGAATCTGCCGTAGTTCGCTCAGGTAGCGGCGGTTTGGGTTCGCGTCAGATCGATTTCTGAATACGCCTCTTGTGGCCGCATTCGTCAAACAACGATTCTGAGCAATTCCCCGGGAAGGAAGACGGGGATCTCGGTATTCCTGTAATCCTTCTTGTTCCGGGTAATCAAACAGTCAGCACCGCAGGCGAGGGCAGCGAAATACTGAATGGCATCCTCGAAATCAGTGAAGTGCGAAGAGAGTGCAAGCTCAATAGTTCGTTCGCCGACAGTTACTACCTTCACCAGCATTTTGAGGCGGAGCAATGACTCAATGGCAGCTTTGGCTCCATTGTCTTTCCGGAGAATGTAAAAAAGATTTGCGAAAATGAGCGGCGATACGAATCCCCGAAGTGAACCGTTCTCGAAATGGGCGAACAGAGCGTGTGCGTCAACGTGAAAGGGATGGCGCTCCTGAAGAAGATCAAAAATAACATCGGTGTCGACATAGATCTTCTTCATCGGTTGTATTTCCCTTGAAGGTACTCAGTGTATTCATCTGATAGATGTCTGTCGCGAGAACCCTTTATGGAACCAGAGAGGGCGTTGACAATAGGCGTTGGTTTGCGAGTCACGCCGGTGGCACGGTGGGCAAGCGACATGAAATAGCCCTCAACAATAGAGGAAAGTGACTGGTGAGTGCTGACGGCGTATTTTTTGGCGCCAACCACCGCGTTCTCGTCGAGTTTGAGTGTGAGCTTTGCTTGCATACATGGACTCCTTTCTTTTGTTTTGTACGTACATTCAAGTATACATTAATACGTATAGGAAGGCAAGGGTGAGGACAGGGCGGTGCAATAATCGTGCGGACGCGGGAGTGGACTGGCGGGAGTACCCGCCGCGTTACTGAGTAGGGCGCTCCAGTAACTTGACGAATTCGTAGAGCGCCCAAGACACGCGCCGCACAGCAGCGCATTAGACGCGGCGACAAGGAGTGCGGAGATTCTCGGCAAGGACTTGAGGAGCCCTGGATCGAAAGGTTCGGTGCGCAGTCGAGACGGCAGATTCCTCATCAGGCGTCCAGCAGCACCATCCTTGCGGGGACTGTGGCACGTTTCTTTCTTGGGAAGATCGTCGAACGCGCGTCCCTTGTTTCTGGGATGCCGGAAATCGGTCGGGTTGTTCCGGAGCTGGGCGAGGATGCCATTCGCGAAGTCTTCATCTATTCCTACCGGCTGATCTACCAGATCTTCCCTGATCGAGTGGCGGTTCTTGTGATAGTACATGGCCATCGAGATCTCCACAGCGATGACATTTCTGTGGTCCGCTGACAGGTCTCCCCCATTCCCATTGTTGATCAACTGTCCAATACTTGTGCGGACGCCTGCGTGGTACGCGCCGAGCAACGCGAGTTGACTACCGTCTCTGACGCGGGCGGGGTTCGCGCCCGCCCTGCAACTTCGATTCCCCGATTCACAGGGAAAGACCACCAATCCTTGTCCCCCCAGGCTTCGAGGATGTATCTTTGAAAGATTTGGCGCCCCACCTTTCGGGCTGGGGGCGTCTCTGTTTATTTGAGTCGAGCTGACTGGTAGCTGCTATGTTCGAAGAACTGACAACCAGGTTCGAGTCTGTCTTCAAGAAGCTCCGTGGCCAGGGCACACTGAGCGAAGCCAACATCGCCGACGCCATGCGCGAGGTGAAGCGGGCATTGCTTGAGGCAGACGTCAACTACAAGGTAGTCAAAGAGTTCACCGCCGCGGTCCAGGCGAAGGCATTGGGCGCGGATGTCATGCGCTCGATCTCGCCAGGGCAGCAGTTCGTCAAACTGGTGCAAGACGAGCTTGCCGGGCTCATGGGTGGCAGTGCTCGCGCGCTGCGGTTTCACACCAATCGGCTCAACATAGTGATAGTGGCTGGGCTGCAAGGGTCGGGCAAAACCACTGCATGCGCCAAGCTCGCGCTCTTCTTTCGTAAGCAAGGGCATCGTCCGCTTCTGGTGGCGTGCGACACCTATCGCGCCGCAGCCATCGATCAGTTGGAATCCCTTGGCAAGTCGCTGGGCATCCCCACCTTCTCCGATCGCAATGCCAAGCCCCTCGAGATTGCGCGCAACGCTCTTGTGCATGCGCGCCGTGAAGAGCACACGCTGGCCATTATCGACACTGCGGGCCGGCTGCACATCGACACCGACATGATGGCAGAGCTCACACAACTGTGCAAGGAATCCAAGCCCGACGAGACCTTTTTCGTGGCAGATGCCATGACCGGGCAGGACGCGGTTCGCGTGGCCACCGATTTCCACAAAGAGATCAACTTTTCGGGCGTGATTCTTACCAAGATGGACGGCGATGCCCGCGGTGGTGCGGCGCTGTCGATTCTGAACGTGACGGGCGTTCCGGTCATGTTTGTGGGCACCAGCGAGAAGCCCGACGGGCTGGAGATCTTCCACCCCGACCGCATGTCATCGCGCATTCTGGGCATGGGCGATATCGTCTCTCTGGTCGAAAAGACGCAGGAGACCATCGATGTTGAGCAGAGCCGCAAGCTCGAAAAGAAGATCCGCAAGAACGCGCTCACACTGCAAGACTTTCTCGACCAGCTCAAGCAGATCAAGAAGATGGGCCCGATTGGCGACCTGCTGGGCATGATCCCCGGTATGCCGGCTGCGGTGAAGGAAAGCGACATCGATGCCAAGGCTCTCGCCCGCATCGAGGCGATCATCTCGTCGATGACGTTTGCGGAGCGGGAGAAGCCGGTCATTGTCGATGGACGGCGCAAGCTGCGCATTTCGGCCGGCAGCGGCACCTCGGTGCAGGATGTCAACCGGCTGCTCAAGCAGTTCGACAACATGAAGAGCATGATGAAGCGTATGAACAAGATTGCCGGAAAGCGTGGACATCAGGCGGCGATGAGGAACATGTTTGGCTAGAATTCGGGGAAGTGACGAGTTACGAGCAAGCGAGTTACGAGTTACGAGCCGGACCCCTGATTCCACGAGTTACCGGGGAGTATCCGGAAAGAGATCGCAGAGAAAGCAACTACCTAACACATACCAATTCACATTCACCGTAAGGAGTCAGGTTTGTCAACAGTACTTCGTTTGGCCCGCGTGGGCAGAAAAAATGTTGCGCGCTATCGCATCGTGGCTGCCGACAGCCGCATGCCGCGTGACGGTCGTTTCCTGGAAGTTCTGGGCACCTACAATCCCCAGTCCACCCCCAAGCAGTTCACCATCGAGGCAGACCGCATGGCCTACTGGATCAAGCAGGGCGCTACGCCCAGCGAGACCATTGGCAACATCCTGAAGCAGGATCGGTTCTACGAGAAGATGGAAGCCCTGGGCAAGGGTCTGACAGCGGAGACCATGAACATTGCACGTCTGCCCGAGCGCAAGCGCAAGGCCAAGACTCACAAAGAGAAGAAGGCGTCGTAGCATCGCGCTATCCGTGAGCGTGCGGCGCCCGGTGGAACGTGCGTGCTTGGCGAGATTCGTGAAATCTCGACGCCCTCGAACCCAGAGCGTGGCAATTACTCCATGACCAACGAACAGCAGGAACTGGTTGCCATCGGCTGCATCCGCAAGCCAGTCGGACTTCAGGGCGCGTGCGGGGTGACACCCTTTGGGCCCACACTCGGTTCTTTGAAACTGCCGCGACAGGTACTGGTCGGCGCCGATGGTCCCCAGGCGGTGCCCATGCGTCTCACGGGCATACGCGAGACAGTCAAGGGGCTGACGTGCTTCTTTGCCGAACTCACGGCGATCGAACAGGCGGAGCCGCTGCGTGATGCGCTTATCTACGTGCCTCAGAAGGAACTGCCGAAGCTGCACAAAGACGAGTTCTTTCACTTCGAGTTGCAGGGCATGCGCGTGATCACCGAACAGGGCGTAGAAATCGGCACGGTTGTTGAGGTGCACAACTATCCGTCCAGCGACGGTATCGAGGTGTCTCGGCTTGGCGCCGCAAGCGTCATGATCCCGCTTGTGGCGGATGTGGGTCTGAAGATCGACAGAGGTGCACGAACGATCCAGGTCAATGCGGCAGCGCTCGAAGAGATTCTTTGATCTTGCGGTGTGAGGACACATGCTCTTTGATATCCTGACATTGTTCCCGCAGATGTTTGCCGGAGCGTTCTCCGAGAGCATCATTGCGCGGGCTGTGCAGGAGGGAATCGTCTCGATCAACCTCGACAACATCCGGGATTACACAACCGACAAGCACCGCAAAGTCGATGACTACCCGTACGGTGGGGATCCGGGCATGCTCATGAAGCCTGAGCCGCTCACCCGGGCAATCTGTGCCGCGCGTCAGCGGCGGAGCCGGCAGAGCCCCAAAGTGGTCTTTCTAACGCCACAGGGGGCGTTGCTGACTCAGGACACAGTGAAACAGCTTGCAGCGGAACAATGTCTGATACTGGTGTGCGGCCATTACAAGGGCATTGACCAGCGCATCAGAGACAAGTATGTGGACCTGGAAATATCCGTGGGCGACTACGTGGTCTCCGGCGGTGAAGTCCCGGCCATGATGGTGGTTGATGCAGTCACACGACTGCTGCCGGGCGCGCTGGGCAACGAGGCAAGCGCCGGACGCGATTCGCATTTCGACGGACTCCTTGCGCCACCCGAATACACCCGGCCCGAAGAGTTTGAAGGGATGAAAGTGCCCGAGGTGCTGCTCAGCGGGCATCACGAGCGCATCCGACAGTGGCAGCAGCAACAGGCGATTGAGTTGACAAAGGCGATGAGACCCGACTTGTGGCAGGAGTACCTCAGAGGTCAGCTGTCAGCAGTCAGCGGTCAGAGAGCACAGCTTCGGGAACCCGACGACAGACACACGACAACCAACAACCATACATAGGAGGATACCCGTGCAGGACATCATCAAGAAGGCGGAAAAGGCCTTTATCAAGGAAGACCGACCGGAGTTCAGCCCCGGCGACACGGTCAACGTGTCGATGTCGATCCGCGAAGGCGACAAGGTACGTACCCAGTCGTTCCAGGGAACAGTGGTGCAGCGTCGCGGCTCAGGACTTGGCCGCACGTTCACCGTACGCAAGGCTTCGGGGGGCGTGTATGTGGAAAAGATCTTCCCCTTTCACTCGCCCCTCATCACCGAAATCATGGTGACCCGCAAGGGTCGGGTGCGTCGCGCCAAGCTGTACTACCTGCGCGACAGAATCGGCAAAGCCACGCGCGTTGCGGAAAAGCAGTAAGACCTTTTCAAATCGCTGCAATCGAATGTATTATTGGGGAAGGCGCGCCGAGTGCCTTCCCTTTTTTGTCGAAGCTGTGCGGCCCCGGATGGGCCGTCTCAGCGGCAGTTGTTCGGTGATGCCCGTTCTCGACACGTGCATGAACACTGCTCGACGGATGTCCGAGTCACGCGTGGACCGGATTGCACGGTCCGTTCAGCCACGATAGCGGGAAACCTGCATGGCCGAGCCCACCAGACCAACGCTCAAGACCGGTCAGCGACCTGTGCAGGTGAGTGCGCGCGTCTTCAAGCCGGGCGAGGTTCTCTTCGAAGAGGGCTCCACCGGCCGCGAGTTGTTCATTATCCAATCGGGCAAAGTGGGTGTGTACAAGAAGGGCGCCGACGGCGACACCGAACTGGCCACCATTGGCGAGGGCGGCATTATTGGTGAGATGTCGCTTCTTGACAATCTGCCACGTTCGGCAACAGTCAAGGCCATCGACGAAACCAAGACCCTGCCCATTGGCCCGGCAACATTTCAGGCAACCGTCGAAAGTGTGCCCGTGTGGCTTGCCAGCATCATCAAAATCGTGGTGAGCCGTCTTCGCGACGCCAACAAGCGCGTTGACACCGCCATCCTGCGCGACAAGGAGCGAGGCATCGCTTCGCTGATGGTGCTGTTGCTGAAGCGACACCGGCACGAATTCTCCTCGTACACGGCGCTGGACTACGAGCAGGTTGTGGTTGAGGTCTATTACGTGTGCCGACTCAAGAAAAAGGAAATCGTCGCACTCCTCGAGCAATTCCAGAAACGCGGAATCATTGTTGTCGAAGAGGATACCTCGAAGCGGAAGCACATCTGCATCAAAGATGTCGAAGTGCTGCGTCTCTTCGAGGAATACCTGGTGCTGAAGAGCCAGAAGAAGAACTTCCGCGAGGTGCTGGTTGCCGACGACGCTATTGGGCTGCTCAACAATATTGCCTACGTTGCCCAGAAGTCCGGGGTTGACACCGAGGAGGGCACCCAGCTGTCCCGTAGCGTTCTGGTTGCCGACATTGCGGAAAGAGAATCGGACCGATTGGAGAAGAATCTGCTCGACCTCAAGCGCCGGGGCTTCATCAACATGATGCCCTCCGACGACGACGTGATGATTGTCTTCCGCAAAGAGACCCTGGCTCGCATTAAGAAGATCAAAGAGTGGCTGCCCCGATTCGAAGAGAAACCAACGGAGCCGGCAGCATGAACAGCACCGAATCGAAAATCGGCCTCCGCCGCGCTCAGGCAGCCCAGAACGACCGCTCGTTCAAGCGCGGTACGCTCATGTTCATCGAGGGCGAGCTCTCCACCGAGATGTACATCATTCGCTCGGGAAAGATCCGCATTCTGCGGCAGGAGGGCGAAAACACCATTGAGCTGGCAGTACTGGGCCCGGGCAGCGTGCTGGGAGAACTCTCGCTTCTCGACCACCAACCGCGTGGCGCCACAGCCCAGGTGGTTGAGGACACCGTGGCCACCGTGGTGGATGAGGCGCTCCTGGAGCGAACGATGGGCACAGCCCCTTCGTGGCTTGCCAATATTATTCGTGTTGTTGTGAAGCGTTTGCGCGATACCATGAAGCGCACCAGCGACGATGTCGTGAGAAAGAACGTAGGCGGCGTTGTGCGCATCCTGCTTCTGCTCTACGACAACGAAGACACCATTGTTGACGAACGCAAGGTCATTGCGCTGGCCAAGGCCAAGGAGATGATCTATGCGGTGATCGGGCTGGGCGGCTCCGAGGCGGAGAACGTCTTCGTCCACCTGATTCTCAAAGACATGGTACTCATCCGCAAGAATGCCGTGGGCCAGGAGTACATCATCATCAAGGAGTATCTGGTCCTGCAGAGCTATCTGAACTATCTGCGCGCAAAAAGCCGCGGGGCGCCGATGCTGGGCGAGTCGCTTTCCGATAAGGCCGGCACTCTCATGGACGTGGTGCAGGAAACCGGCGAGCGAAACGGCAAACGCGTGGATCAGCAACTCACGCGAGTCGGAACCGCGCCGCTTGAGGCTGAGTGGCAACGCCGGGGACAAGACCGTACTGCGTATCTTGACGCATTGGACGAACTGGTGGCATGCAAGGCCGTGGCCGTCGAGGAAGATGCTGCCGACGCCAAGGCAACCAAGTACCGCCGCGTGAATGCCGTGCTCTACAACAAAGACGTACTGCGCAAACTCATGCTGTTCCGCGTCTGGCTACCGACGTTCCAGGAAGAGGTACAGTTCTGACAGCTCCCGATCACGGGCCCGCGCCACACTCCGCAAGCGACACCGCGCCTCTCAAACCGCTCAAGTGGTACCAACAACTCTCCGAGCAGCGTCACCGCCGTGTCGCCGGGTGTTTCGCAGTCGAAGGCGTGCGCGCCATCGGGCAGATCGTGCGCTCGGCGCCAGGCGCCATTGTCGAACTGGTTGCGTTGGAATCAGCCGACGCACAGACGTCCATCGCGGCCTCTTGTCCCATGCGAACGATCACCGACGTGCAGCTCCGCGCGGTGTGCTCCGCGCAGACGCCCACGGGTCCGCTCGCAGTGGTGCGACTGCCGGCAAACGTGTACTCCGACGAACTCCCGGTATCACCCGGCAATCGCGTACTGCTGCTGGAGCACATTCAGGACCCGGGCAATGTGGGAACCCTCATACGCACGGCATCGGCGCTGGGGTTTTCCGGCGTCATCCTCAGCAGCGAGTCTGCCGACCCGTTTGCGCCCAAGGCCGTGGCAGCATCGGCCGGCACGGTGCTGTCGGTATGGATCCGGCGCACCCCGAGCTATCGGGACATGGCCGCAGCCCTGCGACAGCGGGGCTTCCATCTCGCTGCCACCGACATGGACGGTACATCGCCTCTGAGCGTTCTCAGAGCCCCGCGCGTGGTACTGGCACTGGGCAACGAGGGCAAGGGCCTGTCGCAGGAACTCCTGGCGCAGGCGGATGCGGTGGTTCGGGTGCCGATTGATGAGGAGAAAGCAGAATCGCTGAATGTGGCAGCCACCGGAGCAATCTGCATGTTTGCGGCGATGTCGGAGGGGCCACAGAAACGCCCTGCGTCCACCTGACGTCCGAGCGGAGCCGCCGGTGGGGGCACCTACATCGTGATGCGCGCCCGGCCGCTCTTCTTGCTGCGGTACATGGCTTCGTCGGCGCGCTTGACAAGAGCAATCTCGTCTTCGCCGGCTTTGCCCTGGGCAATACCGATGGAGAGACTGGTCTTGCCGAACTTGAAAGCCCCGAACTGCTTCTGCGTACGTTCGGCCACCACCCGGGCCTGATGCTGATCGGTGTCGGGCAGCAGAATCACGAACTCATCGCCGCCATACCGGTACCCCGTGTCAACATCTTTGCGGATGCACACCTCGATAACACGACCCAGCGACCGCAGCACATGGTCGCCCATCTGGTGCCCTTCGGTATCGTTGAAATCTTTGAAGTGATCGATATCGAGCAGTATCAGCGAGAGGACCCGATCGGGATTGCGCTTGAGGCGCGACAGCTCGCGCTTCACCTGTTCGTAGAAGTGCCGTGCGTTGTACAGGCCGGTGAGGCCGTCGGTAATGGCAAGCCGCTCGAGCAGCTCGTTTTTGCGCACGAGCTCCATCTCCAGCTTTTTCTTTTCGGTGATGTCCTTGGCGGTCACCACCATACCCATAATTCCACCGCCTTCGTCCTTCATCTCCGAGATGCTGAGGTTGAGGTGGATGATCTCACCCTCTTTTGTCTTCATGGGCACTTCTTCGTTGGCCGACTTACCAGACCGCAATACGGTGTCGAGAATCTTGCGGTTGTCGGCCTCGTTTACAAAGAGATCTTTGAAGGGCTTTCCGACCACTTCCTCCTGACTGAACCCGAAGTGGTGCTGGGAGCCCTTGTTGAACTTGAGGATCAGGCCCTCGCGGTCGATCGTGAAGATGATGTCGGTGGAGTCTTGCAGGATGCTTTCGAAGTACTTGGCGATGTTCTGCGACCGGCGCAGGCCCGACGAGATCTTCTCGATCTTCAGCACGTGGCCGTCGATGTAGCGTTTTGTCCAGACCACCGCTGCAACCACCCAGGCAGATCCAATCACTCCCAGACCCACCGCGGCGAGCTTGGCGTGGATGCCCAGTACGCACATGAGACACAGCACCACCGTCACGACAACCGGCAGCGCACCGGCGGCAATCAGCTTGACGGTGGGGATGCCCTGAAACCCGTCAAACCCATTGAGGAAGAAACGGGTGCCCGACGAGATGAGCTCGGTGGGCATAAGAGACGTGTGACGTTTGGCCTTTGTCATTGATGAGCACACGAGGCAGCGGCACCGGGCCACGGAATTGTGGCACACGATCCAACCGCCCCAAAATGAAAATAACTCCGTGCCGACAGTGAGGCGATGAAATTCCGTCAATCAGCGGCTGCCGCGACCCGACAACCGCCTCACACCGCCAGAATGCCCGGCATCTTCCCGGTCACGTCAAACGACTCAAACCGCTCCTTCTTCTCCGGATCGGGAACCAGGGAAGTGCAGTTGACCGGGAAGTCGCTGCTGTACTTGCGGGTGAATCGCTGCGCATACCGCACCCACACGTTGTCGAATGATCCGCCCGAGAGGTGCTTCACGAGAATATCCTCTGTCACCACCAACCGGTACCCGGCTTTGCGTGCCTGCATGCAAATATCCAGGTCGTAGAAGTGGAAGCCATCGAAGGTCACATCGTCGAAGCGGATCTTCTCGAAAATCGAACGACGCGCGGCAAAGAAGAGCCCATCGAGCGCCACGACCTCCACATCGCCCTTTACCCGGGAGTACACCGAGAGGATTGCGCGCCCCTCACTCTCGTGCACAACCTTGCCGTGGATGAATGGGCGTCCGCACACACACCACCCCGGCGCCTGGGCGTGCAAGTACTGGCCTCCCGCAACGCCAATCATGCCCAGAGCCGCATCGGCCCGAAACTTGTTGGCCAGGATGGCGCCCCAGTTCTGGCCAAGGAAGAAGACATCTTCGTGCACGAACACGACAATATCGCCGGTACTGCGGTCGAGGCCGTGGTTGTACGCTCCGCACAGGCTGTATGTGCGGGCGCTGTTGTCGATCGGGATGTACTCATGCTCGACACCAATAGTTCTGCCGATGTTCTTGACATGACGGTCAGATCCGTCGGGGTTCCGCGAACACACCACCACGCTGATCATGGCGTTGTCTCCCTGGAGCACACGCGCTCCATGCGCACTCTTCAACCGGTCTCAGCACCAGTCTCACCGACGCAGCCATCTCCACTACATAATGGTAACCTGCGGTACCTTGTTGCGCAAGTCGTAGTTGAGCGCCGCCTGCAGATTCTTCGGGTCGGGCACGCTCTTCGCGCACGATGCCGGGAGGCTGCCGGAGTACTTCTGGCGAAACCGCTCAGCGCCGGCAAACCATGCCGGATCGTTCTTGCCGGCCGAGAGATGCTTGAGCATGATGTCCCACGTGACCACGCACCGATGCGTCTTTCGCACCTGCATGGAGATGTCGAGGTCATAGAAGTGGAATGCGGGAAACGTCGCGTCATCGAACCGGATCTGTTCGAACAGGCTCCGCCGCACCGCGAAGAAGAGCCCGTCCACCACCACCACGTCCGCATCGCTTTTGTCCCACGAGAGAACCGTGAGGATGAATGCGGCTCCCGTGTCCAGCTCGTGGATCACACGCCCTCGTGTGAAGGGCGGCCCTGCCGTGTGCCAGCGCACATCGTCGGCAAAGAGGTACTGCGTGCCGGCAACGCCAATCAGTCCGATCGATGCGTCAGCGGAGAACTTCGTCCGAAGCACCGATCCCCACCCGGGCTCCATGAAAAACACATCTTCGTGCACAAACACGCAGATGTCGCCGGCGGCGCGGCTCACACCCTCGTTGTATGCCGCGCAGATGCCCCGTCCCGGCGCCCGGTTGTCGATGCGCACGTACTCGTAGTCCGCACCAATCGTCTTGTCAACGTTGCGGGCATGAAAGTCCCACGCGGGGTCTTGACGGGAACACACAATCACCGAGATCACGGAGCCTCCCCTGACTCCGGGCGTCGACGGTCCCCGGAAGGCTGGGCTTTTCGCGGTCGAAGATCCCGATCCCGCAACATGGGTGCGCCAACCTCCCCGCCAAACCGGATGGCCGTGTCGCCGAACTTCGCGTAGATGCGATCCATGGCGCTCTCCGACTTCTGCCATGCGGCATCGGGCTTCTGGTCGGCAAAGAGGTCGAGCTGCCCGTCGTCGTGGAAACCCGTGATACCCACACCGATGAGCCGCAGCTTGACACCGTGCGGAAATGCTTCGTCCATGAGCTCACGTGCGGTGTCGCAGATCGTCTTGGCCAGATCGGTGGCGTCGCTCAGGGTTCTGCGACGGGTATGCCGCGCGAAGTCGGCGCCGCGATACGCCAGAGCCACGGTGTGCCCCTTCACGCCGCCGGCGCGGGCAGTGTGCGCCACGTCGCGGGCCAGCGCCAGAAGCACTCTCCCCCACTCGCCTCTGTCGACAGTATCCCGCTCGAAGGTGTGCTCGCGCGAAATCGACTGCGCGGCATCGTCATTGCCCACCGATCGGTCGTCGATGCCGTGCGCCAACTGGTGGAAGAAGGGGCCGGATGAGCCGAGCTTCTCCTGCAGCAGTGTTGGTGAAAGACCCTGCAGGTCGCCGATCGTGCGCACCCCTGCGCGCGCAAAGACATCCTGCGTCTTCTTGCCTACGCCCCAGATGCGGCCCACAGGAAGCGGGGCCAACCACTGTACGATCTGCCGCGGATCGTGCGGCACCTCGGTGATGCCATTGGGTTTGTGCATGTCTGAGGCGACCTTGGCCAGAAACTTGTTCGGCGCAATGCCGATTGACGCGGTGAGATGACGCTCCTCCCGGATACGGGAGCAGATTCGCTCTGCCACGGTGCGCGGAGTGCCCAGCAGACGCTGCGTGCCTGCAAGGTCGATGAATGCCTCATCCACCGACACCTGCTCCACGCGGGGTGAGAACGCCTCGAAGATACGCATGATCTGATGCGACTCCTCCACATACGCGTCCATGCGCGGACGCACGAAGATGCCGTTCTTGCATCGCGCAAACGCCTCGTTGATGGGCATGGCCGAATGCACGCCGAACCTGCGCGCTTCGTAGCTGGCCGCCGACACCACGCCCCGGTGGCCGGGTTGTGCACCCACAATCACCGGCTTGCCGCGATACGCCGGAGTGTCGCGCTGCTCGATGGACGCGAAGAATGCGTCCATGTCAACGTGCAGGATGGTGCGGGGCAGTGAGTGCATCATCGGAGGGCGTCCCTATCCACGCTTCACCGCAGCCTCGATACTGCGCAACACGCTCTCGGTCTCCCGCCGCACGGCCTTGGCGAAACTGCTCCCCTCGGCAGTGCCGATCACCGCATCCATCTCGGCGCGATTGCGGAAGGTGGCCTGACGGAACGGATTGTCGAAGTCCTTCCTCCTGCTGAGCACTACCCGATCGCGGATCTCCCGCTGAATCCGGCCCGCTCGGTGCAGCGCAACCATCCACTGCTCCTTTGTGGGACGCGGGGCTCCCAGCACCTCACACAGCACGGCAAGCGCATGCCGCCTCTTGCTCAACGGGTAGGCCTCCCACACCGCATGGTGTCGGCGATGGATGTCCTTCCAGGTGCACAGCACCCCGCGCTTGATATCGGCAATGAGCTTGTTCACGTCGTTCTGGCACACAATCTGGCCGCCCAGATTCACCCACTGCGTCTGACGCTCTCCGCCCATGGCCTTGACAATCGAGGCACGAGTGGCGCGGGGGTTGCCTTCCATGTATGAGAGGAGGTTCTTCACCGCATAGTGCAGCGCCATGTCGCCGTAGGCCTGCCAGGCCTGGGCCGGCTTGCGGATCACAACCAGCCGATCGGATCGCTCGATGCCCTCACCGAGGACCTCCAGGCCTGCCGTGGCCTCAACAGGCCCCGACAGCAGCTCCCGTCCCTTGCGCAGGGCCTGTGCCGCGCCCGCCTTCTTCACCGACGTGGCCCGCAAGTACGCTCTGCCGGTCCACAACTCCAGAAGTCGCCGCGCCGAAAGAATCTCCTCCACGGTATCGGGCGCCAGAAAGTCCGTCTCCACATGCTGCGTCTTGGTCATGCGATGATCGCGCGCCTCCAGCTTTGACGGGTTGCGCGCCAGTGCGTACATGTTGTGCATCCACCAGTATGCAGGCAGTATCTCCAACCGGTCGCGCGACGCATTGTTGCTGACAAGCGAGAATGGAAGCGTCACATCCAGCTCTGCCGGATGGTCTCCCTTCGCCAGCAGCGTGAACGACGCAAAACGCGACGAGTGCTTGACACTCACGCAGAGACCGGGCCAGAACCCGCGGCCGGCCAGAAGCTCCCCGTCGGCGGCACGACTGTTGTGATTGGAGCCCAGGGTCGCTCCCGCCGCGATGTTGCTCTGCCCCATCACCAATGCGGCAATGAGAAAGGAGTTATTGTGGTGTTGCTCGTGGCCGGGGAAGAGCAGCGAACTCACCACTTCGCAGCACGACACGGTGGAATTGTCGCCCACGCAGGCGTCGACGAGACGCGCTCCGAGCTTGAGCGCAACATTGTTGCCCAGCACGAAGCGTACAGCCTTGCTGCCGAAGCACACCCGGCAGCCCAACCCCACAATACCATTGACAAGTTCGACACCCTGACCGATCTGCGTGGGCTCATCGCCGCTGGAGTTCACCGTGACGTTCTTCAGTGCATTGGCGCCCTCGACCCGGCAGTGGGCGCCGATGGCCGTGTCTTTGACAATGCGCGTGCTCACAATGACCGACTGGTCTCCGATGGTACCGTAGCGACCTCTGCGTGCATCGAAGCTGCGCTGTGTCACCTCCACCAGTTTCCTCTGCAGCGCTGCATCGTCGCGAAACGCGGCCCACAAGTATGCATCGGCGCTGGTCATGCCATCGCAGGGGAGAATACCGCGTCCGCCCGACTCATTAACCACGTTCATCCAGGTGCGGGCATGCTCGTCTTCGCCGTCCTTGACAATACCGCAGCCGAACTTGGCGCGGCCGGAGCAGAACATCTCGTCGACATTGTGCAGAATACATCGCTCGCCCACAATGTAGTGCGCCAGGTATCGCACGCAGTGAATTGCCACGTCGGCGCCCAGATCGCAGGAGACGATGCGGCTGCCGGTAACGCCGGTGGGCAGACGCAGATCGTGATGCGCAACCACGGCGCGACGCACCCGGCCAAAGCGCACCAGGCCAAAGAACTCGTTGCCGCGAATCATGTCGGGCTCAAACTCGTCGGTCACCAGCACCAGATCCCAGTTGTCGCATCGGTTGCCGTTGCGTCGCAATGCGTCAACTTCGGCCGGAAGCAGCCGGCGCCAGTACTCGGCCGGCCGCCGCACCTGCTCGTTGCGGATGTGGTATTCGTCCGTGCCTTTGGGGAGATGCTCGGGCATGACAAAGCCGCGACCAATGGTGTAGGGCGGGAGAATTGAGACAGAATCCATATATTGGGTTTCCTTGCCGGACCGATCGGAGCGCTGCGAGTCGTGGCGGTCATCCTCAAGATAGGTTCTACGGGGAATTCCCTGCAAGGGGAAGTCGGGGCGAACTGAGCGCGATGTCTCGGAGCGGGGGAAGGGCTGGTGGCCGGACATCGACAGCGCGCCATCGATTTTGTCAACACGACCAGTCCGTGTAACCGCACTCCGGCGTTTATTGCGTATTTTCCTGCATTCGGATCCTGAGCAAGTCGGCGGACACTTCGCGCCGCCCTGGACCGACCGATCAACCGGATGCATTGCCATTCGAGAAAGGGAACGCCAGCATGATCAGACCGTCATCCCGCGCCATGGCCGCAATCGCAACCATTGCCACAATGCTTTTCAGCGGCTGCACCGGCCGCCAGACGCCGGTTGACATCGGCATCCGCGACCAAGTCCTGCACCTGGGCAACCAGACCGAACCCCAGGACCTCGACCCGCACATCATCACCGGTGTACCCGAGATGAACATCATCTCTGCGCTGCTTGAGGGCCTTGTCTCGGAGGATCCCAAGGACCTCCACCCGGTTCCCGGCGTGGCAGAGCGTTGGGAGACCTCCCCCGATGGACTCCGGTACACGTTCCACCTGCGACCGGACGCGATGTGGTCAAACGGCGAACGCGTGACAGCCGGGGACTTCGTGTATTCGTTCCAGCGCATCCTCTCTCCCGGGCTGGCCAGCGAGTATGCCTACATGCTGTACTGCCTGAAGAATGGCGAGGACTTCAACAAGGGAACTATCACCGACTTCGCGCAGGTGGGAGCCAAGGCTGTTGACTCCGCGACACTGGTGGTGGACCTGAAGGGCCCAACCCCGTACTTCCTCTCGATGCTTTCGCACAGTTCCTACCTTCCGGTCAACCCCCGCGTGATCGCGAAATTCGGCAAGATTGACGAACGCGGCACCCGTTGGACACGGCCCGGGAACTTCGTGGGCAATGGTCCCTTCACACTGGCAGCCTGGGAAACCAACAAGGTCATCGTGGTCAGGAAGAGCACCACCTACTGGGACAGCAAGACGACCCGTCTGAAGGAGGTCCGCTTCTACCCTATCGAAAGCGATCAGACCGAGGAACGCGCCTTCCGCTCGGGCCAGCTTCACATTACCCACACAGTGCCGGTGAACAAGCTCGCGTACTACCGCACGCAGGAGCCCAGCATCCTCCACATCAATCCGTATCTGTGCACGTACTACTACTTGCTGAACGTGCACAAGCCGCCGCTTGACAATGTGCTGGTGCGCAAGGCTCTGGCCATGTCGGTAGACCGCGCAGCCCTGGTGAGCGGCGTGACCAAGGCCGGAGAGATTCCCGCGCACTTCTTCACCCCGCCCAACACCGCAGGGTACACATCGACCGATTCCATTCCCACGGACGTGGCCAAGGCGCGCGAGCTTCTTGCGCAGGCCGGATACCCCGACGGCAAGGGCTTCCCCCCTCTCGACATTCTCTACAACACTTCCGAGCAGCACCAGCTCATTGCGCAGGCCATCCAGGAGATGTGGCGGAAGAATCTGGGTATCACTGTCACGCTGACAAATCAGGAGTGGAAGGTGTACCTCGACGCGCAGACGCGCAAAGACTACCAGGTATCGCGCTCGGGGTGGAGCGGCGACTACAACGACCCCAACACGTTCCTTGACATGTGGGTGACCGGCGGCGGCAACAACCGCACGGGTTGGTCGAGCCCGGCATACGACAGTCTGATTGCAGCCACCACCCGCACCAACGATCAGACCCGGCGCTTCTCGCTGTTTGCGCAGGCGGAGAAGATCCTGCTCGACGACGCGTCGATCATTCCCATCTATTTCTACGTGAGCAAGGAGCTGCGCCACCCGTCGGTGCAGGGGTGGTATCCGACGATACTGGACAGGCATCCGTACAAGTACGTGTGGTTGGAGGCGGGGGCCGGCGGTCAGCCCATCGACTCCGCTCAGGGGCCACAGTCAGGCGTCAGCGGTCAGTGATGCGTCGGTTTCTGCGATTTCCACGGCAACACCCGTAGAGACGTTGGGCGCAACGGCTCCCCGCGGAACGTGGGGACCGGGGCTCACACGCA